>Ga0265338_10004288_pt1 | contig 19359 bp, 14 predicted proteins | sample 42126metaG_FD_193579 | JGI IMG/M metagenome (GOLD analysis project Ga0265338, IMG submission 193579) | Rhizosphere microbial communities from Carex aquatilis grown in University of Washington, Seatle, WA, United States - 4-21-26 metaG | ecosystem: Host-associated > Plants > Roots > Rhizosphere...
CTGGTTGCGTGTGAGGCCTGACCCCATTCGGTGGGGTTAGAGCGAGAAGCCGATCCGGAATCCCAGGCTGCCCATGATCCCGTTGTAGTCGGTCTGGCCCGAGGTGGAGCCGTTGCCGCCGTTGTCCTTGCCGCTGGCCTTGCCCGAGAGGTGCAGTTTGGCGGTGCCGATGTCGAAGGGCAGTTCCATGAAGAAGCCGCCCGCTCCCTGGTACGAGGGCCCGAAGGTGAAGTGGATGAAGTGGCCGTCGATCGAGCCGGTGCCGCTCCCGCCGCTCCCGTTCCCACCACCGTTGTTGTTGCCCACGCTCTTCGAGAGCGTGTAGCCGTATCGCGCGCTGCCGAAGCCCAGGAAGAACGACCCGCCATCGCCGCTGAAATAGTACTTGAACCGGGGGTCCAGGCCGAGGGGGCTGATCCCCAGGCCGATGTTCCAATGGGCGAAGAGGGTGAGGCCCACGTCGCCGCCGATGATCTGCGGCGTGAGGAACGCGAAGCTCAGGGTGAAGGGCCGGGCCGCGCGGCTGGGCTTGCGCTTGCCGTAGACCGCCCAGTTGTGGCTCTCGCCGTCGTGGGGCAGGGTCTTCAGGACTTTCTTCAGTCCCGCTTGGGCCTCGGCCACCAGGGCCTGGCCCTGGAGGTACTTGGCGCGGAAGAGTTTCTTGGTGAGGAGGGCGGTGGGGTCGGCCGCGCGGGATTTCGTGACCTTGGATTTGGGGGACTCGGACCCGGCGTCGGAGGGGCCCGCCTTCAAGGCCGCGTCAAATCGGGCCACGGCTTGGGCGTAGTCCTTGCCTTCCATGGCCTGGTCGCCGGCCGCTTCCAGGGCCTGGGCGTTGGGCCCTTGGGCCGCGGTAGGGCTGGGGGTCGCTTCAGGGGTCGCCCCGTCTTTCGCGGAGGCGTGAACCGCATGGTGGGCGGAATGATGGGTGGCGTGGTGGGTGGTGGCATTCGCGATCCCAGTCGGGCTCGAAGTCGGCGTCGCCGGGGACGCAGCCACGGGGGTGGGCTTCGAGGCGGTTTGGGAAAAGGCGATCGCGGCGGAGAGGAACATCACGGCGACGGCGAGACGTTTCACCACAGGAGACTCCCTTATTTAAGATCCGATGGGCGGACGGAAGTATATCCCAAACGGCAAAAAGGTAAACGACTTACGTACGAGCGGGTAAATTGTGTGAAAAACCATGTGGCCCAACGGGTTCAGGGGCTTTTATGGCCTTTCAAGGGCTTGGGGCCGGTGGTAATTTATTCCCCTGCCCGTTTTGGGAGAGCGTCCGCAACGCTCCGCTACGCCAACCCGTTTTCCGCCTGTCCGACATCCCCCCAAACCGCCCACGAAGACCGCCTTGAGGGAAACCGCATTGCCGCTCCGCCGACTTTACATCACCGGGTGGATCCTATTCCTGCTCCTGGGATCGGCGCCCCTCTGGGCACAAACCGCCACCCCGAGTGCGACAACCTCCCAGACTCCAACAGCCTCGCTTACACCTATTGGGACGGCGAGCGGGACCGCTTCGCCTTCCCCCACGACCGTACCCTGCCAATTCGGCGGTTGGAGCCCCCAATCCAGCGGCGTCTTGATGGGGCTCCGCGCCTCGGTTTTCTCCACACCCCTGTTGGGCTGGATGTGCGGCGACTCGGGGACGCTCATCACCACGGGCGACGGCGGCCAAACCTGGACCGCCCAAAACCCCGGTGTCGGCTCGCACCTGTACGGCTTGGCCCTGGTGGGGGCCAACAACCTCTATGTGATCGGGGCCGGGTCCGTGATCCGGGTCAGCTTCAACGGCGGGGCCGACTGGAACCCCATGCCGAACCCCGGAACCCAGGACCTCCAGGCCATCCGGTTCGACCCGAGCCAGACCACGGCTTGGGCGGTCGGCAACCAAGGCACGATCCTCTTCCTTTCGTCGGGTGCCTGGAGTTCCCAAACCAGCGGCACGCTGGTCGACCTCGAGGACGTGGACTTCGTGGACGGCGGCCACGGCTGGGCCGTGGGGAAGGGCGGCACGATCCTCGCCACCGCCGACGCCGGGGCCACCTGGACGCCCCAGGACAGCGGTGTGGGCGTCGACCTGTACGGGGTCCGCTTCACCTCCGTCTCCACCGGGTTCGCCGTGGGGATGGGCGGTACGGTGCTCCGGACCACCGACGCGGGGGCCACCTGGAACCCCGCCACGACGCTGGGGAGCGACCAACTGATGGATATCCGGTTCGCGCCGGACGGGTTGAACGGTTGGATCGCCGGCACCGCCGGGGCCATCTGGCACACCTACGACGCCGGCGCCACCTGGAACCAGGAATCATTGGGATCGCCGAACGCCGGGTTGTGCCTGGCGGTAACGGGCCCCACCCAGGCCTGGGTCGGCCTCAACTTCGGCCTGATCCGCCGATACGACTGTCCGGCCCTGACCCCCACACCGACCCCGTCCTTCACGACCTATCCGACCGGCACGCCGGTGTCGCCTGCCTGCGACACGAGCGGCTGGACGATCCAGACCTCCCCGGCCTCCACCACCTGGCTGGCCGCGAGCTTCCCGTCCCCGCTCCTGGGGTTCGCCTGCGGCGGACCAGGGAAGCTGATCGCCACCACCGACGGCGGGGCGACCTGGAACGCCCAGGTCTCGGGCGTCACGGACACCCTTCGGGGTTTGTCCGCGCCGGGCGGCGGGGCCGCCTGGGCCGTGGGGGACAACGGCCGCGTGATCGCCACGACCGACGGCGGCGCCACTTGGACCCCCCAAACCTCCAACACCACCCAGATCCTCTTCAGCGTCGTCTTTTGGAACGCGTCCTGGGGTTGGGCGGTGGGCGGCAACGGCACGGTGCTGCGCACGGTGGACGGCGGCGCCACCTGGACCCCGGGGTCCGTGGGCACGACCGAGCAGCTCAACGGCGTCACGATGGGCGCCGACAGCTGGGAACTCTGGGCCGTGGGGTCGGGTGGGGGAATCTACTACTCCCCCAACAGCGGGACGAGCTGGACCCAACAGGCCGTGGAGCCGATCGCGCTCCAATCCGTCGCCATGAATCGGGCGACCGCGGACAAGATCGGCTACGCCGTGGGCGTGGCGGGACACCTCTACAGCACCCGCGACGGCGGCGCGACCTGGGCCCCCCAGGCGTCCGGGACGGGACAACAGCTCAACCGCGTAGCGGTGAACCCGCAAGCGGGCGACGAGGCCTGGGCCGTGGGCGGCAACGGCGTGATCCTGCACACCACCAACGGCGGGGGAACCTGGACGACCCAATCGAGCGGCACGACCCAGACGCTTTGGGGCGCGGATGTCGCGTCCTCCTCCCCGGTCCAGGCCTGGGCCGTGGGGGCGGGAAGCGTGATCCGCAACTACGACTGCCCGCCCTACACCGTGACGCCCACCCCCACCGTGACCGCGACCTCTACCCCCACCTATACCCCCACGATCACCCCGACCCTGACCGTCACCCCGACCTGCGCCTACGGCGCCGGCCTCGCCTGGAACACGATGGCGCCCGTCTCCGTGGCGAGGTCCATGATGGGGGTGGGCACGGTCAACGGCATCCTGTACCTCGTGGGGGGCAACACAGGGGCCGCCACCACCCTGGTGGAGGCCTACGACCCCGTGGCCAACACCTGGACCCCGAAGGCTTCCCTCCCCACGGCCCGGTACGGCCTGACGGTGTCCGTGGTGAACGGCATCCTTTACGCCTTCGGGGGGATTAACGGCACCGTGCGCAAAGTAGTGGAGGCCTACGATCCCGTGGCCAACACCTGGTCCACTAAGACGGCCATGCCCACGGCCCGGTGGGGACTCGCCTCGGGCGTGGTCGGCGGGAAGATCTACGTGGTGGGCGGCAACACCACCGCGGGCAACACCCCGACGACGGTGATGGAAGTCTACGACCCGGTGGCCAACAGTTGGTCGACGAAGGCCCCCTTGCCGATCCAAAGCTGGGGACTGGGCTGCGACTCGATCGGCGGGTTGTTGTACGCCGTGGGGGGGACGAACCGGTACGGGTTGCTGGATGCCTACAACCCGTCGTCCGACAGCTGGACTTCCATGGCCGGTCTGCCTACGCCCCGGTACGACATGGGGGTGGTGGCCTACAACGGACAGCTCTACGCGATCGGCGGGGACAAGAACCTGTCCCCCACCTCGCTCTCAACCGTGGAAGCCTACGACCCCGTGGCCGGTACCTGGTCCACCGGACTTTCCCTGCCCACGGCCCGCACTTGGCTGGTCGCGGGGGTGGGGAACGGCGCCCTTTACGCCGTAGCCGGCCAGATCGCCGGGGTCGGCTATAGCGCGGCGAACGAACGGCTCGCCCCGCAATGCAACCCCCCGCCCACGTCGACCTTCACCGCGACCTTCACGTCCACCTCGACGCCCACCCCCACACCGACGCCAACCCCGACCATCACCCCGACCTGTTTCCCGGGACGGGACCTGACCTGGTCCGGAGTGACCGGGATGAACACCCCCCGCAGCGGGTTCGGAGCCGGGGTGCTGAACGGGAAGATCTACGCGGCGGGCGGGTTCTGGTCCAACTGCCTCACGACGGGCACCCTGGAATCCTACGACCCCATCCTCAACAGCTGGACCACCCTGACTTCCATGCCGGGAAACCGCAATTTCACGGCGTCGGCCGTCTCCGGCGGAAGGCTCTACATCCTGGGCGGCAGCGGCAACTGCAACAGCGCCCAGTACACCAGCAACTACATCTACGACCCAGGCACCGACAGTTGGACCACCGGGACGGACCTGCCGGCGGGCAGCTCGGCCCAGGCCGCGGCTGCGATCGGCAATAAGGTTTATATGACGGGGGTGGGGAACGGCGCGGCGATGGATGCCTACGATACCGGGCTTGGGACCTGGACCCCCAAGGCGCCTCTTCCCATGGCGGCCGCCGGCAACGCCCTGGTGGCCGTGGGCGGTAAGCTGTACAGCTTCGGGGGCAACAGCGGGCCCACGAAGGTGTTCGCCTACGACCCCTTAGCCGACAGTTGGGCCCCCAAGGCCCCCATGCCCACGGGGCGGTCCTACCCCGCCGCGGCCGAGTGGAACGGCCTGGTCTATGTCTGCGGGTCCTATCAGGCGCCGGCCCTGTCCCAGGTGGAGGTCTATAACCCCGCGACCGACGGCTGGAGCGTCGCCACGTCCATGCCCACGACCCGGGGGGCGGCTTGCGCCGTGGCGCTCAACAATTCCCTGTACGTTTTGGGGGGGCAGAACGACTTCGTCGGGTATACCAGCCTGAACGTGGTGGAGAGGGCCGACGCCCTCTGCGCGGTCCCCACCCTGTCGGCGACCCCGACGTCCACGGCGACGCCCACGCCCTCCGCCACCTTCACCCCGACCTCGGCCCTCACCTGCTCACCGGGCCGGTCGTTGGTTTGGACGAGCCCGGCGACCCTGGAGACGCCGCGCAACGGTTTCGGGGCGGACGTCCTCAACGGGAAAATCTACGTGGCCGGGGGGTTCCAGTCCAACTGCAACACCACCTCGAGCCTGGAGATGTACGACCCGGGGCTCAACAGCTGGGCGCAGAAGGCCGCGATGCCCTCGCCCCGGGAGTTCCTGCCCCTCGTTGCCTGCAACGGCAAACTCTACGCCCTGGGCGGCAGCGGCAACTGCAACAGCGTCCAAAACACCAGCAACTATATCTACGATCCCGTCGCCGACAGCTGGTCGTCGGGCGCGGCCCTACCCGCGGGAAGCTCCGGTGAGTCCGCGGCGGCCATGGGGACCACGGTGTACATGACGGGGGTCGGGAACGGCGCGGCGATGGATGCCTACGACACCGTGGGGAACGGTTGGGCGCCCAAAGCCCCCTTGCCCATGCCGGCCCAAGGGAACGCCCTGGTGGCGGTCGGTGGAAAGCTTTACAGCCTCGGGGGCAACAACGGGCCGACCTCGGTGTTCGCCTACGACCCCGGCCTGGACGGCTGGACCCCCAAGGCCCCCCTGCCCACGGGACGGCAATACCCGGCCGCCGCGGTTTGGAACGGCCTGATCTACGTCTGCGGGAGTTACCAGGCGCCGGCGCTTTCGACGGTCGAGGTGTACGACCCGGCGGCCGACAGCTGGAGCGCCGCCACTTCGATGCCCACGGCCCGGGGGGCGGCGGCGGCGGCCATCCTGGCCAACGAGCTTTACGTCATCGGAGGGATCAACCAATTCACGACCTACCCGAGCCTGAACGCGGTGGAGAAGGCCGACCAGGCCTGTCCGCTCCCGACGGCGACGCCGACGGTGACTTCAACCCCCAGCTTCACGACGACCTTCACGGCATCCTTCACACCCAGCTTCACGGCGACCTTCACGCCATCCCCAAGCCCAACGGCGTCCTTCACCGCGACCTCCACTCCCCCTTTCACGGCCTCCTTCACCCCGAGCTTCACCCCATCCGACACCCCGTCCCCGACTTGGACGGACACGCCTTCCTCCACGGCCACGGAGACCCCAAGCTTTACGGCGACGTCCACCCCTTCGTTTACGGCGATCTCCACGCCCTCTTTCACCCCGACGGAATCCCCGACATCCACGCCTTCCCCGACTGCGGCCTTCACGGCGTCCTCGACCCCCAGTTTCACCCCGACATTCACGGATACCTTCACAGCCACGGATAGCCCCTCGTTGACCCCGACCGCGACGGACACGGCCTCGTTTACGGCGACCTCCACACCCTCTTTCACCCCGACGGAATCCCCAACATCCACGCCTCCGCCGACATTCACGGCCACTTCCACGCCTTCCTTCACCCCATCGGATACCCCGTCATTTACCGCGAGTTTCACGAATACGAGCACGGTGACGCCCACGGAGACCCCGACGTTCACGGACACCTTCACCGACACCTATACGCCGACATTTAGCGCGACCTCCACCCCCAGCCGGACCGAATCGTTCACGGCAACTTCGACCCCGTCGTTTACGGCGACCCCGACGGCCACTTTCACGCCCACCGCGACTTTCACCGTCACCCCGACGCCGACCTCCTCCTGGACATTCACCTCCACCTGGACGCCGAGCTTCACGCCTTCGTCCACGGCGACACCTTCCTTCACCCCGACCGAGACCGCGACCTTCACCCCCAGCTGGACCGCATTGTTCACGGCAACTTCGACACCGACGGATTCGACGACGGTGACGAATACTCCGTCGCCTACGCTCACCGCGACGCCTTCATGGACATCCAGTTTCACGGCAAGTGCGACGGCGACTCCTTCCTTCACGGAGACCCCGACCTGGACCGCGACTTTCACCTCCACGGTCACGCCGTCCTTCACGGACACTTCCACCGACAGCTTTACGGCGACCGACACGCCGAGCTTTACGGCGACCTTGACGGCGACGCCCTCGGAGACGACCACCTCCACGCCCAGCCCCACGGCCACCCCGACGGAAACATCCTCTTTCACCCCGATCGATACTCCGAGCCCGACGCCGACCCCGAGTGGGACGCCATCCTGGACTTGGACCCCGATGGCTACGCTGACGCCAACCTGGACAGCGACGCCCGCACTTACTCCCCTTGGGAACGGCGGCTTCGCCGTCCGGCCGAACAGGATTCACGCCGGGTTGGAAGCCCTCTTCTCGGGTTCGGAAGCCTTCTCGGTGGTCGAGATCCGGAATGTGGCGGGGGAAATGGCGGGGAGGATCCGGACAGACTCGAACGGGCAGGCGCGTTGGGTTTCGGGGTCCCTGGCTCCAGGCCTTTACCTGGCCACCGCCCGCGACCGATCCGGCGGGCGCGCCACGAGGATCCTCCTCCTGACGCGGTAAACCCGGAAACGCGGATACGAGGGCAAATAAATGGAAAAAACCGCCGGAATCAGGGGCGCTCAGGGGGCGGGTTTTGAGCCGTTGACCCGATCCCGGGGTTCGTCCATGAAGTCTCCGAAGGCCTGTCGATCCCTGGTACTCAGGAAGGCCCTCATCCCGGCCTGCGTCAAGAAGGACACCCCCGTCAGCCCCCAACCCGTATCGACCCCATTCCGTCACTTCTAGGGCGTGGGGGTGAAGGTCGCAGTCGGGGTCGTGGTAGGGGTGAAGGTGGCGGTGAAGGTGGCGGTCGGGGTTACGGAAGGGGTGTTGGTCGTGGGCGACCCGACGGTGAGGATTGGGCTTTGGCTCAATCCGGGCCCCATGTACCAACCTGGGATGACCCCGTTGGTGGCGTAGGCCAAAGTCGTCTGGATCGTGCCGGAGGCGAAGGGCGACAGGACAAACCGTAAATCGAATGGACCCCTCCGTTCCGGGGCGGGGGAGAGGGACAAGTTAAAGCTGGTGGCGGTATATGGCGCGGACGCCACCAAAACCCCGTTGGCCCAGAGCTGGACCCCCAGGATTTCCGCGGCGAGGTTTCCGGTAATGGCCGTGGAAAAACTCATGGTGGATATGTAGTGAAGGGGTTCGCTCGCTGAACAACTGCCGCTGCCGCACCCCCAGACCCCGATGAAAATGAACCCCGTGACCGTCGTCCCGGCCGCCGCGACTGTGGGGGTGGTTTGGTCGTAGAAGCAGGTCTTCAGGCAGCCCGTCGGGGACGCGGTGGGGGAGTAGAAAGGTGTGGGGGTCCGAGTGGCCGTGGGAGGGATGGTCGGGCTGTAGGTCGGGGTCATGCTCGCGGTGGGCGCTTGGGTCGGGGTATCGGTCGCGGTGGGAATGGGAGTCCAGGTATCCGTTGGGGTCAAACTCGGAAGGGGTGTGTCGGTCCCGGTGGCCGTGGCCGTCCCGGCGCCCGAGGGGCCCTCGGGGGTCTTGGTGTATTTGGACGTACAGGCCGTCATGACCAGTGTGGAGAGAAGGGTCCCGAGGATCCCCATCGTCAACGCGTGTTTCATAACCATCCCCCGCATAACAAGTACTGTATCTTCCCACCTTCTAGAGCCGCCGAATGGGTTTTATTGCATAAGGGTTATGGCTGAAAATAAGGGGCAGGGGGTCGGCGGGGCGGTTGAGGCCTCCCGGGTCAGGTTTTGCGGCTTTTCGAGGCGGCTGACCGTTTGGTGGGGCGGGTGGGGGCGCCCAGGGGGGTGAGGCCGCGCATGTGGCGCGCCAGGGCCGCGCGGCCGGATTCGGTCAGGGCCAGGATGCGGACACCCGCGCGGCCCTCCTCGGCCCAGCAGACCTCACCGAAACAAGGCACCTTGTCCTTGGTGCCGTCGGCGTTCAACTCCAAGCGGAGGATCTCCCCGGGCTTCAGGGCCTGGGACGTCAGGATGCAGAGCCCCTCCCGGCTGAGGTTGCAGGCCGTCACCACGGGCATGTCGCGGCGCAAGTCACGGAAGGACTCAGCGTCGCGGTTGCGCTCCAGGGGCCGGACGATTCCCTCCAAATGGCAGGCGAACCGGGGATTGACTCGTTTATTGGCGGGGTTCGGATCCATCGGGGTCGGGCCTCATTGGGAATGGGACAAGTATAGGCAGGCCCCCCGGTTTGCCGCGTATCCCCGCCCAAAAAATTTGGGTAAACGATCCAACCGACAAAAAACGATTTCCGCGGCTTCCCTTCCCTTAAAATGAACCCATGAAACGAAAAGCTTCCCCATGGACCCGAGGATTTTTCCTCCTGCTCGTCCTGGTCCCGGCCTCGGTCCTGGTGGAGGGGATTTGGTTCCTCACGGTCCTTCGCCCCACCGCCCCGCCCGCGGGCGCCGACGCCGTGGTGATCTTCACCGGGGGCCCGGGCCGCCTGGAGTCCGGCGCGAAGTGGACCGAGCGGTTGGGCTCCAAGAACCTGATCGTGAGCCGCGACGCGTCCCGTTATGTCGAGGGCATCGTGCGGAAGGCCGCGGACCTACGGGGCGTGCGGGTGATCGTGGACGGCGACGCCCGGACCACCGACGGAAACGCGAGGTTCGCCGCGGGGGAACTGCGTCGCCTGGGGGCGAAAGACGCCGTCCTGGTCACGAGCTGGTACCACCTGCCGCGCGCGGCGTTCCTCCTGCGGTTTTACCTCCTCGGTTCAGGCGTGAGGATCCATTCCCTGGGCGCCGAACAGGCCCCGGCGGCGGCCTGGACCAGCCCCCTGATCCAGGTGGAGTTCCTGAAGTTCTGGGGGTCCCTGGGACGGGTGGCCTTGGACCAGGTGGGGATCCGCGATTGGCCCACCCCCGGCCAATAAACAGAAAGACCCAATTCCACCCCGGAGACACGTCCCGCGCCCAAGATTAATCCCCCATGACCGCGGGACTGTCCAGCCTCCCTAATCATGGAAAGCGGGCGGGACAGTGACACGGGGTTTGACGACCCACGGATTAATAACATTCCAAAGTCTGGGTTTTCAAAGAGCCGCGGGAAAGCAAAACCGCGCATCAATCCCTCAATCCATCCATTCGACCCGAATCCCTCGCTCGGGATGACCCATTCACCGGGGTTTAGGGCAGGCAACCGAGGCGATGAAGTCGTTTAACTCGCGGGGTTTCCCTCTGATTCCTGTCATAGACAATATTTAGGATGAAGTCCATCCTGCGGGAAATCCAATCCCGGAGGAACCTATGAAGAAGCCGATCCTTTTTAAGCTGGGTAAGCGTCCCGCCCGCCACGACCCCCGGACCCTCCTGCTGGCCGACTACCTCGTTCCCGCGGACCTGCCGGTTCCCCCGCCGCGGCAGGATTGGGGATCCCACATCGCCCAATGGGGCATGATGGCCAACGACCGGGTGGGGGATTGCACCTGCGCCGCGGCCGGCCACCTCATCATGGATTGGACCTCGAACGCCAAGGCCAAGGTATCCCAACCGACCGACGTCCAGGTGCTGGCGGCCTATTCGGCCATCACGGGCTATGACCCCCGCACGGGGGCCAACGACAACGGCGCCGTGGAGTTGGATGTCCTGAATTATTGGAGGCAAAAGGGGGTGGGCGGCCACAAGATCGGGGCCTACGCCGCCCTGGAACCCAAGAACCACGACCATGTCCGCCAGGCGCTCTACCTTTTCGGCGGCCTGTACCTGGGGGTGGCCCTTCCGGTGTCGGCCCAACGGCAGAAAGTTTGGAGCGTTCCGCCCGGGGGGCCCGAGGGCGCCGGCGCCCCGGGAAGCTGGGGGGGACACGCGGTGCCGGTGACGGCCTACGATCCCTTGGGATTGACCGTGGTGACTTGGGGCGCCTTGAAGCGGCTCACCTGGGGGTTCTTCGACGCCTATTGCGACGAGTCCTACGCTTGCCTGGCCCCCGATTGGATCAACGGCCGCCGACAGGCCCCGAACGGGTTGGACCTCCGGGCGCTCCAGGACGACCTGAAAAAAGTGGCGCGTTAGCAGGATGATGAAAAGTCGAACTGGATAGGCTTTTCCCCCATGCCCTTTGGGCATGGGGACGTCCCGCCCTCCTCATTTGTCCAAACGGAGGGGCGGGGTCGGCTCTTACTCGTACCCTGTTAGTGATCCGGGACCAGGGATTGGGCGGTCCAGGCCCAGAGCGCCCATCACCCGGACATTCCGATCTATCTACATAGAAGAAGAAGTAGGGGACCGAATGCCCCAGGATCCCTGACGAGAGCCCCTCAAACGGCCATGGAAGGGGGTTCCTTTTCGTGGATTTGACGCATTCGAACCAAGCCCGATTCTTTCAGGTTAAACCTTTATCATTGACAATAATGGCCCTAGCAAGATAATTGCCTAGCCTCAACAAGGGGTGCCTTCCAATCGGCGCCTCAAGACCCTGACCCACTTCTCCTCGCTTTCTCCTCCAACCCACAGCGGTCGGATCAGGGTTCGTCTGGCGCCGATTCCCCTCGGGGAAGGGCCAAAACAATTCAGGAGCGTTTCGGTGAAAAGCATGACCAAGTTGTTTTGCCTGCTGTCCGTCCTGGTGTTCGCTCCCTTGTCCGCCTGGGCCCAAGAAAACAACGGGGGCAACGACGTGCCCCTGAAGAGCAGCTACAGCGAGGGCGGCGGCTCACCCCGTTCCCACGCCGCGGCCGACGCCAAATTCATGAAGCCCTGCTTCTACGCGGACCTTTACTTCCCGGTCGTGACCAGCATCGGCACCCCGACCGGCTATTACGACATCCTGTCCGGGACCACCGATTCCGACTGGAACAAGTCCAGCGCGGGCGGCGGCATCGGCTTCGGCATGAAGAATACCAAGACGGGTTTCTTCTTCATCTATGAGATCGACTACCGCCACCTGGGCCTGACGTCGAACGGCACCTTGTACGGCGCCAACTTCAACGTCAACGTCAACATGTTCGACATCATGAACATGAAGGTCGGCACCTACTTCGGGCCCGTCGGGCACAAGTCCCCGCTCTTCGCGTACGCCAACTTCGGCCTGGGCTTCGCCTCGGCGGACATGACCGGCGCGTTGTACGGCTACTCGGCAACCATCAACATGAACACAGGCTTGGGCCTCACCTTTGGCGCGGGCCTCGGCGTGGGTAACCGCGTCCGCGGTTACATGGGCTTCCAGGGCTGGGCCGTCGGCGGGTTGAAGGACCAGACCATCTCGGGCGACTACAACAATTACACGTTCTCCTGCATGCAGTTCGTGATCGGCTGCGACGTCCTGGCCTACTAAGAGCCCCTCGTCTTTCGCCTGATCCCGGGAAAGCCCCGGCGGACCGCCTGAGGCGGGACGCCGGGGAGTCCCTGGAATTCCCAAGGAGAAACCCATGAAGACCAAGAGTTGGCGTTGGGCCCTGCTGGCCCCCCTGGCCCTGTTCGCTGGTTGCGTCCCTCCCAGCACCCTGCCGGATGTGGATTACCAGCCCGTGAGCGTGGCCCAGGAAAGCGGTTCGAAGTTCTCCCGGATCACCACCAGCAACGACGGCGTCGAGAGCCCGCGCATCTGGGCCGAGAACATGTACCAAGGCTCGCTGAAGGCCTTCGCGGTGAGTTCCGACGAGTCCAAGATCGCCTACGTGGGCTACAAGGAAGGCAAGTTCAACGTCTACGTCAAGAGCCTCCGGGGCGGCAACCAGATCACCCAGCGCACCTTCGGCAACCTGGACAACGTGACCGACGTGGCCTTCTCGAAGGACGGCCATAAGATCGCCTTCAGCGGGGCCAGCAACGGCTACTACCGGATCTTCATCATGGACGCGGAGAAGGGCTCCGCCATGCGGCAGGTCACCACGGAGAGCAGCAACTTCTACCAGCCGGTCTTCGGACCGGACGGCAAGAACCTGTATTTCTCCCAGGGCACCAACGACGGGACCAACAACCTCTGGTCCTACGACCTGGACAAGGCGTCCTTCACGCAGTACACCCGGGGCTTTTTCCCGACCTTCTGGTCGAACCCGAACAAGGTGGTCTTGAGCCGCCTGAACCTGATCAAGGACCAGGACACCGAGGAGATCGTGGAGCGCCAATACGCCATCTGGCTCTACGACCTGGAGGACAGCCAGGAAGTGCTGATCGCCTCCTCGAAGGAGCGGGATTTCTTCACGCCCTCCGTCTCGCCGGACGGTGAGCGGATCGTGTTCAGCTCCCAATCGGTCTCCAACAAGATCCGCAATTTCGACCTCTATACCATCAACATCGACGGGTCCGGCCTGACCCGACTGACCTTCCACCCCGGCAACGACGTGTGCCCGGTGTGGTCCCCGAGCGGGAAGTCGGTGTACTTCCTCTCCCAGCGCGGCGACCCGAAGGGCAACTACAACATCTGGAAGATGGACGTGGCCCAATAAGCCCCGCCTGAAACGAAAAGGCCGCCCCCCAACCGGGGGGCGGCCTTTTTTGTTTGGACGATTATCCCCCGGAAACCAGGAAAAACCGGGAAACCTGCGTGGCATTTGGATCGTCTATAGGGCCTAGCCGTTTCGGCCGGAATACGCCCCCGAGGTTTGTTCATGCAGGTTACCGCCCCCATCGACCGCCTTCCGACCCCGCTTCCCGATGAAACCGCCGACCCTCAGGCGGGCCTCTCGCCCTTCCGTTGGGAGGACCTCAACCGCTGGGTGGACGACCACTCCGTCGATCCCGAACTGCTGGCCCATTTCCGCGGGCTGGCCGCCCGGAAACCGGGCGCGGCGCAAGCCGCCTTCCGGGCGTTGGGCCGGGGGATGAACACCCTCCTCCGGATCGGCAGTTACGACGAGTTCCTCCGGTGCCCCTGGAACGAACTGGTGGAGCTCTACGCCGAGCAGGTGGTCCGCAGCCAACGGTACGACCGCTCCCCCGAGGCCCGCACCTTGGGCGGGGAAGTGCCGCTCTCGGGTAAGGCCTTCGAGGCCGTGATCCGGACGAACCACCAACATCCCTGCACGGGGGCCACGGTGCACCGGCGGGTCGAGGCGGTCCGACGCCTTTGCCCGCCCGACGCGCCCGTGTTGGTGCTGGGCGACGACGATTGGCTGAGCCTGGCCCTCGCCGAGGCGGGGTACGGCGACGTCACGACCCTCGACATCGACGCGAAACTCATCGGCCGCCTGGACGCCGAGGCCAAGCGCCGGGGCGTGGCCCTGAAGGCGCGGGTGCAGGACTTCACGGGCCCCCTGGCGCCCGACCTGGCCAGGCCCTACCACCTGGCGGTATTCGACCCCATGTGCACGGTGGAGGGCGTGAAGTTCTTCACCGAGGCCGCGCTCCACCTCTCCAACGGGTCCCCCGACACGACCCTTTTCCTCAACACGCACCTGATGAGCCTGCTGCGGCCGGGCCTGGCGGAGCTCCGGCGCTTCCTGGACGGCAAGGGCCTGGAGGTCGCGGAGTTCCATCCGGCCTTCAACGTCTATCCCGTCTCGCCCGGGACCCGCAAGATGCTCCGGATCCTGTTGGAAACCCTGAATGGAACCTTCCTGCGGAGTCCCGCGCTCCGCGCCGGGGATTCCGTCGTGAAGTGGTTCGTCTCGGACGCGATGGTCCTGCGTCGGCGCCCTTCCTGAAAACCCGGGTCCCGGACCCCATGTCGAAACATGCCCCCACCCCCCCCGCCCCTAAAAGCTTCCTGCCCCTCCTGCTGTTCGGGGTGCTGGTGCTGGGATTGGTGGTGGTCGGGGGCGCGGACGAACGACGGGTGATGGAACTGTTGTCACAGGCCCAACTCGGCCCCCTCCTGGCGGCGGTCCTGGCCACGGGGGGATCCATGTTGGCCATGAGTTTCTCCTTCCGTTCCCTTTACGGCGCCGCGAGGCATCCGCTCCCTTTCCGCCGGGTCTTCTGGGTCACGATGGTGTGCAACGCCTTCAACGTCATCCTGTCCACGGGCGGGCTGTCGGGCACGGCGGTCCGGTCGCTCCTGCTCAAGCGAAACGGCGTGCCCCATTCGGTGTCACTGCCCGTGTCCATGGTCCAAGCCCTCCTGAGCAACCTCGTGATGGTGGCGCTCTGCGCCCTGGTGGCCTTGCCCCTGTCCCGTCCCGCCAAGGACGGGGGGTTTCCCGTGGGGCACGTCATCCTGGCCGCCTTGGGTCTGTTGTTGGTGTGGACCTGCCTGATGGCCTCGGCATTCTTCGTTTCCGGGATCCGCGATTGGGGCCACCGGTCGGCCCAGGGCCTCCTCCGTCGGTGGAAGCGCATGGCTTGGATGGGGAAACGGCTGGAGGTGATCCACCGCAACCTGGAAAGCTGCGCGGGCCTTTTGGGGCGGGAAAAGGGGGCCTTGGGGTTCGCCCTCCTGTGCCTGTTCGCGGATTGGGGGTGCTACGCCACCGCCCTGGGCGCCTGCTTCGCGGCCGTGGGGATCCCCCTCGGCCTGACGAAACTGCTGATCACGTTCTCCGTGGTGTTCCTGACCACCGAACTCTCCGTGACGCCGTCCGGGTTGGGGATCACCGAGGGGATCCTGGCCTACGTGTTGACCCATCGGGGCATTCCGTTGGAGCCCGCCTTGGCTGCGATCCTGCTTTTCCGGGCGGTCTACTTCGTCCTTCCCGTGGCGGTGGCGGCCGCCTTCCAACTGGACATGATCCGCGAGGGATGGGACAAGTCCGAGGCGTAGGAATCCGCCTCACGACCCGATCACTGGGAACAAAAAAAGGCCGCCCCCAGTCGGGGACGGCCTTTTTGTTTCCGGCTTATTTTAGGCTTTCCGCCAACCGCACTTCGACGTTGCTCAGTGTCCTGAGGCGCGCAAAGCGCCTTGATGGGGCAACCGCCGACGGCTGGGTTTCTTACCAAGGAATCTCCGTCCCGTCGTTGTACAGGAACTTGCCCGTCCAGGACAGGTCGAGCTTGAGCAACGTAGCGGCGATGGCCGAGGCCGAGACCCTCGGCTCCAGCTGGGCGTTCGGGCCGCCCATGTCGGTCTTGACCCAGCCCGGGTCGAGTGTCACCACGGTGACGCCGTCCGCCTTCAGGGCGAAGGACTCGGTGCGGGTCACCTTGTTGAGGGCGGCCTTCGAGGCGCCGTAGGCGTAGAAGTTGGGGTTGTCGGTGCGCCCGATGGACCCCAGGCCGCTGGTCATGTTGAGGAGCCGGGGGTTCTTGCCCTTGCGCAGGAGCGGCAGGAGGGCCTTGGCGACCCGCAGGGGCCCGATCAGGTTGGTCTCCAGGCAATCCAGCATAACCTGGAAGTCCAGGTCCTCCAGTTTCGCGTCGTAGGGTTGGGGCATGACGCCCGCGATGTTGCAGACCGCGTCCAGCCGGTCGGTCAGCTTCGCGGTCGCCGAAGCGCAGGCGGCCGCCGAGGCGTCGTCGGATACGTCGAGGGCCACGGGCTTGAGGTTGGGGAACTTGGACGCCAGGGCTTTCAGGGTCTCGGGCTTGCGGCAGGCGCCGATGACGGTATGGCCTCCCTCCAGGAGGACGGTGGAAAGGGCCAGGCCGATGCCTCGGTTGGCGCCGGTGATGAAGATGGTTTGGGACATGATTTAACTCCTGGATTTTTATCCTTACGACGAAGCAACAGCCATTCCACCACGGAGACACGGAGCCTCAGTTTGGAACTAACAAACTAAAACAAAGAACTGATTGAGTCCTTAGGGAGACACCGGAAGGATGGTTTCGGCCTGATTGCCCGCACCGCTCTTTTAAACCCAACGTTTGGCGTTTCTGGCCTGAACAGCAGTAATCTCAGTGTCCCTGTGGCGAATGATTGACTTGTGCCGTTCATGAGTCTAACCCCGCCGCGCCCCATGAATATCGGCAAATTGCGCTGGGCTTGTCACCCCCTTGCGTCCCGAATGGGGTTGCCAGGCCCGCCCCGGAGGGGGTAAAAGGAACGCCATGGAAAAACCCCAAGCCCTGATCCTCGACTTCGACGGCCTGATCCTGGACACCGAGACCGCTCATTTCCAGGCCTGGACCGAGGCCTACGCGACCTACGGCCTGACCCTCCCGCTGGAACGCTGGGTGCTCTGCGTGGGCACGGACTGGAACGCCTTCAACCCCTACCTCGATATCGAGGCGAAAGCGGGACCGGACTTCGACCGGGCGGAGTTCCAGTCCAAGAAGGCCGGACGGGCCAACGACCTGATCATCCTCTTGGGCCCCCGTCCGGGGATCGTGGAGATGCTGGAGGAGGCAAGGACGGCCGGGTTGAAGTTGGGGGTGGCCTCCAGTTCGGACCGCGCCTGGGTGGAAGGGCATTTGTCCCGGTTGGGCCTGCGGGAGTATTTCAGCGCCGTGAAGACCGCGGGCGACGTACCCAAGGTGAAGCCCGATCCCGCCCTTTACTTGCGTTGCCTGGAGGCCCTGGGGGTTTCCGCGTCGGACGCCGCGGCTTTCGAGGACTCGCCCAACGGCATCCGAGCCGCCAAGGCCGCGGGGATCTACACCTTCGCCTACCCGAACGGCGTGACGGAGAAGTTGGACCTGTCCCTGGCCGACCGGGTGCTCACCCACCCGAAAGAATGGCGGATGGCGGTCAACGGTTGGGAAGGCCAAGCCGGTCCCATATGCGCCCCTCACCCCGACCCTCTCCCTCAAGGGGAGAGGGGGAATGATCGAAAGGCGATAGGCCATGATTGACGATTGTCCCCTCTGTAAGAAAACAACCGAAGCCTTGGCGGGGAATAACCCTTCCCTCGTCCGGGATTTCGGGAAGTCCCTGCTCTTCCTCGGCGACCACCAATACTTCCGGGGAGCCTGCGTCCTGGTCTGGAAGGGCCACGTCCGGGAGCCCCATGAGCTGTCCGAAGCCGACCAACAGATGATGACGCGGGACCTCCTGCGCGCCGGGAAGGCGGTGCAGGAGGCCCTCCGCCCCTGGAAGCTCAACTATTCCTGCTTCGGCAACCTGGTGCCGCACCTGCATTGGCATATCTTCCCCCGGTATGAATCAGACCCGGACCGCCTGGAGCATCCCTGGCTCCATTCGTCCGAGTTCCCGAAACACCCCACGACGGACGCTGATCGGGCGGAACTCCTCCCGCGGCTTCGCTCCCACCTCTGAGTCCAAGGCCTCTCCCCGTTGCTGTATGATGCCCCCGCGGTGGATGCCGCCGCTACCCTAAGGCCGACCCCGGCCTGAAGTCCGAGCGCCCGAATGTCCAGCCTGAAAATCGTCGAGATGATTTTGGTGTCCTACGTCCTGGGTTTCGTGGCGGCCATCCCCATCGGGGCGGCCCAGATCGAGGTGGCCAAACGCGCCCTGTCGGGCAGGCTGGGGCCCGCCTTCCTCACCGCCGCCGGGTCCATCACCTCCGACATGCTGTACGGCCTGCTGGCCCTCTTCGGCATCGCCCCCTTCCTCGAGCGCCCCTCGGTGGTGGCGGCCTTCGGATGGGTGGGGGCCGTCGTCCTCGGGACCCTATCGGTCCTGCTTTGGCGGCAGGCGGAGAAGGTCCACGCCCCCGACCCGAAGGCCCGTTGGGCGGGCCATGGGATGTCCTATTTGACCGGCTTCACCGTGGGGATCACCTACCCGCCCATCATGGTGACCTGGCTTTTCGGCGCGACCTTGGTGAAGCATTTGGGGTTGGTGCCCGACTTCACGCCGACGCTCCGGGTGGCCTTCGTCCTGTCGGGCGGCGCGGGGCTTTTCAGCTACCCGGCACTCCTTGCGGTGGCGCTCAAGCGTACCCACCATTATTTCAGCGACCGCGCCATGAGGCGGCTCTACAAGGGCCTGGCGATCCTGCTCGGCCTGTTGGGCCTGGTTTTCCTCGTCGGCGGGATCCTGAAAACGGTGAAATAACCTTCCCGGGCCTGCCACCCCGTTTATATTCCATGGGCCTGTAAGCAAACCCCGCCCTGGGGCGTATGGAATGAGTAGGAGGGCTGATCGCCCCGAGCCGGGTGGACCCCGGGTCGGAGCGGCTTCGGAACCCTCCCGCCCCTGGGACCCATCCTGGGGCTGATTCCGCCCCGGGAGGCCCCCATGTCGACCGTTTCCAGCGTTTCAAGCGCCACCAGCAGCGTTTCCAGCGCGCTCTCCAGCGCCGTCTCCAGTTCCGGAACGGTGAGCAAGGATGAGTTCCTCCAACTGCTGGTCACGGAGCTCAAATACCAGGACCCGATGAACCCCCAGGACAGCACCCAGTTC
>Ga0265338_10004289_pt1 | contig 19356 bp, 14 predicted proteins | sample 42126metaG_FD_193579 | JGI IMG/M metagenome (GOLD analysis project Ga0265338, IMG submission 193579) | Rhizosphere microbial communities from Carex aquatilis grown in University of Washington, Seatle, WA, United States - 4-21-26 metaG | ecosystem: Host-associated > Plants > Roots > Rhizosphere...
GAAATAATTTTGTGCGGCTTCGGCCGTCTTGAAGCCTTCTTCGACGCATTTGCCGATCGCGGGACCTTCCAGATAGTTCCCCGCGAAAAATAGGCCGGGCAATTCGCGCTCCGCATCGCGAACGGCTTCGACGATGTGTCCGTGGCCGAGATTGTACTGAGGCAATGCCTTCTGGTGCTGCCACACGGCAGATGCAATTGGCGGGCCAGTGATTCCCAGCACGCGTGCATTTTCCTCCTGCACGATTGCAGCGATCTTTTCGGCATCCTGCCCGATGATTTCCGAATCCGTTGCGCCACCAACAAAACTGGTGATCGCGACTTTTTCCTCTGCTGCGCGACCTGGGAAAAGCGAGGAATTGAATACTGTGCCAAGCGTGCGCAGCTTCTCGCTGCGTGGAACTAGAAATCCGAAGCCTTGTGGTTCGGCACCGAATTGGTGGGCGTGATAGCCGCTTGCAACTACGGCTACTGGCGCGTATGCAATTCCGGAAAGCGTTTTGCCAAGCTGCGGAGAAATCGGTTCCACAAGATGCGCGGCCGCATACGCGGGCGTTGCGAAAATAATCGCGCGCGCTTCCATGGATGTCTCGCGGCCATTTTGCACATAACGAATTTCGTAGCCTCGCCCACCTGGTGATTTGCCGTTGTGCACGTTTGTCAGCCCGACTCCTGCATCGAATCGCACGTTGTTGCCAAGGTTTTCAGCGAACGCGCGCATGAGAGTGTCCATCCCATGCTGGAACGAGCACAGCGGTGGCGGGCCCGTCGCAGCGCCCGTTGCCTGGCGGGATTTCATCGCGCCGCGGATCACGCTGCCGAATTCGCGTTCCCACTCATCCAGGGTGGGAAACGCGGCGCGCAAGCTCAGTTTTTCCGGATCGCCAGCATAAACACCGGAAACAAATGGCGAGACGAGATATTCCAGGATTTCGTGGCCAAATTTCCGCCGCACGAAGTCGGCCACGGATTCTTCGTGGGTCGGCGGTTTGGTCCGCCGAAAGCGCTCGGATGCAATTCTCAAGCGAGAGCCCGGGCCGAGCATAGATGAAGTCAACAGCGCTTGCGGCGACATGGGGATTTTCTGCAATTTGTTGCCGAGATAAACAAATCGCGGCGCACGAGGATCAGCCTTCAGCAATTCGCTTTCGATTCCGAGTTGGCGGATCAAATCGAACAGCGCAGGCGTGCCCTGAAAACTTTGCGGGCCGGATTCAAAGAGGAAACCGTCTTTTTCCACCGACGCGATCAAGCCGCCGGCGCGATCGCTGGCTTCGAGCAGCGTGACCGCAGCGCCCAATTGTTGCAAGCGGAATGCGCACGCGAGGCCGGAAATCCCCCCACCGATGACGACGATTCGATTTGTGTCTGCCATTTGCCCTGTCCGCTACAGAGTCTTCGAAAAAAGCGGCCGCTTGTCCATTTGCTGTTCACGAAGATAGCGATCGAAAATCATGGCCACGTTGCGGATGAAAATACGGCCGAGCGCGGTGACGCGAATTTCCGCCGTATCGAGAGCGACCAGCCCTTCCGCGCGCGGTTCTTCGAGGCGCCCAAGCTCTTCCGCGAAATATTCGTCGAAGTTGATGGAGAATTCGCGCTCGACTTCTCTTTTCGGAATCACGGTGTGGCAAAGCAGACGGCCGATCACGGCGCGGCGAAGGCAATCGTCCTCGGAGAGGCGATAGCCGCGCAGCGTGGCGATTCCGCGCTCGGCGATGGCAGATTCGTACGCGGGAACTTCGCGGCGATTTTGCGCGTAGGCCGCGCCGATCGAGCTGATCGCGCTGACGCCCATTCCATAAAGGTCGGCGCCTGCCTTCGTCGTGTATCCCATGAAATTGCGATGCAGCGTGCGGTTCTGCTGCGCGACGGCGAGTTCGTCTCCGGGCCGCGCAAAGTGATCCATGCCAATGTAAAGGTAGCCCGCGCTCAGGAATTTCTCGAGGCCAGCGCGGAAGATGCGGAACTTTTCCATGCCCTCGGGGAGGTGGGTTTCGAATGCGCGCTGCTGCTTCTTTAGCCAGGGAACATGCGCGTAGCTGAACATGGCCACGCGGTCCGGCGCGAACGTGAGGACTTGCGCGATCGTCGCAACGAAAGTGGCGGCGGTCTGGTGCGGCAGGCCGTAAATTAAATCCACGCTGATGCTTTTGAATCCCAGTTCGCGCGCTGCGGCAATCAAGTCGCGCGTCATTTCGTATGGCTGCACGCGATGGATGGTCTGCTGCACCTTGGGCTCGAAATCCTGAATGCCCATGCTTAGACGATTGAAGCCGAGGCGGCGAAGAGTTTCCAGATGTGCACGACTCGTCACGCGCGGGTCCACTTCGATTCCAATTTCCGCATCGGGTGCAAACGAAAACCGCTCGCGCGTGTAGCCGAAGAGATCTTCCATTTGAGGTGGAGTGAGATACGTCGGCGTGCCGCCGCCCCAGTGAAATTGAATTATCGGCCGATTTTTCGAAACCTGCCGCCCGACGTGCTCGATTTCGTGTTTCAGCGCGGCAAGGTAGGAAATCGTGACGCCCTTGTCTTTTTGAATGGAAACCGTGCACGCGCAAAAAAGACACAGGCTTTCGCAGAAGGGGAGATGCATGTAAAGCGAAAGGGGAGTCCTCAGCTCTTCCGCACGCGCGTAATATTTTTCCAGATCGTCCGGGCCGAAATCTTCTTTCCACACGGGCGCGGTGGGATAACTCGTGTATCGCGGGCCGGGCCGATTGTATTTCTCGAGGAACGCGTCGGAGATTTGGCCGATGTCGAGCGGCGCGGCCGATTTCGCGCGATCTTCAGGCATCACGCTTGCACCTGACCTGTGCGCTCCTGCGCTGCAGGCCTCCACATTTGGCCCGCCTCCACAAACGCGCGCGCGTTTTTCACTGGCGTGTTCGGCAAGATTCCGTGACCGAGGCTCAAGATGTGGCCTAGCCCGCCAGTTGTTTCTACTGCCTCACGCGCTGCATCGCGAATTCCCGCTTCTGTGCCCAGCAAAATCGCAGGATTCACATTTCCTTGCAGAGCAACTTTGTTCCCAAGAACCCTGCGGGCTTCCGCAAGATCCGTGTTCCAGTCAACGCTCAGCACGTCCGCGCCGGACTTCGCCATGCTCTCCAGATGCGCCGCTGAGCCGCGCGCAAACAGAATCTTCGGCGCGGCTTCCGATCCGAGTTCTTCAAACACCATCTGAATAGCGGGAAGCTCAAACGCATCGTATTCCGCAACGCTGAGTTCGCCTGCCCAGGTGTCGAACAGTTGCACCACGGTTGCGCCCGCTTCGATTTGCGACTTCAAGTACGCAGCGGTCGCGCGCGCAATCCGCTCAAGCAATTCGCGCACCACCTGCGGCTCGGTGCGCAGCATCGCAAGCGCAGTGGAAATATCGCCGCGCGTTCGCCCCTCGATCATGTAACAGGCGAGCGTCCATGGCGCTGCCGCGAATCCAATCACGGGCACGTCCGGCCCCGCGGCGCGGCAAATTTCCCGAATCGCATCGCCAACGAATTTCGTATCGCGCGCGGGATCGAAATCCCGCAACCGGCGGACCCCTGCCAAATCGCGCACGGGATTCGAAAGTACCGGGCCGGAATCGGGCACGTCGAGCGGCAAGCCCATCGCTTCCGCGACAATCAAAATATCGGAGAACACAATGATTGCATCCACGCCCAGCACGCGAAACGGTTGCAAGGAAACTTCAGCAGCAATCACCGGAGTTTTGCAGATTTCGAGGAATGTGTGCCGTGCGCGAATCGCCTGATATTCCGGCAGGTAACGCCCAGCTTGGCGCATGATCCATACGGGAACGCGCTCCACCGGCTGGAAGCGGCATGCACGTAGAAAGAGCTCTTTCCGATTTTCGCGGCTGCCAGGCATAGATTCGTGAGGGCCAACGCCATCATAGCAGAAGCCCGAACACGTCTAATAGCTGCCCAAGGGCCAACTGCCCCACTCCTGTCCTTCGGTGCAGGTCAATCCCGGCGATTCGGCGCTATAATTCCAATACGAACGGGAGACCATTCGCCCTTCATGACGCACCATTTCACGTATCTGAGCCTCGCGTTCTACGCGGCCAGCTTTCTGTGCTACGCGCGCATCCTCTATTCGCCCAATTTGTGGCTCGGGCGCCTGGCCACTCTGCTTCTGGCGGGCGGAATCGCGCTGCAATATTTCGCGTTGCTTGAGCGCTCGCATTGGATTCATTCTGTTCCCTACGATGACCTCTATGGCTCAATGTCGCTTTTCGCCTGGTTGCTCGGCATCACTTACCTGGGGCTCGAAATCTTCCATCGCCAGCGTTCCGTGGGCGCGTTTGTCACTCTCCTGCTCGTTGCCTGGATTTCGTTACTTGGCTTGCTAGCTCCGCACGCGTCCGTGGAGCCGCCGCCGGCCCGCGGCCCGCTATTTGCATTGCACATCACGCTCAACATCTGGGCGTACGCTGCGTTTGCACTCTCGTTCGTCTTAAGTCTCACGTATCTTGTGCAAGATGGCCTGCTTCGCTCGCGGCGATTGAGTGCAGCGTTCTGGCGTTTCCCCGCGCTCGAAGTACTCGACCGCATGGCGCGGGGCAGCGTACTCGTGGGACTCGTCGCGCTGATTTCGGGTGTGGCGATGGGCCTAGTTTGGGAACATCGCCTGAGCGGCGGATATTCGTGGGGCGATCCGAAAGTGATCGTGACTCTTGCGATCCTCGTTATTTATTTTGCGTATCTTTGGCTTTCGAGAAGCGCCACGTGGCGCGGCGCGCGCGCGGCCCGGCTGTGCGCGCTAAATTTTGCGGTGGTGCTATTCAGCTACACGTTTGTGAATTTGTATCTCACGCGGTTCCACCGATTCCTCTAATGCCAAAAGTTTCCAATGCGGATCATGTGCCCGTCGCGCGAATTCAAATCGCGTTGATTGGTTGCAATCATCGCACCGCCCCGGTTGAATTCCGCGAGCGCGTCGCCTTCACTCCGCAACAGGCGCTCCATGCGGCAGACGAGCTCCGCCGCCAGGGAATTCTTGAGGAAGCCGTTGTGCTTTCCACGTGCAATCGCAGCGAGCTCTACGGCGTACCCGGAGAAACAGGCCCCGGCGTAACGAAGGCGATGGAGGAATTTTTCACCTCCTTCCATCAGCTTCCGAGTGGTGAATTGAACGACCGAATTTATCGTTGGACGGGGCCGGATGCCGTGCGTCATTTATTTCGCGTCGCCGCTGGAATAGATTCCATGATGCTGGGCGAGGCGGAAATTTTAGGGCAACTCCGCACGGCGTACAGCCAGGCGCTCGATCATGGCGCCACCGGCCCCGTGCTCAATCGCGCGTTTCAAGGTGCGCTGGAGGTCGGCAAGCGCGTGCGCGCGGAAACAGAAGTGGGCGCGCGACCAATGTCCGTCGCGCTCGCTGGAGTAAAGCTCGCTGAACGCGTCTTCGGCAATCTGAAAGGTCACGCGGCGCTGATTCTCGGAGCCGGCGCAGTCGCGGAACAAGTCGTTGAACACTTGCGCAATCGCGGCATCGGCAGCCTGCGCGTGGTAAACCGCTCGTATGACCGCGCTGCGGAGCTGGCACAACGCATGGGCGGCGAAGCCGTAGCCTGGGAATCGCTGGATAAAGTTCTTGGCATCCCGGACGTGATCGTCACTTCGCTCAGTGGCACGGGGCCTCTTCTCACGCGCGAAAAACTCGAACAAGCTATCGCCGCCCGCAATGGACGGCCCGTGTTCGTCGTTGATCTCGGGGTTCCGCGCAACGTCGCGCCCGAAGCCGCCGGGCTTTACAGCCTCTACCTTTACAATATTGACAACCTCGGCGGAATCGTCGAGCAGAACAAAAAAGCGCGCGAAGCCGAAATTCCGCGCGCAGAAGCGCTTATCAGTGAGCATCTCGCGAAATTCGAAGCCTGGCGCGCTGCGCTCGAGGCCACCTCCATCGTTGAGGATCTCCGCGGCCGTTTCCACAAGCATCGCGAAGCGCTCCTGCGCGAAAAACTTGCGGAGATGCCGGACGTCTCATCCGAAGAACGCGCCCGCATCGCGCACATCACCGAAGAATTGATCGAACGTGTTCTCGACCATCCCACAAAGCGCCTTCAACATGGTGTAGGCATGCGCGGGCGCCTGGGCGCGATTGACGCGCTCCGGCATCTTTTCGGCCTCGATGCGGATGATGAGGACAAAAGGTGAAGCCGCTGCGCATTGGCACGCGTGGCAGCGCGCTCGCACTATGGCAAGCGAACCACATTCGCGAGCGCCTTGCACAATTGCATGGGATTGAGTCTGAAATTGTCCGAATCCGGACTTCGGGCGACAACTTCGCGACAGCTTCGATTGCTCAATTGAACGCGCAATCCGGAATGAAAGGCGTTTTCATCAAGGAAATCGAAGACGCGCTCCTTGGCGGCGCTGTGGACCTCGCAGTTCACAGCATGAAGGACGTCCCAACAGAAACTCCCGCTGGACTCATATTCTCGGCAATCACGAAACGCGAGGACGCGCGCGATTGCCTCATATCGCGCAACGGCCGTTCGCTACAGCATCTTCCGCCCGGCGCGCGCATCGGCACGAGCAGCCTTCGCCGGCAGGCACAGCTTCGACACTTTCGCTCTGATCTTGAAATGGCTGATTTGCGTGGCAACGTGGACACGCGCTTAAAAAAATTGGCCGCCGGGGATTTCGATGCGATCGTCCTTGCGATGGCGGGAGTAAACCGCCTTGGCGCAAGCAGCCAAATCACACAAGTTCTCGGCCCGGAAACAATGCTTCCCGCCGTCGGCCAGGGCGCGCTCGGAATCGAAACGCGCGCCGACGATCGCGAAACCTCGCAGTTCGCATCGGCCCTTGACGACGCCGAGACGCGCGCCTGCGTCGCCGCCGAGCGCGCGCTGCTTCGCGAGTTGGAAGGCGGCTGCCAGGTTCCGCTCGGCGCATACGCGCGCAATGAGGGTAGCGAAATACTTCTTGAGGCTGTAGTTTTCTCGCTCGATGGCAAGGAATTCGTGCGTGGAGAAGATCGCGGCCCGGCCGCCAGCGCTGAAGAAATCGGCAAGCGCCTCGCGCGTAACTTAATCGAGCGCGGGGCCGACCGCATCCTTCGGCTCGCCGGAAGATCTGCCACCCAGAGCTGACAAATGCGCACGCCAGCCAGGCAATTGATAGGAAAGCGAATTGTCCTCACGCGAACGACCGAACAATCCGACCTCCTGCTCCGCAAGCTAGAAGACGCCGGAGCGAAAGTGACCGTCCTGCCATGTGTGGAATTCTGCGAGGCGGGTGACACTGTGCCGTTGGACGATGCCGTGCGGCGAATCAATGAATTCAATTGGCTGGTGTTTACAAGTCAAAACGCGGTGAAGTTCTTCTCGCGACGTCTTCGCGAACTGCGCTGCGACCCGATTAATTTGTCCGAACCGCGTCCCAGAGTGGCCGCAATCGGCCCTGCCACGCGCGACGCTGCCATAAGGGGCGGATGGGATGTCGAGCGCACGATCGCCGGAGTTCGATCGGGTGCGGAGTTCGCCGGCAAAATTGCACGCAAGGCCAAAGGAAAAAAAATTCTGCTTTCGCAAAGCGATCTCGCCAATCCGCTCATCGCGGAGCGGTTGCGCGAAGCTGGCGCAATCGTCACTTCGGTTGTCGCGTATCGGACTTGTGTGCCAAAATCATTAGAGGGCGAGCAGATTGATCGAATCCTGCGCGAAGGCGCGGACGTGTTCGTCTTCGCCAGTCCATCGGCCTTGCGGAATTTTGCCCAGATCATCGGCCGTGAAGCTTTCATGCGCTTCGGCGAGCAATCTGCTTTCGCCGCGATTGGCCCAACCACCGCGCGTGCCATCCGTGACACAGGCGTGCCGGTGGCGATGGAGGCGGCAACGCCCAATCCATACGGATTAATCAAGGCTATGACCGAATATTTCACCAAGCCGAATCGAAGGAACGCCAGCCAATGACGTTTCCAGTTCATCGCCCGCGTCGCCTCCGCCGCTCTGAAGCGCTGCGCGGGTTTGTGCGCGAGACGCGACTCTCACCCGCGGGATTCGTCTATCCGATGTTTGCGTGCCCTGGGAAAAGTGTCCGCACCGAAGTTAGTTCGATGCCCGGAGTTTTCCAACAATCCGCGGATCAAATCGCCGAAGAGTGCCGCGAAGTTGCGGGCCTCGGAATTCCCGCTGTGATTCTATTCGGGCTACCCGAAAAGAAAGACGAAACAGGTTCCGAATCTGCATTCGCGCAAGGAGCCGTGCAGCGCTCGATTGAAGCCATTCGAAAAGCGAAACTCGATCTGCTTGTGATCACCGATGTTTGCCTCTGCGAATACACAAGCCACGGGCATTGCGGCGTTGTTAAGGACGGCGTGGTCCTCAACGACCCCACGCTTGAAATTCTGGCAGCAGCCGCGCTTTCGCAAGCCCGCGCTGGCGCCGATATCGTCGCGCCGTCGGATATGATGGACGGTCGCGTCGCCGCCATCCGCCGCAAGCTCGACGAAAATAATTTCGCCGACGTCGCCATCCTTTCCTATGCTGCGAAATATTGCTCCAGCTTCTACGGACCGTTTCGCGAAGCCGGCCAATCCGCGCCGCAGTTTGGCGACCGCCGCAGCTACCAGATGGATCCCGCGAACGCCCGCGAGGCCCTCCGCGAAGTCGCGCTCGATCTCGAAGAGGGCGCGGACATCATTATGGTGAAGCCCGCGTTACCGTATCTCGATATCATCCAGCGCGTGCGCGAACGATTCGACGTTCCCGTCGCCGCGTACAATGTGAGCGGCGAATACTCGATGGTGAAGGCTGCCGCACGCAACGGTTGGATTGACGAAAAACGCGTCGTGCTCGAAATCCTTACCGGCATCCAGCGCGCTGGTGCGAGCATCGTCCTCACCTATCACGCCAAAGATGCCGCACGCTGGCTGAAAGATTAAGGAATTCATGTCTTCGCCATCCCGTCCACGCCCACGCACTGAAGAGCTCTTCGCCCGCGCGCAAAGAATTCTCGTTGGAGGCGTCAACAGCCCCGTCCGCGCTTTCCGCGCCGTCGGCGGCACGCCGCTCATCATCGATCGCGCGCGCGGCTCGCGCCTGTGGGACGCCGACGGGCGCGAGTTCATTGATTACGTTTGTTCCTGGGGCGCGTTAATTCTCGGCCACGCGTATCCAGACGTAGTGGATGCCATCAACAGCCAGGCCGCGCGCGGCACCAGCTTCGGCATGACGTCGCCCCTGGAAATCGAACTCGGCGAAAAAATCACGGCCGCAGTTCCGTCCGTCGAAATGATTCGCTTCGTTAGCTCCGGCACAGAAGCGACCATGTCTGCCGCGCGCCTTGCTCGCGCTTTCACCGGCCGCGACCTCCTCGTGAAATTCGAGGGTTGCTACCATGGACATTCCGACAGTTTTCTTTCCGAAGCCGGCTCGGGTCTCGCCACGCTGGGCATTTCCGCGTGCCCCGGCGTTCCCGACGCGTTCGCCCAACTCACACTAAATGCTCCCTACAACGATTTCGCCGCCGTGGAAAAACTATTCGCCGCACATCATGGCAAAATTGCCGCGATCATTGTCGAGCCCGTAGCCGCAAACATGGGAGTTGTAGCTCCGGCTGAAGGATTTCTCGAATCTCTTCGCGCCATCACGCAGGCGGAAGGTGCCTTGCTCATTTTCGACGAGGTGATCACCGGTTTTCGGCTCTCCTACGTCGGTGCTCAGCAAGTTCAAAAAATCGTTCCCGACCTGACCACCATGGGGAAAATTATCGGCGGAGGTTTGCCCGTAGCGGCCTACGGCGGCAAACGCGAAATCATGGAACGCGTAGCTCCGCTAGGCCCCGTCTATCAAGCGGGAACGCTTTCTGGGAATCCGCTGGCCATGCGCGCAGGTTTGGCCGTCCTCCCCCATCTGGAATCCCCTAAATTTTATTTGGAGTTGAATCTCAAGGCGAAACGGTTGGCCGATGGGTTCCGGCAAGCTTTAAAAGAATCAGGAATCGCGGGGACCGTAAACGAGGCAGGCTCGCTGCTAACACTTTTCTTCGGAGCCAATGAAATTCGCAATTACGCGGACGCGAAAGCTAGCCGAAAAGATCTCTTTCCCAAATTCTTCAACGAAATGCTCAACCGCGGCATCTTTCTTCCCCCATCCCAATTCGAAGCTCTTTTCATTTCTGCTGCCCATTCAAACGACGATGTTGACCGCACCATCTCCGCCGCGCGCGAAAGCCTCGCCGCAATCGCTGCCACTCAGTAATCACCAATCACTACTCACCAATCACCAAAATCACTTCATTTGCCGCTGCAGCGCGGCCAACAAATTCATCGCCTCCAGCGGCGTCAGTTTATTTAGATCCGCGCCGCGCAGCGCCTCCAGCACAGACTCGTCGATCGCTGTAAAACTAGCCTGCTGTGGCGCAGGCTGGGCAGCGCCCGGCGAGAGCTCTTCAGTTAATTTCTCTTCACTTTCTTCATGACGCCGCAAAATTTCACGCGCGCGCGCGATCACGGAATTCGGCAGTCCCGCGAGGCGGGCCACCTCGATGCCATAGCTTTTGTCCGCGCTCCCCGGCTCTACGCGCCGCAAGAAAACAATCTCGCTGCCTGCTTCTTCCACAGACACGTGCACGTTCTTCACGCCAGGCAGGAGCGTCTCCAGCTCCGTCAGCTCATGATAGTGCGTTGCAAAGAGCGTCCGCGGCCGCGCGCCGCCATGCAACGATTCCACCACCGCCCAGGCAATCGAAAGCCCGTCAAACGTCGAGGTCCCGCGCCCCACTTCATCCAGTAGCACCAGGCTCGCGCCTGTCGCCGTATTCAAGATCGCGGCCACTTCGCTCATTTCCACCAAAAATGTGGAACGTCCTCGCGCCAAATTATCGGACGCCCCGATGCGCGTGAAAATTCGGTCCACCAGCGGCAGCTTTGCCTGCCTCGCCGGCACAAACGATCACATCTGCGCCAAAATCGAAATCAGCGCCGCCTGCCGCAGATATGTAGACTTGCCGCCCATGTTTGGCCCGGTAATCACGAGCAGGAATTGCGTCTCATCATCCAAATAGAGATCGTTCGGCACAAACCGTTCGCCACGCTCCTCCAGCAGCTTTTCGATTACTGGATGCCGCCCACCGGCAATCATTAAAATTCCTCGCGCACCTTTTTGCGAGACAGCCGTTTCCGTAAATTCAGGCCGCGAATAATTTCGCGCCGCCGCAATCCGCGCGAAATTTACCAGCACATCCAACTGGGCCACGGCTGCGGCTGTCCGCCGCAACCGCCCCGCCTCACGCGCAATCGCCTCGCGAATCTCGCCAAAGAGCCGCCGCTCGATTTCCAGCACGCGCACTTCGGCGGAAAGCACCTTGCGTTCGTAATCTTTCAATTCGCTCGAAGTAAACCGTTCTGCGTTTACCAGAGTTTGCTTCCGTTCGTAATCCGCGGGCGCGAGATGCAAATTGGGTTTCGAAATTTCGATGTAGTACCCGAACACCTGGTTATAACGAATCTTCAACGACGCAATCCCCGTGCGCTTCCGCTCGCGATCCTCCATCGCGGCAATAATTTGCCGCCCCGTCTTCATGATGTCGCGCAGCTCGTCCAGCTCCGCATGGAACCCGCGCCGGATTACGCCCGCCTCATTCGCCATCGCCGGGGGATCGTCCGCAATCCCGTGCGCAATCGCGCCACGCACATCCGCCATTTCATCCATCTGCTCGCGAAGCGCCGAAAGCCTTCGTCCCTGCGATTCAGCCGCAGAATTTGCTGCGCGGATTCTTTTTTCCTCTACCTCCTTTGGCTCCTCAACTTCCTCCACATCCTTCATCATCCCGCGCAACACCGGCACCTTCTCCAGCGATGCCCGCAGCGCCAGCAAATCCCGCGGCGTCACCGCGCCAAGAGTCACCTTGCTCGTCAACCGCTCCAAGTCCAGCACGCCCTCGAGCTCGCGCCAAATTTCCTCACGCTCAATTGTTCGTGCCTTCAATTCCGCCACTGCTCCGAGCCGCGCTTCGATCTCTTCCAGCGCAATTTCCGGACGCAGCACCCAAGCGCGCAAGAGCCGCGCCCCCATCCCGGTAGCCGTCTCATCAATCGCCTTCAACAAAGTTGCGGAAGCATCGTCGCCTGCAGCCGGCTCCACAAGCTCCAGGTTCCGCACCGTCACCGCGTCCAATATCAGCGCATCCTGCTGCTCGTAATACGCGATGCGATCAAGGTGCTCCAGCCCCGCGCCGGCAGGCCGTAGCGTGGGATTCTTTGCCGCATCTTCGGGAGTGCGCGCCCCAATCGCGGAAGTCTCGCGCAAATAATGAACCAGCGCCCCCGCCGCAGCCGCTGCTTGCGCGTGCCCGTCCAGTCCAAACCCATCCAGCGTCGCCACGCGAAAATGCTCTTCCAGCAGCCGCGTGGCATAGCTCGTCTCAAACACCCAATCATCCAGATGCGTTTCCACGCCGCCCAACCCATCCATTTCACTCACCGCAGCGACGGGAAACAACGTGGTCGGCTGCGGCAACAAAATTTCGCGCGGCCGCAAAATTCCCAACTCATCCCGTAGCCGCGCTTCCGCTTTTTCGCCGCCGAATTCCGTGGCGCGAAATTCCCCTGTGGAGAGGTCCACGTAAGCCAGCCCGATCGTTGTTTCCCCGCGCCGCCCCGCCGCCGATTTTCCGCCACCGCCCGTTCCACTTGCGGCAGCCGCTCCCGCCGCTGCGCTGCGCGCCACCGCCGCCAGAAAATTATTCTCCTTAGACTCAACCAGCGAGCTTCCCGTGGCCGTCCCCGGCGTGAGCACGCGAATCACTTCCCGCCGGACGATTTTCTTTCCCGGCCCCGGCTCCTCCATCTGCTCGCAGATCGCCACCTTGTGCCCCGCGCGAATCAGCTTCGCAATATAATTTTCCGCCGCGTGATAAGGCACTCCGCACATCGGCACAGCCTGCCCTTTCTCCTTGTTCCGCGCCGTCAGCGTAATCTGCAGCAGCCGCGACGCCACCACCGCATCGTCGTAAAACAGCTCGTAAAAATCCCCCAGTCGAAACAGCATCAGCGCGCCGGGATGCTGCTTCTTCGCGGCGTGGTACTGCGTCATTAATGGAGTGGTCGGCTCAGTCATGTCCGCTCGTAAAATTCCCCGGCAGGAAAGCGATTATGGAGTCTCCGCCCGCGCTTCGCAACCTTGTACGCCCGGATGCCCTGGGTTTGCCTGGAAGGGTCGTTGGCTTGCACAAGGCAGATTCAAATCAAATCTTGTAACCACAGGTCCAATGGTCTTTCGCCGTCGTAAATTGCCACCCTCGTATGGGTGATCAACAACATCCCTGCATATTCCGTTTGTTTCTTCTCTTCAGTGGTGTAAATGTCGCAATGGACAGAATTCAACACGTGATATATGTCGTCGAATAGGTCTTTTGGAACTGAATCGCGATAGGCACATCTCCACATATAGTACATGCCCGCACGAACGATTCCTCGGGCCGCTCGGCTTGCCTCGGACTTCAGAAGCGCTGTGGCGTATTCCATGGCTTCTGTCTCTGTAGCCTCAGGAAATCGTTGCAGAATATGGCCTTGCAGATCCGAAAGACCCACAGGGCCGGACGATTCAGTCTGCAACCACCGCTCGACTTTCTCAGGAGGTACGCACCTCAGATACTCTTTCGCGTCGGGGTTGTCTTTGAGGCGCTGTATCTGAACCGATCGAATACTCAAAGCGAATCTTCTCTGTCTCTCAAGAAATTCTGCTGCTGGCTCATCAAAACCGCCGATTGCCAGTTTATCCACACATTTGCTTAGCAAGGCATAACCTTCTTGGTCGAGAAAGGCGTCTATTGTAGGCGTTCTTGATTTCAACGCCTCCATTTCAGCCGCAAGAAGCTCATCATTCTCCTTGGCGCACAGGACGCCGGAGTCAACAAACTCCCTAAGGTAAGAAAACAGGCGCTTGCCACGCTCCGATGCTTCCTCGGTAGAACTTCCGAAGTTCTTGGCTAGTTCGTAGAAGTCATGGAGACCAACGACGAGATTTGCGTTCCTAGCGGTCAAGGTCGCCACGAGTCTGCCAGGATCAATTGCGCGATAACACAGCGCGTTCCATAAATTTGTGTCCAAATAGACTTTCATTGGCGATCTCAAGAGCACTATTATCAACGATACCCAACCAGCGGGGTTGGGAGAAATCACACCATTGGCTCAGCATCACTCGCTGCCGATGCCCTTCCGCTCAGCTATAATTCCTCTGTGCCACGTCTCGCCCGCACATCTTCCGAAATCGAAATCAAGCTTCGCGTTGCGGACATCGCCTCGCTCGTCCGCAAACTCCGCCGGCTCGGCGCAAGACATCGCGGCCGCGTCCTCGAGCGCAACACGCTCTACGACACGCCCGACTCCGATTTTCGCCGCCGCGGCCTCCTCCTACGCGTTCGCAACGAAACACCCGCGCCATCCGACCAACTCCCCGGTGGGCAGCGCCGCGCAGTCCTCACTTTCAAAGCCCCGCCGCCGCGCCACGCACCTCGCGCCAGCAAACGCTTCAAGGAGCGCCTCGAAACCGAACTGGAAATCCACCGCCCAACAAACTGGCGGAAAATCCTCCGCTTCCTCGGCCTGCGTCCCACGTTCCGTTACGAAAAATATCGCTCCGCGTTCCGCCTCGGCTCCCTTCACGTGGACCTCGATGAAACACCCGCGGGCACGTTCCTCGAACTTGAAGGGCGCCCCGCCGAAATTGATCGCGCTGCGCGCGCCCTTGGTTACACGCAGCGCGACTACATCCAAGCTACCTATTGGGACATTTACGCCGCCGATTGCCGCCGCCGCGGGCGCATTCCAAAAAATATGTTGTTTCGGGCCTGAAAATCACCCGATTCGTCACTCTTCGCTTGACAAAATTTCGCAATGCCTTTACTAGTCAAACGGGACATCTGTGCACGCATAAATGGAAGAGCGTTCGTCCAATTCGGAGCCTGGCAGTCAACGCCCCGCCGGTGAATTTGGGAACCCCCGGCAAGGGACGATGACCATCCCGGCGGCATTCGATCGCTGCTCCCCTGCAGTTCGAGGGAACAGAGAGGCGCGGCCCGGTCTGATTTAATCCAGGGCGGTTTTTCTTCTGCCCGCGACCGGATGCAACGCCGGTCTCGGGCTATTTTTTTGACCATCCGACCAGGATGGTCACCCTGAGGAAGTCGCTGCGGCGACTGACGAAGGGTTCGTCCTTGTACTCAGTTTTTGCACTGCCGTAATGCAAGGAGCACCAAATGCTGCACGCCACAGAAATTCTCGGCGCCGAGACGTATGATTCCCTCGGCAACTTTGTCGGCCGCGTAAAAGAAATGTTTATCGTGCCCGCCGAGCAGCCCAACCGCATCTCGCGCCTGCTCCTCGGCCGCGGACAGTATCGCCCGCTCGTCGCGCGCTACGACCAAATCGCATCCGTCGCTCCCGGCCGCGTCAAGCTCTCCACGGAAGAATCCGCCCTCGAGCTCTATTCACCCAACGAAGGTTGGCTCGCCGTCCAAAAGGATTTGCTCGACCAGCAAATTATTGATACGAACGGCCGCAAAGTTGTCCGCGTCAACGACGTTGATCTCGCCGACCAGCGCAACAATGGCAACACCGAGCTTCGCGTCACTCAGGTGGACGTTGGCGTTCCCGGCGCAGTGCGCCGCCTGCTGCAAGGCATCATCCCGCCGATGGCTATCCGCCGCATCCAATCCAAACTCAAGCCGCGCAATATCCGCTGGGAATTCGTCAACTTGATCGAATCCGATCCGCTCCGCCGCGTGAAGCTTCGCATGTCCAGCGACAAGCTCGCACAACTCCATCCTGCCGATCTCGCGGACATCATGGAAGAGCTTTCACCTGCCGAGCGCCAATCCATCATCGATTCGCTCGACGAACAAAGCGCCGCCGAAACAATCGCCGAACTTGACAAGCGCCTGCAAACACAAGTCGTCGAAAAGCTCGACCCCGAGAAGGCCGCCGGCATCATTGAGGAAATGCCGCCCGACGAAGCCGCCGACCTGATCGCCAGTCTCGCGCCCGAGACTTCCAAGGAAGTTCTCCACGAAATGGAAAACCGCGAGGCGCGCGAAGTGGAAGGCCTGATGCGCTTCGGCGAAAATTCCGCCGGCGGCATGATGACCACGGAGTTCGTCGTGGTCGGCGAAGACGCGACGCGCGGCGAAGTGGTGGACTACATCCGCTTCCACGATATTTCGCCCGATCAAATTGACAACGTGGTGCTCATCAACAAGGAAGCCGGGCTGGCGGGGACTGTCGCAGTCACGCATCTGCTTCTCGCTGAATCCGAGCAGCGCATGTCTGAAATCGCGTTCCAGCCACTGCTTTCGGTGAAAGCCGACACCGACGACGCCGACGTTTTCGAGCTGTTCGATAAATACAATCTGCGCAGCCTCACCGTCGTCAACGAGATGAGCCAGCCCATCGGCTCGATCACGGTGGACGACGTTGTAAGCCGCATGCGCGCCAAGATTTAATGATTTTGATGAACGCGAACGCAATCGCATGAGCGAGCAAAACACATCAACGGCCAAGTTTGGCAGCTGGAAATCGCGCGGCAGCGATTTCCAACGACGCAGGCGCGCCTGGAGCAGACGCCTTGTCGTCTTCTTCGCCGTCGTCGGCCCGGGCCTCATCACGTCCAATGTGGACAACGACGCGGGCGGCATCAGCACGTACACCGGTGCGGGCGCGCAATTCGGCTACGCTCTGCTTTGGTCACTCATCCCGATGACGATCGCTCTCTACGTCAGCGAGGAAATGTGCGCGCGCATGGGCGTCGTCACCGGCAAGGGTCTCTCAGACCTGATCCGTGAAGAATTCGGCTTTCGTTCTACATTCTTCGTCATGGTCGCCGCGCTCTTCATTGACCTCTTCAACACGGTCGCGGAATTCTCCGGCGTCGCTGAAGCTTCGGAAGTGATGCACGTCAGCAAATATATTTCCGTACCGCTGGCCGCGCTCGCCGTGTGGCTGCTCGTGGTTTACGGCACGTATCGCATCGTGGAAAAAATATTCCTGGTCGCGTGCCTGTTTTATCTTTCCTACGTAGCTTCCGCCTTCATGGCCAAGCCGGACTGGCTCTATGCCGCGCACGAAACCGTTATCCCCAACGTCCATTTCACGACGCCCTATCTGCTCATGCTGATCGGCCTGGTCGGGACCACCATCGCGCCGTGGCAATTTTTCTACCTGCAAGCGGGCTTCGTGGAAAAGCGCGTCGGCCCGCGCCAGTATAAACACGCCCGCTGGGACGTTCTTGTCGGCAGCATTTCCTGCATGGCCATCGTGTTTTTCATTATCGTCTGCTGCGCCGCCACGCTTAACAAAACCGGCCAAACGAGCATTTCGAGCGCCGCCGACGCCGCCAAAGCGCTCGTCCCGCTTGCTGGAAAATGGGCGGGCTTCCTGTTTGCGTTCGGCTTGCTGAACGCATCTCTCTTCGCCGCTTCGATCCTGCCGCTTTCCACGGCCCACGTGATTTGCGAAGGGCTTGGCTTTGAAGCAGGCCTCGACAACAAGTTCAAGGAAGCGCCAACGTTTTACACGCTCTACACGCTGCTAATTGTTGTCGGCGCCGGCATCATTCTGATTCCGCGCGCCCCGCTTTGGAAAATCCTCATCTATTCGCAGGTTGGCAACGGCATCTGGCTGCCCATCGTCCTGATATTTATTCTTCTGCTTATCAACCGGCGCGACCTGATGGGCGAGCACACCAATTCCTGGGGCTTCAACCTCATCGCCTGGGGCTCGAGCATCATCATGATCATCCTCACGCTCATCCTGATGTACACGTCGATCTTTGTTCCCACCGCCCCCACCACCGGCTCGCTATTCCCTTACTTCCATTTCTTCTAGCCCGCGCAACAGCTGCCCATCGCGCGGGCTGTGTTCGAATCCCGAACTAGTTCACCACCTGCACCAGCACGGCAGACGCGCTGGCGAACATGCTCTTATCTCCGTCGTAGCCTGCGCGGATGTTGCTCTTTCCTGTGGGCAACGACGAAATGGTGAACGTCGCAACCCCATTGATGGTCGTTCCCGTACCGATGACGGAGCCGTTTCGCTTGAACGTAACGGTTTCGCCGTCAGCAGGAGCGCCGATCGTCGAACTCACCGTGGCGGCGAACGTCACGTTCTGTCCAGCGCTGGCCGGATTCTGCGACGACGTGACGACAGTGGTTGTCGCGTAACGCGGAATTTTGATCTCGACCGGTGACGTGGTGGAGCTGGGGCGATAGTTCGCATCGCCGCCGTACGTGGCGCCTACCCGGTAAGAGCCCGGGTTGACGTTCGCGAGCGTGATTGTGGCGACACCGGAGGAATCGAGCGGCCCTGTTCCCGCCATGCCGAGGCTGCCTTTGAGCGTCACCATTCCGGTGGGAGTTCCCGACGTCTGAGAAGTGACGGTCACCGTGAACGTAAACGTCGCAGGTTGGCCGGTCTGCGCAACGGAAATTGCCGTCGTCGTGGCGGCCTGCTGTACGCGCTGCTGCAATGGCCTCGCGTTGTGCGCGTAGAACTGCGCATCACCCGAGTAAGTGGCAATGATCGAATGCGTTCCGACGCCGAGGCCGGGAACCGTGAGGCTCGCGGAGCCGCCAACGACTGGAGAAGTGCCGAGCAGCGTCGTCGAATCGAAGAAGCTTACGCTGCCCGTCGGAGTGCCGGAGCCGGGAACGCCCGGCGCAACGGTCGTCGTAAACGTGACTGGCTCGTTGAACTCGAGCGGTTTTTCGCTGGTGGTTGTTTTGACCAAGGTGCCGCCGCTATTGAAGACGACGTAATCCGCCGCGTCGGTTCCGAGGCCCGTGACGAAATCCGGCGCGCCGTCGCCGGTGAAGTCGCCGGACTTCAAGAACGGAATCGCGACTCCCTGCGCGTAAACAATGGGCGCCTGGAAGCTTCCATTGCCTTTGCCCATCAGCACCGTAAAGCCGCCGCTCGGAGCTTCATTCGCGCTGGCGATATCCACGTGTCCATCGTAATTGAAGTCAATCGCTACGACGGAGCGCGAAGCGGCGCCGATGAGTTGTGCGGTCTGGAACGAGCCATCGCCAATTCCCGCGAGCAGGTAGAGGCCGCTGCTGCCTCCCACGGCGAGATCCGTCTTGCCGTCGCTGTTGAAATCGCCCGCCGCCAGCGCAAGCAAGCCCGTCCCAACCGGATACATCGCGGGGGCCTGGAACGAGCCGTCGCCGTTGCCGAGAAAAATGTCGACGGTGTTGTTCGCGGTGTCTGTGGCGGCGATGTCGCCGAAGCCGTCGCCGTTGAAATCACCGCCGCGAAACGCGTTGCACTCGCAGGAATAGGTGTGAGGCGACTGGAAGGTTCCGTCACCATTGCCGAGCGCTACGCTGAGCGTGGTTCC
>Ga0265338_10004290_pt1 | contig 19355 bp, 15 predicted proteins | sample 42126metaG_FD_193579 | JGI IMG/M metagenome (GOLD analysis project Ga0265338, IMG submission 193579) | Rhizosphere microbial communities from Carex aquatilis grown in University of Washington, Seatle, WA, United States - 4-21-26 metaG | ecosystem: Host-associated > Plants > Roots > Rhizosphere...
GCACCCGCGCGGCCACGAAATCCACCTCCTCGTCCGACAGCGCCGGATGGACCGGCAGGCTCAGCACCTCGGCGCAGCACCGCTCGCACTCGCACAGCGCCCCGGGATCCTCCGGGGCAAACGCCGCGAACGCCGGCTGCCGGTGCACCGGCACCGGGTAAAGCACCTGCGCCACAATTCCGTGGGCCGCGAGCCATCGGCGGAGGCCGTCGCGCTTTTCCGTCCGAATCACAAACTGATGAAATACCGGATGCACTGGGCCGTCGTCCGGCGGCGGCAGGCGCAGGCCCGAACCGGCGAGGCGCGCGAAATACCGCTGTGCCAGGACCCGCCGTCGCTGGTTCGCGTTGTGGAGCGAGGGCAGGCGCACCGCCAGAATCGCCGCCTGCATTTCGTCGAGCCGGCTGTTTCGCCCGCCGCGCCCGGAGCTCACGTAGCGCTCGTGCCAGCCGTACTGCCGCAGGGCCCGCACCTCCGCCGCCACCGTCGCATTGGCCGTCACCACCGCGCCGCCGTCGCCCAGCGCCGCGAGGTTCTTGGTCGGGTAGAAACTGAAGGCGGCGGCGCGGCCCCAGGTCCCGGCCTTCTTCTCCTCCCACCGTGCGCCAATGGCCTGGGCGCAATCCTCCACCAGGATCAACGACCGTTCCGCCGACAGGGCGGTGATCCGCCACATGGAACAGGGATGCCCGTAGAGGTGCACCGGTATCACGGCCCGGACGCCCGCGCCGCGGGGCGAGGCCAGCAGCTCCGCGAGCCGCGCCGGGCTGAGGCACATCGTGTCGGGGTCGACATCGCAAAACACCGGCCGCGCCTCCGCCGAGACGACCGCGGCGACGGTGGCCGAGGCGGTGTTGGCGGGGACGACGACCCCGTCGCCCGGCCGCACCCCCGTCGCGCGCAGGGCGAATTCCAGCGCATCCGTGCCGCTGGCGACGGTCACGCAATCCGGCAGGCCCATCCAGGACACGAATTGCCGCTCGAACGCCTCAACCTCGGGTCCGAGGATGTACCGGCCCGAGGCCAGCACCCGCCCGACCGCAGCCTGCACCTCCGCGGCGTCGGGCGCCAGGTTCGCCAGGGGATCGGCGTTGGCGATGGTCTTTCCGGGGATCGCATTCACCGGTAGTGGCGCAGCTCCCGCCGGTAGAAGGCGAGCGTCCGGCGGAGCCCCTCGCGCAGCGCCACCCGCGGCTCCCAGCCGAGCGTCGCGCGGATCAGCGCCCAGTCCGCGTAATAGTCGCCAATGTCGATCTTCTTCCGTTCCGCCGGAAACGCCCGCACCCGCAGGCGCCCGCCGCCGTTGACGGCGATCATGAGGCGCGCGAGGTCGCCGAGGGAGATCGGATCGCTGCCGCCCAGATTGAAGACCCGGCCCGTGGCCGCCGGACTGGCGGCCGCCAGTTCGAGCGCCCGGACGCAATCGTCGACATAGGTGAAGTCGCGCCGCTGTTCGCCCCCCCAGACCTCGATCGGCTTCCCCTCGAGCAGGAGGCGGACCCACTCCCCGAGAAAGGTCTGCCGCGCGTCCTTGATCCGCATGCGCGGCCCGATCGTGTTGGTCAGGCGCAGCACGCACGTCCGCACGCCGTACAGCTTGTGATAGAGGGTATGATACCACTCGCCCGCGCACTTGTTGATGCCGTTCACGTCGACGGGGCGGATCGGATGCCGTTCGTCGACCGGCAGGCGGTCGGGCTTGCCGTAGATCTGCCGGGTGCTGGCAAAGACGATCGTGACGCCCGGGTTGTGCCGGCGACAGGCTTCGAGGATCGACAACTGGGCCCCGCAGTTGATCTCGAGGTCGGTCGCGGGATCGTTCACGGCGTCGAGGTGGCTGGTCTGGCCCGCGAGATTGAACAGCACGTCCTGCCCCCGCACCAGCACGGGGAGGATGTGACGGTCGCGCACGTCCGCAAAGTTGACCTGCACGCGGCCTGCCAGGCCATGAATGTTGCGCAGGTTCCCGCCGTATTCCGGAATCAGGCTGTCGACGAGGAGCACCCGCGCGTTCTGGCGCACGAGGGCCCGCGCGAGGTTTGATCCGATAAATCCCAGGCCGCCCGTGATGAGCACACGTTTGCCGTCGTAGAAACTCCCAGCGGAGCGGGCCCGGGGCATGGACGCATCAAACTCCACGAGTCCCCTCTCGTTCAAGGCTTTTGACGCCGACGCCAAAGACCGACGCCCCGAAGGGCCAGCGTCCGCCCAGGCGCAGCCACGCCCGTTCCACCGTCATCGCCGCCTGCATCGGACCGGCGATCCACGGCGGATAATCGCGCACGTCGCTGGCTCCGCCCGCCGGCGGCGGGAGCAGCTTGCGGCGGGCCGCGATCAGCGGCAGCGCCAGGCAATTCCAGTAGGTGGCATAGACCGGCTGCAACCCGGCGTCGCGCAGCATCGCGCGGACTTCGCCGCGGGTGAAGCGGTGCCGGCCGCCCACCTTCTCATCGTGGTAGGACCCCAGCCAGCGATAGGCCGGCTCGTTCACCAGCAACGCGCCTCCGGGTTTCAGGCATCGCGCGGCCTCGCGGTACCCGTCGCCCGGACGCTCAAACTGGTAGACCACGTCCACGCAGGTGATGACCTCGAAGGATCCGCCGGCGTACGGGAGTTTCAGCAGGGAACCGTCGTCGATCGGGCAACCGGCGCGCCGCCGCGCGAGCTCCACGGCCACCGGCGAACAATCGAGCCCGCGCAGGTCCGCCCCCGGAAACCAGACGCGCAGTCGCCGGAGCAGCCCGCCGGTGCCGCAACCGGCGTCGAGCAGCGGCGCGCCCGGGGCCAGCCCCCGCCGCACCAGGGCCCGCCGCACGTGGTCATGCAGGGCGGCAAAATGCCACAGCCGGTCCTCGCATGCCGCCAGCCGGGCGTATTCGACCACGTTCATTGCACGGCGGTTTCCGCGCTCTCGAGATCGAGGTCGTACACCGCCACGACGAGAGGACGGATGTCGCCGAGCGGCACGACGGCCGGCTGCGGGGTCTGAAACTCCCAGCGGGTCTCCCCGGGCGGGAGCACGGCCTGGGCGATTTCCACGCTCATCATCGTGGCGTCGACCCGGCCCTTCCAGAGCAGGCCGCCGCGGGTCGATCGAATCTCCACGTCGCGCGGCTCGACGCTCCGGATCTGAAAATGCAGCGTCACCTTCTGCGCGTCCGGCTGCGGGTTGGTCAGCCGCAGGGCGGAGGGTCCGCGCGACCAGCACCAGTTGTCCAGGTCATTGGACTCCGGCCCGTACCAGCCTTCCGCAAAATCCAGGTCCACGAACCGCGGGCTGGCCCGGCGGACCAGGTAGAAATCCGAATTGAGCATCCGGAAATCCCGGCCGCCGCCGGCGCGAACCGTCACCCGCCGGTCGCGCAGATCCCACTCGCCCTTCAGCTCCGTCGGCCGCCGCGTCTCATAGGTGTAGGCCGCGAAATACTGCGGCTTGCGCAGCATGAACCCATTGGCCCAGAGCCGGACCCAGAAAGGTTCGAGCACCATGTTGAGCGAGGCCACGTCGGGCATCGTCTCGACCTGGCGCATTTCATACACCATCCGGCTGACAATCAGCACCGGCCGGGCAATCGCCGTCCGGACGGCCGCCCCGCCGAACCAGTGTCCCGCCACGAGCGCCACGCCGAGCACGGCCACGAGCCCGCGGGCGCCCCTCGCCCGCGGCCACGCCAGCCAGGCACAGAGGCCGACGAGCACCAGCGGGTGAAAGACGGCGAAGATCTTGTAGGCGTTGTACGTCGCATTGGTGCCGCGGGCATAACCCTCCGCCTCGAGCAGGGCGTAGCCGATCAGAGCCGGCCCGAGGCAGGCGAGTGCCATCGTCAGGCGCGACGGCGCCCGGCGTTTCGCCGCGAGGGCCCAGGCCAGCCAGAGCCCGATGGCGCCGGCGCCGATCAGCCAGCGGGCGACCCCTGGACGGCCGTCGAGATTGGCGCTGCCGAACCAGCCCAACCACCGCTCGGGTGAGAACGCCGGAATGAACCAGCCGAAATTGTGTTCGCTGAAAAGGGCAAACCGTTCCGCCAGCCCCAGAAATCGCGCGGGAGCAAACAGCGCCGCCGCCGTGACAGCGGCCAGTCCGACCGCCGCGACCCGGCCCAATCGCGGCCAGTCGCGCGTGCGCCCCACGGCGATGACCAGCCACAGGCCGGGGGCGGCCGCCGCAAACGGCAGCATGAAGTTGTAGGCGCCGAGGAACAGCCAGGCCGCGACGGTCAGCAACGGGAGCCACCGGACCACGCCGCGCCAGTCGCGGCCTTCCTGCCAGGCCCGGATGCCGCCCCAGGTCAGGAGCACCATCGCGCCCGCGGCGATGAGCTGCGACAGCGCGACCTGCGCCACGGCGTAGAGCTTCGGGCCGCTGACCCCAAATGCCAGCGCCGGCAGCAACGCCACCCAGCGCCGGAATCCGAACAGCGCGCGCCCCGCCCAGTAGACCATCGGTACCGCCGTCGCCAGCAGCACGCCGCCCAACAGGGTCACCAGTTCGTGGATCTTCATCCCCAGCACCGCGGAAAACCACGCCAGCAACGCCGGCGGCGTGAAGTGGTTCTGCCGCAGCCAGTGGTCCACGAAATTGTCGATGTTGCGCAGGGCGACGACCTCGCGATTGCCGATCTGCCCGGTGCGGTCGCTGCCGGCGAAGTCGCGCATCACCCGCGCGCCGGCCCCGTAGTCCGCCGCGTCGCAGCTGCCCGCCGAGAAGGACGTCAACCGCGGCGAGGCGCGATCCATCAAGGTCGTGCAGACGAGCAGCACCGCCAGCGCCGCCGCCGCCACCGGCGCATGGCGGATGACGGCGCGCCCCACCCGGCGCCCCGCCGCCGCCCACCCGCCCGCGTGGCGGGCCTCGACGAGGAAGGCCGCGCCGAGCAGCAGCGCCGGCACGGGCCAGGTCCACACGGCGTACGCCGCCGTGCCCGTCGCGGAAGTGTGAATACCAATCCAGACCGTGGCCGAGATCGTCGCGATTCCGCAGATGGGCGCAAAGACCGGCCAGTGGCCGCGCCAGCGCCGCGGCAGCATGAGCAGGGCAGCGCCCGCGCCCCAAAAACAAAGCAGGCCGAACAAAGCCAGTCCGGCTAAGGTAAACGACATGGGGTCGTGGTAAGAAATCTACCACCGCATTCCCTGCCAAGCGTTTTCGTTTTGGTGACGGCAAGTAGAAGATGTTGTTGTTTATCATAAACATGTGTAATGCAATATCTTGCATCAGAGGAACCGTGCTGGGAAACGCCGACCGCCGCTCTGCCCTCGCCGGTGTTCTCCGGTCACCTGCGCAGCGCCCGCCCCATAAGCGACGTTTCCCGAGCTCCATCGGCCCGCTTGAAGAACCTGAGCGCACGTGCCCGGCCTCCTTCTCGGTCGTATGCGCGGCCCGAAAAAACGCCATCTGCCCGGCCACCACTGGAGAGAGCTGGAGGCGCCGAATTGCCGCGGTTCATGGCCGCCGCCGAAGGCCAGGGCGGAAATTCAGGCAGGCGATTATGGCAATCACCGGCCTTGCGGTAGAGTGGTCACCGCGGCGGTGCGGCGGCGCCGCATCCCAACAATCCCCAGCCCAACAAAGCCGATGAGCCTGAAAGATCCCAACGTCCTGAATTCCACGCGACGCAAGCGGGTGGCTATCGTCGTGGGCAACCCGGCGATCTCCACGACCACCCGGTGGCCGGTCGGAATCTGGTGGAGCGAACTGAGCCACCCCTACTACCTGCTGACCGAGGCTGGCTATGCCGTGGAGGTATTCAGCCCCGCCGGTGGAAAATGCGAGGCGGATGGCATGTCCGGTCCGCGTGATGCGTCAGGCTATTCCGCCAGCGACCTGATCAGCATGGGGTTCATCGCCACGCCGTCGCTGGCGAAACTCGTGGACGACGCGCGGAAGGTCGCCGAGATCGCCGTGGATGGTTTCGACGCCATCATCGTGGCCGGCGGTCAGCCTCCGATGTTCACCTTCGAGAAGGCGTCCAGCCTGCACGCCCAGTTCGCGGAGTTCTATGAGGCGGGGAAAGTCGCGTGCGCGCTTTGCCACGGCTCGGCGGTCCTCCGCTACGCCAGGCTCTCGAACGGGGAATTCCTGGCCAAAGGGAGGACCGTGACCGGTTTTGCCAATGTCGAGGAGGATATTGCCGACCATGCCGTCTGGAGCATGAACCTGCTTCCCCGCGACCAGCATGTGATGCCATGGCGCATCGAGGATGAACTCAGGAAGCTTGGCGCCAATTACGCCCAGGCCGGCCTCTGGCGCGGCTTTGCCATCCGTGACGGCAACCTGATCACGAGCCAGCAGAATTTCTCCGGAGAGGAGACCGCCAGGCTCCTGGTCAAAACTCTCGGCCGGTAGGCGTTCGCGCTCCGACCCTATGCGAATCGGGTGGGCCGGGCTGGCTCGCCGAGCCGCAACCCGCGGGCCGAAGGCTGGTGCCCGGGGCCGGACTCGAACCGGCAAGCCTTTCGGCAAGGGCTTCTAAGACCCTCGTGTCTGCCAATTTCACCACCCGGGCATTCCGTCTTCAGATTTCAGGTTGTCGATTTCCGATTTGGCGACGCAAGCGCCAAATCCGCGCCCGCCGCGGGCTCCGCCGAAACGGAACGCTGCCCGCGCCCAAATTCCCGCGCCCACCTCGCTCTGGCTCCCTCCAATGCTGGCCGCCTCGTTCTTCACGAACCTCGCCGCCAGACCGCGGATGTCATCTATTAGATGACAACCCCGGTTCGGCCAGGCGGGCGGAGAACAGCGGGCGGGAGGAACACCGACTGAGGGGCACCGGAGATTTCGCGATGTCAGTGTCGCGTGAAACCGAGGAAGCGCCGCCGGCCCCCGGAACAATCGTAAATCAAAAACCGCAAATCGAAATTCAGAAAGCGGAGGCCCGCTCGCGGTTGAGCCAGACTTTGCAGACGCTCTTCATCCGCGTCAGAATGTAATACACCGTCTGGCTGCGCAGCCGCACCAGCTGGCCGCCGACGATCCGCGGCACGAAGTCCTGCGGCACCTCCAGGATCTCCTCGGGTGTGGCGCCGTCGAGGCCCCGGCAGAGAATCGCCGTCATCGCCTTGGTCAGCGTCTGCACCTGCGGACCCAGCGAAATGCGAAAATGCGCCCGCCGGTCCGCATCGACCCTCAGGAACACGCCGACGGTGTCCGTGCACTCCTCGTCCTTGCGCACGTCCGTGAGATCGAAGGTCTCTCCGGGCGGCGGCGCGCACCGCGGAGCCCCATCGGCGTAGGCGACCAGATTCTCGCGCTTTTCCTCGTCGGAGAGGGCGTCAAACAGGTTGACGATCGCAGTTAGGTTTGGCGGAGCGCCCGGCATTTTCGAAGGATGATTTTCGATTTCGGCGCACAGCCACGTCGCCTGGTGCCGGGCGCTTTGCAGCCAGACGGCGACGACCCGGGTTAGGCGCCCGCGTCAGCCGGGGTTGGCCCCCTTGGCAATCGGCGCCCGCACCCGGTTCCCCCACTCCGTCCACGATCCATCGTAATTGCGGACGTGGGTGTATCCGAGCAGGTAGCTGAGCACGAACCAGGTGTGGCTGGAACGCTCGCCGATCCGGCAGTAGGCGACGATGTCGGCCTCCGGCTTGAGGCCGAGGTTCTCGGTGTAGATCTTTTTCAGCTCGGCATGGGACTTGAAGGTGCCGTCGTCGTTGGCGGCGGTCTTCCACGGCACGCTCTTCGCGCCGGGAATGTGCCCGCCGCGCAGCACCCCCTCCTGCGGATACTCGGGCATGTGCGTGATCTCGCCGCGGTATTCGCCGGGCGAGCGCACGTCAATCAGCGGCCGGTGCGCCTGCATGTGCGCCAGCGTCTCCTCGTAGAAGGCGCGGATCTCCTGGTCGAGGCGCGCGGTCGGCACCGGGTATTTGGTGGCCGGGTACGAGGGCTTGTCGCGCGTCATCGGCCGGCCTTCGTCGTGCCATTTGCCGCGGCCGCCGTCGAGGAGCTTCACCTTCGTGTGTCCGAAGAGCCGGAAGACCCACAGGGCGTACGCGGCCCACCAGTTGGACTTGTCGCCGTAGAAGATGACGGTGGTGTCCGGGCTGATCCCGTTCTTGGAGCAGACGCCGGCAAAGTGGGCGGGGTCGATGTAGTCGCGCACGGTGTTGTCCTGCAGATCGCCGCGCCAATCGATGTGCACGGCCCCGGGGATGTGGCTGGTGTCGTAGAGCAGGACATCCTCGTTGCTTTCGACGATGCGGATCCCCGGGTCGGCCCGGTGGGCCTGCAGCCACTCGCCGTCGACCAAGGCATCGGGATGGGCATATTCGCCAAACTTCGAGTTCATTTCAGGCATCCATGAGAGGGTTTTGGCCGTCAACTAGACTAAATAAGGCAACTAACCCCTCTTGGATTCTGATGCAACCGGCGGCGCGACTTCGGACGCGCCCACGACGACGCCCGACGGCCTTTCGCCCCGAGCGTCAGCCTTGGGGCACGGCCACGCCCAGGCGCTCGCCCATTCTCGCGTAAGTCTCGCGGTGCTGCGCGCTTTGTTCGACGAGATCGGAGTCGAAGCGGATGCGCCCGCGGGCAAACAGGGTGACGACGCAGGAGCCGCCGAATCCGAACAGCCCCTTCTCCTCGCCCCTGGCGACGGCCCGGCCGGGAATGAACAACTGCCGGATGCGGCCGACGTTGGTGGCGCCGATCTCGACCATCGCCACCGGCCCGAACGCGGGCGCATCGATCAGGGTCACCATGCGCTTGTTCTCGACGAGCCGGCGCAGACGGCGGCGCAGCGCGATCGGGTGGACGGAGTAGAGACAGCCCGGGCAGAGCCGCGGCTCTCCCGGCACGCCCGCCACCGGAAAATGGAACCGGTGGTAATCGACCGGAGCCAGCCGCGAAATCAGCATAGCGCCGCCCCCGAAGAGTCCGGTCAGGGTCCACTGATCGGGCGGCAACGCGCCCTCGCCCAGCAGCTCGGCGAGGGTGAACTTCGCGCCTTTCACGTAGAAGCCGTCCGCAGCGTCGACGTCGGGAAACGCCAGGTGGCGGCCATCGGCCGGCAGGACCGCGACATCGTCGCCCGGAGCGATCGGCCGCACCGCCGGCTTCAGGGCCCGGCAGAAGAATTCGTTGAAGGTCCGGAAGGACAGGGCCGACTTGGCGAATTCGTCGACGTCGAGGTTGTATTCGACGATGAACGGCAGGACCTTGACGGCGCTGTAGGGCCGGTTCATGCGCCAGCCGAAGTACCAGGAAAAGAGCGCGCGTCGCACGAGCAGGGCCACGGCGAGGCGCCCCACCGGGTTCTCGTAGGCGAAACGCAGCCAGCGCTCCCCGTAGATCCGCTCGACCTCCACGGTCTGCTTCGCGCGGTGCCAGTAACGGATCGGCTCGGAGGGCATAGTCGCACTCTTAAGGTGGCGCGGGTTGACCGCAACGCGGTTTCCATGGGGCGGTTGTCAGGGTGGCGCACGTTGACCACAACGCGCCTTCTTCATCGCAACGTCAGATAGCGCCTCGAGGCCAGGCCGCTCCACCAATGCGGCCATTCCTCCTCGGACCCACACAAATCCTTCACGACCGGATTTCGACGGATGTACCACCAGGTCTTTTGCTCCTCCGCGAGGTTCCGGAGGCGATGGTCAAAATAGTTGTCCTCCCAGCTAACTTCCTGAAAACGCGCCGTACCGCGCTTCCAGTTTCGAATGACCACAGACATTCCCGGTTCGCGGGGGAACGACAGCAAGGCGTGCAGGTGATCAGGCATCCGCAGGAAAAGAACGCACCACCAACAGCCCGATGTGTGGAAACGCTCTGCTGAAGCCAAGAGTTGCGGGGCAAGCCTCGGGTCTGTCAGAGGGATCCCCTGCGCGGCGGCAACGCGGACCCGCACGTGGAACAATGCCCCGACCTTGACCCAGCCCGGGGTGTCATGATGGAGCGGTGCCGGAAATTCCACTATCGCGAATTTGTGATCAGAGAGTCCATTGGACACAATGCCTTTCCATTGCGAAACAATCCGTCGGCGGAGCGCGTTGACCTCACCGCGCGACCCAAGAACGAATCTGGGATAGCGCCTTGGGGTCAAGGCGCTCCACCAGCGCGCTGTTCGACTCCAGAGAACTCCGCCTACATCACGAGTTCATCATCCTTGACCTTGAACGTGACCGCCGTGTTCTCGGCCACGTCGCCGGCGATGAGCGCGCGGGCCAGCTTGGTCTCGATCTGGCGCTGGAGGAACCGCTTCAGCGGCCGGGCGCCAAACACCGGATCGTAGCCCTTCTCGGCCGCCCAGGCCCGCGCCTTCGCGTCGAGCTTCACCGTGACACGGCGGTCGGCCAGACGCCGGTTCAGGTCAACCAGCAGCAGGTCGACGATGCGCGTGATCTCGTCGAGCGTGAGCGGCTTGAACAGGATGGTCTCGTCGATCCGGTTGAGGAACTCGGGGCGGAACGTGCGGCGCACCTCGGTCATGACGCTCTCGCGCACGCTTTCCGGGATCGTGTCGCCGGTCACCCCGTCGAGCAGGAAGCGGCTGCCGAGGTTGGAGGTCATGATCACGATCGTGTTCTTGAAATCGACCGTGCGGCCCTGCGCGTCCGTGATGCGGCCGTCGTCGAGCACCTGCAGCAGGACGTTGAAGACATCGGGGTGCGCCTTCTCCACCTCGTCGAAGAGGATGACCGAATACGGCTTGCGGCGCACGGCCTCGGTGAGCTGGCCACCCTCGTCATAGCCGACATAGCCCGGGGGCGCGCCGATCAGGCGCGAAACCGCGTGCTTCTCCATGTACTCCGACATGTCGATGCGGATGAGGGCGGCCTCGGAATCGAACAGCGACTCGGCCAGCGTCTTGGCCAGCTCGGTCTTGCCCACGCCCGTCGGGCCGAGGAACAGGAAACTGCCGATGGGCCGGCGCGGATCCTTGATGCCGGCGCGCGCGCGCAGGATCGCCTCCGCCGTCAGTTTGACGGCCTCGTCCTGACCGATGACGCGCTGATGCAGCACCTCCTCGAGGCGGAGCAGCTTCTGCTTCTCGCCCTCGAGCAGGCGGGTGACCGGGATCCCCGTCCATTTGGCGACGATCTCGGCGATTTCCTCGTCGGAAACCTCCTCCTTCACCAGGGCGCGCTCCCGGCTCTTTTTTTCCAGGGCGGCGAGTTCGCGTTCCAGCTGGGGCAGGCGCCCGTGACGGAGCTCGGCGAGCTTGTTCAGGTCGTAGGCCCGCTCGGCCCGCGCCATCTCGAGCTTCGCCTCTTCGATCTCCGCGCGCACCTTGCGCACCTTCTCATGCGCCTGTTTCTCACCCTCCCAGCGGGCTCGCAACGCGCCAGCCTGCTCGCGCAGGTCGGCGAGTTCCTTGCGCAGCGCCGCCAGCCGCACCTTGCTGGCCTCGTCCTTCTCCTTCTTCAGCGCGGCCTCCTCGATTTCCAGCTGGAGGACGCGCCGGGTAAGCTCGTCGAGTTCCGTTGGCATCGAGTCCATCTCGGTGCGGATCATGGCGCAGGCCTCGTCGACCAGGTCGATGGCCTTGTCCGGCAGGAAGCGGTCGGCGATGTAGCGGTGGGAAAGCACGACGGCGCTGACGAGCGCGTTGTCCTGAATCCGCACCCCGTGATGCAGCTCAAAGCGCTCGCGCAGACCGCGCAGGATCGAGATGGCATCCTCGACCGACGGCTGGTCGACCAGCACCGGTTGGAAGCGGCGTTCGAGCGCGGCGTCCTTTTCGAGATGCTTGCGGTATTCGTCGATGGTGGTCGCGCCGATGCAGTGCAGCTCGCCCCGGGCCAGCATGGGCTTGAGCATGTTGCCGGCGTCGATGGAGCCCTCGGCCTTGCCCGCGCCCACGATGGTGTGCAGCTCGTCGATGAAGAGGATGATCCGGCCGTTGCTTTGCCGGATCTCGTTCAAGACGGCCTTGAGGCGCTCCTCGAACTCGCCGCGGTACTTCGCGCCCGCGACCAGCGCGCCCATGTCGAGGGCGAAGATCGTCCGGTCCTTCAGCCCCTCGGGCACGTCGCCCCGCAGGATGCGCTGGGCCAGTCCCTCGACGATGGCGGTCTTGCCCACGCCGGGTTCGCCGATGAGCACCGGGTTGTTCTTGGTCTTGCGCGAAAGGATGCGGATGGTGCGGCGAATCTCCTCGTCCCGGCCGATCACGGGGTCGAGCTTCCCCTTCCGGGCCTGCTGCACGAGGTCGATGCCGTATTTCTCGAGCGCCTGGTAGGTGGTCTCGGGATTGTCGGAGGTCACCCGCTGGCCCCCGCGGATTCCGCTCAAAGCCTGCAGCAGCTTGGCGCGGTCGAGCCCGAAGCTCTTGAAGTACTTCTTCAGCGCCTCGGGCCGCGCCACCTCGACCAGGCCGAGCAGCAGGTGCTCGGTGCTGACGAACTCGTCCTTCAGGTTCTGCGCCTCCTCCTCGGCGCGGGTCAGCACCTCGTTGACGGCCTGGGTCACATAGATCTTGGAGACATCGACGCTGCCGGTGACCTTGGGGAGGCGATCGAGCTCACGCTCGGCCGCGAGCTGAAGGGCGCTCACGGTGAGGCCCACCTTCTCGATGAGCGGAGGAACGATGCCCCCTTCCTGGCCGAGCAGCGCCGCCAGCAGATGCCAGGTTTCCACCTCGTTATTGGAACGACGGCGGGCCTGATTCTGCGCCTCGGCGACAGCTTGGCGCGCCATGACGGTAAGCCGGTTGGGATCCATGACGATTAGGCAGCGCATGGACCGGGCCAAACCGCTCCAGAGGAGCGGCGGCCGGGCCGATGTGCCACTCCCGGGACACGTTGGCCGCCCCAGCGACGCCCCGGCGCAACCCGCGCCCGGTCCCCGCGCGACCGGAAACCGGTCGGCCAATACGCCGATTCCGGGTGCCACCCTGTCATCGCCGCCCCGGTTGAGACAAAAAAAGCCCACGGGCGACGCAGCGGTCCAGAAAAGCTATTACATCCCCTATGCATTCACTTTTCCAATCCAACGCACCGACCGTGGGCTAAGTCATTCGCAGGACTGCGACTCAAAAAACGGGACCAAAGGCGGAGGCATTTCTGCGGAGAAAAGGGCGGCTGTCCAGAGAACTCTAGCAGACACACGTCCGCGGCCGATGTTCATAAAACGAGTCCGGGACCTCCGCGGCCCGCCCGAAATCATTTCTTCAGGAGCTGGACGATGTTAGTCAGGGTCTGCTTGGCGTCCCCCAGCACCATCATGGTCTTCGGGTCGTAGAACAGCTCGTTGTCCTCGCCGGCGAAACCCGCGCCCATGCTGCGCTTGAGGATGATGATGTGCCGGGCCTGGTCGGCGTTGAGGATGGGCATCCCATACAGCGGGCTGCTCTTCTTGTGCCGCGCGGCGGGGTTGGTGACGTCGTTCGCGCCGACGACCACAACGACGTCGGTATTCTGGAAGTCGTCATTGATGTGGTCCATCTCGAAGAGCAGCTCGTAGGGCACGTTGGCCTCGGCCAGGAGCACGTTCATGTGCCCGGGCATGCGGCCGGCGACGGGATGGATGGCGTAGCGCACCGTGGCGCCGCGGGCGATCAGCAGGTTCGCCATCTCGTGGACGATGTGCTGGGCCTGCGCCACCGCCATGCCATAGCCGGGGATGACGATGACCGAGCCGGCGTTCTCCAGCATGAGCTTGGCGTCCTCGGGCGTGTAGCGGATGACGGTCCGGGTCTCCTCCTGCTGGGCGGCGCCGGCGGCCGGGGCGGACCCGACGGCCCCGAACAGCACGTTGGCGAACGAACGGTTCATCGCGCGGCTCATGAGGATGGAGAGGAAGAAGCCGCTGGTGCCGTCGAGCGAACCGGCGATGATCAGCACCTTGTTGTCGATGGCGATGCCCGTGGCCGCGGCGGCGAGGCCGGCATACGAGTTGAGCAGCGAGATCACCACTGGCATGTCGGCGCCGCCGATCGGCATGACGAGGAGAATGCCCACGACGAAGCCGGTCGCCATCATCGCATAGAACACCGTGGCGTTGTTCGGGTCGTAGAGCAGGTAGAAAAAGAGCGCGAGCGCCGCGAAGAATAGCGTGACATTGAACAGGTTCTGGCCCCGGTAGGTGATGGGGGCACCGCGGATCATCCCCTGCAGCTTGCCGAACGCCATCAGCGAGCCGGTGACCGTGAGCGCGCCGAACATGACCTCGAAGCCGAGGGCGGTCAGGCGCAGGCGCCCGAGGCCCTCGCCGCCGTACTCGATGTATTTGAAGCAGCCGACGAGCACCGCCGCCAGCGCGCCGAAGGAGTGCGAGAGAGCGATCCGTTGCGGCATGGCGGTCATCGGCATGAAGACCGCCATGAGCGCGCCGATCACCGAGCCGACGGCGGCGCCCACCACGATGTAGACCCAGGTCAGGATCTGGATGTAGAGCAGCGTGCCCACGACGGCGAGGGCCATGCCGATCTCGGCCAGGAACATGCCCCGGCGCGCGGTGGCCGGCGAACTGAGGCCGCGGAGGCCCATCACGAACAGGACCGCGGCGGCGAGATATGAACACTCGGAAATGACGATGTTGATGTCGGTGCTCACTTCCGCCCTCCCTGGTCCTTCTTCCGGAACATCTTCAACATGCGGTCGGTGATCATGAAGCCGCCCACCACGTTGATGCTCGCGGCGCACACGGCGCACATGCCGAGGATGGAGCTGACCCGGCTGTACTCGCCGCTGGCCGCCACGAGCGAGCCGACCAGCGAGATGCCCGAAATGGCGTTGGTGGCGGACATCAGCGGCGTATGCAGCGTCGGCGACACGCGGCCGATCACTTCGAACCCGAGGAAGCCGGCCAGCACCAGAATGAAGAGGTAGAACATGAGCCGGCTGAAATCCATCGGCGGCAGCGTGTGCACGGCGTGTTGCGCCACCTCCGCGGTGGCGAGAAGCAGGGGCGTCATGGCGTTCCTTGGGCGTTGCTGAGAAGCTTGCGCACGGTTTCGTTGGTGGCCTCGCCGCCGCGCGTCAGGCAGGCGCCCTTGACGATGTCGTCGGCGGGATCCGGCTGCGCGCCGGGTTTGGGGTAGAGGTGACGGAGGAGATTGAAGCAGTTGCGGCCGTACAGCGCGCTGGCGTCCGCCGGCACCGACGCCGGCAGGTTGACCGCGCCCAGGATGGCGACGCCGTGGTGCAGGACCGTTTCGCCGGCGCGGGTGAGTTCGCAGTTGCCGCCCTGCTCGGCGGCGAGGTCGACGAACACGGCGCCGGGCCGCATCAGGCCGACCATGTCCGCCGTGACCAGCAGCGGCGCCTTCTTGCCGAAGACCTGCGCGGTCGAGATCACCACGTCCACCTTGGGCAGGCGCGCACCGATCGCCTCCATCTCCTTGCGGATGAACTCCGGCGAAAGCTCCTTGGCGTAGCCGCCCGCCGTCTCCGCGTCCTTGGGCAGCTCCATCTCCACGAACATCGCCCCCAGGCTTTTGACCTGCTCCCGCACCGCGGGGCGGGGATCGAACGCCTCGACGCGGGCGCCCAGGCGCTTGGCGGTCGCGATGGCCTGCAGGCCGGCCACGCCCGCGCCGAGAATCAGCACGGTGGCGGGAGTGACGGTGCCCGCCGCGGTCATGAGCAGCGGGAACATCTTCCCGATCCGCTCGGCCGCGATGAGCACGGCCTTGTAGCCGGCTACCGTGGCCTGCGAGCTGAGCGCGTCCATGCCCTGCGCCCGGGTGATGCGCGGGATGAACTCCATCGCATAGCCGGTGATGCGGCGGCGCAGGAAGACCTGCAGCACCGGGGCGTTGTTGAACGGCGCCAGGAATCCGATGTAGGCGGTCCCCTCGCGCATCTGCTCCGCCTCCGCCACGGTGGGCGGCTGGACTTTCAGGATCAGATCGGCGGCAGCATAAAGTTCCGCCGCCGAGGCGATGATCCGGGCGCCGGCGGCCGTGTATTGCTCGTCGCTCGTGCCGGCACGCAGGCCGGCTCCGCTTTCGACAAGAATCTCGTGCTGGTCGCGCAGGAGGGCCCCGGCGAGAGCGGGAATGAAGGCGACGCGGGTCTCGCCCGGGGCAATTTCTTTCGGAATCCCGATCTTCATGAGGGCGGGGGGGACGGGCTGGTGGAGGCCAGAGCCTGCGAACTCATCGCCAAGTCTCAATGTAAAAAAATCGTTCGGCCGTCGAAAAGATTTTGACCAACAGGCGCCTGTGGCGAGGTTGCGTCGCGGCAACTGGGCGCGCGCTGTCGCGTAATCCCGCGCCTGATCCCGCCATCCTCATGTACCTCAGCGTTGTCGGTCTCGTCCTGGCCGCCGTGGTGGGTCTCTATTTCTACAACAACCCCCTGGGGCACAGCCGCTGGTTCATGATGCGGCGTTTCATCAATTGGTTCCCGCTGGGCATGACCTATTCGTTCCTCTACATGGGCCGCTACAACCTGAACGTCGTCAAAAACGCCCTGGGCGCGACGATGTCGAATCAGGATTTCGGGCTCATCTTCGCGGCCGGCACGGTCACCTACGCCCTGTCGTTTGTGGTGAACGGCCCCCTGGTCGACCGGATCGGCGGCAAGAAAGGCATCATGATTGCCGCCATCGGCGCCTCGCTCGCCAACATCGTCCTCGGCGGGCTGACCTACCTGGTCATCATGGGCCGGTTGCAGGGCCGGCTCGTGCTCGCGTTCTCCGTGGTCTACGCGATCAACATGTATTTCCAGAGCTACGGGGCGGTCTCGATCATCAAGGTCAAGGCCTACTGGTTCCACGTGCGGGAGCGGGGCGTTTTCGGGGCCATCTTCGGCACGCTGATCTCGTTTGGCGTCTATTTCGCCTTCGACTGGGGCCAGGCCATCGCCGACATGGCGCGCGCCCGGCCGCAGGGCGAAATCAGCTGGCTGCACGCCGTGATCCAGCGGGTATTCGCCCTGAAGTCCCAGCCGGTTGATGCCACCTGGGCGGTGTTCTTCGTTCCGGCCGCGATCCTGCTGTTCTGGGTCCTGCTCGACTGGTGGCTGATCAAGGACACCCCGGAGGAGGCGAACTTCCCGTCGTTTGACACCCACGATGCCTCCTCGGGGCAGATGGACGTGAATTTCACCGCCCGTGAACTGCTCAAGAAGGTCTTTACCAGCCCGCTGATGATCATGATCGCCCTGGTCGAGCTCACCTCCGGCGTCTTCCGCAATGGGATCACCCAGTGGTATTTCATTTTTGGCAACGAATTCAAACAGCCGGGAGCCGAGCTCTTTATTCAGCACTGGGGCCTGCTGCTCTGCCTTTTCGGAATCGTCGGCGGATTCGCGGCCGGGTTGATTTCGGACAAGTTCTTCCAATCGCGCCGGGGGCCCCCGGCGGGCATGCTCTGCGGCTTCGTCCTGCTCATGGCCATTCTGCTCGCCGTTTTCCTGCGCACCTCGCCGTTCGTGGTCGGCGCCGCCGGCGTGCTCATCGTGATGGCCGCCGTGGGCATCACCTCGCTCATGTCCGGGACGGCGGCAACCGATCTCGGCGGGCGGAAGGCGACCGCCACCTGTTCGGGCATCGTCGATGGCTTCGCCTACCTCGGCAGCGGGCTGCAATCGGTCAGCCTCGGCTTTCTCACCGGCCTGAGCTGGTATTGGTGGCCAATCTTCCTGATGCCGTTTGCGGTGCTCGGCGGGCTGATCGCCCTGCGGATCTGGCACGAGCTGCCCGCCGCGACGCGCCGATACATCGCCGAGGTCGAGCTGCGAAAAGTCGCCGTGCCGGCGTAAGCCCTCGCATCCGCAGCCGCGCTCCCGGCGCGGTTCCGCCCTGAGAACCTCGCCGCCAAATCCGCCGGGACGGCGAATGCTTTTGACCGCGCGGCGCGGTTGGCGAAGATCCGCCGCACTACCATGGGCGTCACCCCTGACGCCGGCCATGAACGACGCCCCTTCCGCCCCCCCCGCCCGCCCCGCCCGCCCCCGCTACCCCGCCGGCTTCCGCGCCCGTCGCGGCCTGAACTGGGCCGTCGTCGGCCTGATGTACACGAGCTACTATCTGTGCCGCTACAATTTCTCCTACGCCAACAAGGCGATCGCCGACGAGTTCAATTTCACCAAGTCGGACATGAGCACGATCCTCGCGGTGAATTTCCTCGCGTACGGCTGCGGCCAGATCGTCAACGGCCTGCTGACGGACCGCATCGGCGGCAAGCGCGCGATGCTCATCGGCGCCGCCGGCACGGTGACGATGAACCTGCTGTTCGGCGCCGCGTCGTTCTGGGGTCTGCTGTCGCTGTTCGCCCTGCTGTGGGGCATCAACAGCTATCTCCAGGCCTTCGGCTCACCGGGGTTCATCAAGATCAATAGCGCATGGTTCAGCGAAAAGCAGCGCGGCACCTTCGCGGGAATCTTCGGCTGCATGATCAACCTCGGGCGGGTCGCCGCGAACAAGCTCCTGCCCGCCCTGCTGGCCGGCTTCACCTTCATCGGCATGTGGCACGTGCCGCCCCAGCACTGGCGGTGGCTGTTCTGGATTCCCTCGGGCGTCGCGACCGTGGTGGCCGTGGTGCTGGCGCTGGTCGTGAAGGACACGCCGGAAGAGGTGGGTTTTCGCGGGCTCTTTGCCGGCGAGGCCTACCACGCCGATGCGGACATCCACGGCAAGCTCAGCGTCGTGTTCACGCAGATCGTCACCAATCCCGCCGTGTGGATCATCGGCGCGGCTTATGCCTGCACGGGCGCGGTCCGGCAATGCATCGACCAGTGGTTTCCGCGTTTCTTCCAGGAGGTGCACCACCTCGACATGACGGGGGCCAAGTTTCAGTGGCTCGGCCTGATGATACCCGTGGTCGCGTCCGCCGGCTCGCTGCTCTCGGGCTGGATTTCGGACCGGTTCTTCGAATCGCGCCGCGCGCCCGTCGCCGCGGGCGTCTATGCCATCGAACTCTGCGTGATTCTCGCGGCGACGCGGGTGACGACGGTGAACTGGGCGCTGCTCTTTTTCGTGCTGATCGCCTTCACGGTCAACTCGACTCACTCGCTGCTGGGGCCCGCGGCGGCGATGGACATCGGGGGGCGCAAGATGGCCGCGTTTGCGTCCGGGGTGATCGATTCATTCCAGTATTTCGGCGCAGCGATCGCGACGAAGGGACTCGGCTGGGTGCTCGATCACATGGGCTGGGACTACTATTTTGTCTACCTGGTGCCGTTTGGCATCATCGGTGGCGTGCTGATGCTCACCATCGCCAAACGCACAAGCCTGAAGAAGCGCGCGCCGTCCTGACCCGGATCAGCTCGCCGCCGCAGCCGGTCCCTGGCGCCCGCCCCGGGGCGCGTTTAGACGGGCGGCGACGGCACGGCGGCCGCGCTTCCCGCCGGTGGCCGGGTCAGCACTTCGCGGAGCCCGTGCAGCAACGTCCCCATCGAGTACGGTTTTGTCAGCTGCAGCTCCGAGTCCTCGCCCCACGGCGGCGCGGAGGGGGAGCATGAGC
>Ga0265338_10004291_pt1 | contig 19353 bp, 17 predicted proteins | sample 42126metaG_FD_193579 | JGI IMG/M metagenome (GOLD analysis project Ga0265338, IMG submission 193579) | Rhizosphere microbial communities from Carex aquatilis grown in University of Washington, Seatle, WA, United States - 4-21-26 metaG | ecosystem: Host-associated > Plants > Roots > Rhizosphere...
CGACGATCGGGAATCGAGTCAGCCGCCGCCCTTCCGAGTCTCTTGCGACCACCGGACGCCACCACCCACCGAGAATGACATTGAGCTCGGGAATGTCACTCGAATGACCTCCGGGTTAGCGATCGATCACCCGGGCTTGGCATCTATAGCGAACATGCTATATAGCTATAGCGAGATTGCTATGCGCGGTGGCTCCCGAACGCACATGACGACCAGCGACCTGAGCCGCGTTATCGCGGTGGCCAGCTGCGGTGTGCTTGCCGCACTGGCTCCGTTCTACGCTGGAATCTCGCTTGCCTTCCTCGGCCTGATTCCGCTCGGTCTCGCGGTCTGGCTGGTCATGCGCTCAGGTTGGTCGTCCCGCACCCGAGTCACTACCTCCCTCGCGCTGCTCGGAGGCACGATCGCGCTATTCATTGGCCTGTTGGCCGTAGTACTCCGGTACTACAACAACTGAACACCGACACGCTCGCCTGGGCCAGTGCTCCTTCTCACCTGACCGAAGGTTCAGCCGCTCGGCTTGGCCGCTGACCCATCCGCTGACAGCGAGTGAGCGCGCAGCTCTCGCGAGTTACAAGGTCTTGACGGCCGCCGTGAGTTTCATGATCGACTCCTTCGCGTCGCCGAACAGCATCACGGTCTTCGGGTTGTAGAAGAGCGGATTCTCGATCCCGGCAAAGCCTGGGTTCATCGAGCGCTTGAGGACGACGACCGCCTGTGCCTCGTCGACGTTGAGGATCGGCATCCCGTAGATCGGCGAGCTCTGGTTCGAGCGCGCGTCAGGGTTGACGACGTCGTTCGCGCCGACGACAACCGCGACGTCGGTGCGCGAGAACTCCGGGTTCGCCTCGTCCATCTCCTTCAGCTGCGTGTACGGAACGTTCGCCTCGGCGAGGAGGACGTTCATGTGGCCGGGCATGCGCCCTGCGACCGGGTGGATCGCGTACGTCACCTCGACGCCCTTCGCCTCGAGCATGTCGGCGAGCTGGCGGACGTCGTGCTGCGCCTGCGCGACCGCGAGGCCGTAGCCGGGGACGAAGACGACCTTGTGCGCGTACGCGAGCATCACCGCGACGTCCTCGGCGCTCGCGCTCCGCACCGTACCGCCGCCCGCGCCCGCGGCGACCGCCGCCGCTTCCGCGGTGACCTGCCCGAACGCGCTGAACAGGAGATTGCCGAGCGACCGGTTCATCGCCTTACCCATCTTCAGCGTGAGGAGCGTTCCGGAGGCTCCGACGAGCATGCCGGCGACGATGAGGACGTTGTTCTGGAGCTCGAAGCCTCCGATCGCGACCGCGAGGCCGGTGAACGCGTTGAGCAGCGAGATGACGACGGGCATGTCCGCGCCGCCGATCGGCAGGACGAACAGGACGCCGAAGAGGGAGCCGCCGCCGACGATGACCCAGAGAAGCCACTGATCCTGCACGCCCACCGACAGCGCGATCGCCAAGGCGACGAGCACGGCGAGCAGCACCATGTTCCCGACGTTCTGGCCGGGATACGTGATCGGCCGGCCGCCGATCAGCTCCTGGAGCTTCGCGAACGCGATCATCGAGCCGGCGAATGAGACGGCGCCGATCAGGCCCGACAGCGCCATCGCGATCAGGACGTCGACGTGCGGCCGGCCGGGCGGAGGAAGGAGACGATGGAGCTCGGCAAGCGCGATCAACGCCGCCGCTCCGCCGCCGACGCCGTTGAACAGCGCGACCATCTGCGGCATCGCGGTCATCTTCACCTTGCGCGCCGCGAAGGCTCCGAAGCCGCCGCCGATCAGCATTCCGATCACGATCGCCCACCAGCTCGTGCCACCGGCTTTGATCCACGTGACGACGATCGCGACGATCATCCCGGCGGCGCCGATCTGGTTGCCGCGCCGCGCATGCGCCGGGCTCGAGAGGAACCGCAGCGCGAGGATGAAGGTGACGATCGGGATCAGGTAGAGGAGATCCGCGGTCGTGGTGCTCACGACGCGTCCTTGCCCTCAGCGGCGTCCTCAGGCTTTGCCGGCTCGCGCTTCTTGAACATCTCGAGCATCCGGTCGGTGACGACGAATCCGCCGACGACGTTCGCGGAGCCGAGCACGACGGCGACGAAGCCGACGATCCACGTGAACGCGCCCTTGCCGGGCTCAGCGAGGACGATCATCGCGCCGGCGACGACGATGCCGTGAATCGCGTTCGTCCCCGACATGAGCGGCGTGTGGAGGAGCGTCGGCACCTTCGAGATCACCTCGAAGCCGAGGAAGATCGCGAGGACGAGGATCGTGACCTCGAAGACGAGGAGCATGGTGTGGCTCATGCGGGCGTGGCCTCCTTCTTGCCGGCGACGCACGCGCCGCTCGTGATCTCGTCCGACCAGTCGAGCGCGAGCGTCCCCTCGGGGGCGAGGTGGAGGAGAAGTGCCTGGACGTTGCGCGAGTAGAGCATCGACGCGTGGTACGGCATCGTGCTCGGGATGTTCGTAAGCCCGACGAGGGTGACGCCGCTGCGCTCGACGATCTCGCCGGGCTGCGTCAGCTCGCAGTTGCCGCCGCTGTCGGCGGCGAGGTCGACGATGACGGAACCAGGACGCATCGCCTCGACGGCGGAGGCGGGGATGATCTTCGGCGCCGGCCGCCCCGGCACGGCAGCGGTCGTGATGACCGCGTCGAAGCTCGAGATCCGCTCTTCGAGCGCTGCCTGCTGCGCCGCCATCTCTTCCGCCGTCAACTCGCGCGCGTATCCGCCTTCTGCCTCCGCGCCGGCGACGCCGAGGTCGAGCCAGTTCGCGCCGAGGCTCTCGATCTGCTCGCGGACGACGGGGCGGACGTCGAAGCCGGTCGTGACCGCGCCGAGGCGGCGGACCGTCGCGATCGCCTGGAGGCCCGCGACGCCGGCGCCGATCACGAGCACCTTCGCGGGCGGAACCGTTCCCGCCGCGGTCATGAGCATCGGGAAGAAGCGTGGGAGGTTCTCGGCGGCGAGGAGCGCGGCCTTGTAGCCGCCGACCGTCGCCTGCGACGAGAGCGCGTCCATCGTCTGCGCGCGCGTGGTGCGCGGTATCGACTCGAGCGCGAACGCAGTCACGCCGCGCCCGGCGAGCGCCTCGAGGCCGGCGGCGTCGGAGAGCGGCTCGAGGAAGCCGATAAGGAGCTGCCCGCTGCGGAGCTTCGCGATCTCCTCCGCCGACGGCTTGCGCACCTTGAGGACGCCGTCGGCGGCCCACGGGTCGCCGAGCGTCGCGCCCGCTTCCGCGTAGTCGGCGTCGGGGAAGGAAGCGGGAACTCCCGCGCCGGCCTCGACGACTATCTCGAAGCCCGCCGCAGCGAGCTTCGCGACGGTTTCGGGAACGAGCGCAACGCGGCGCTCGCCTGAAGTCGTCTCACGAGTTACTCCGACCCTCATTGGCTTCGATCCTATGCAAGGGCGCGGCTGCGCCTCTCCGTGATCTGCCGCAGCGGGACTGCGAGATAGCCTCGGTTCGCCATGACTCACTTCATCGAGCACTACGGGCTCTGGGTCGTTTTCGGCGTCGTGTTCCTCGAAGTCGCCGGCCTGCCGTTCATCCCCGGCGAGACCGCGCTCATCGCCGCCGCCGCGCTCGCCTCGCAGGGGCACGGCAGCATCGCGGCGATCATCGCGCTCGCGTTCGCCGCCGCGGTCCTCGGCGCCGTGTTCGCCTACGTCATCGGCCACCGCTGGGGGCGGGAGCTTCTCTCGCGCTGGCCCTGGTTCGAGCGTGTCTCGCGAAAGGGAGTCGATCGGTCACAGGAGTTCTTCGACAGCCATGGCTCGAAGGCGGTGTTTCTCGGACGCTTCGTCCCTGTCGTGCGGTCGACGCTCGGCTGGATGGCAGGCGTGGCTCGGATGTCCCCGGCGCGCTTCCTTCTCTGGAACGTGCTCGGGGCGGCGGCATGGAGCACGCTGATTGGGCTCCTCGCCTACTACCTCGGCGCGGCAGTCATCAAGGCGGCGGAGCGGGACGTCGGGATCGGCATCGCCGCCATCGCCGGGATCGTCCTGCTCGTCGCGGGCCACCACTGGTGGCGGCGGAGGCACGAGCGCTGAAGCGCGCGCTCGGGGCTGCTCTCCTAGCGCTCGCCGTCGCCGCGTGCGGGGCGTCTGCGTGGAAGCCTCCCGCGAAGGCGCCGCCTGCGACCCGCGTGCCGGAGTTCACGCACGTCGTCGTCGTCGTGTTCGAGAACCACGAGGCGGATCAGATCGTCGGCAACTCCGTGGCGCCGACGTTCGCCGCGCTCGGCCGCCGCTACGCCAGGCTGACGCACTACGACGGAGTCACGCACCCGAGTCTCCCGAACTACCTCGCGCTCGTATCCGGCTCGACGCATGGGATCACGAGCGACTGCACCGACTGCATGGTGAGCGGCCGTAGCCTCGCCGACACTCTCGCCGCCGCCGGCAAGACGTGGAAGACGTACGCCGAGGGGTTGCCGTCGCCCGGGTACACCGGAGCGTTCGCGGGCGACTACGCCAAGAAGCATGACCCGTTCCTCTATTTCACGCGCGTCGCCGACTCTCGGGCGAGGCGTGACAACGTCGTGCCGTTCACGCGCCTCGCAAGCGACCTCGCCGCTCACCGGCTCCCGGACTTCTCGCTCATCGTCCCGAACCTCTGCGACGACATGCACGACTGTTCCGTCGCGACCGGGGACGAGTGGCTGAAGGCGCACATCGAGCCGCTCGTGCACTCGCCCGAGCTGCGCGGCGGCGTCGTCTTCGTCGTCTTCGACGAGGGGACGACCGACACCGGAGGCGGCGGGAACGTCGCCGCGCTCGCGCTCGGGCCGACGGTGCGGGCGGGCTCCGTCTTCTCGCGGGCGACGAACCACTATGGGCTGCTGCGCACGATCGAGGATGCGTGGCATATGCCGCGCCTCGGCCTCTCCGCGCGAGGGACCCCGATCGGCGGGATCTGGAAGGGATAGGGGCGCGCGCGGGGAATCCGTTCCCGCCATGCTCGTCTCGATCTCACGCGCGCTCGAGCAGCGCGACAGGCAAGTCGGCCACGGCGCGCGCGTCGCGGCTCTCGCGGAGCCCGTAGCGTTGCGCCTCGGCTGGGATCGCGAGCGGGTGCGGACGCTGCGCACGGCCGCTCCGCTGCACGACGTCGGCAAGGTCAAAGTGCGTCCGCAAGTCCTCACGAAGCCCGGCCCGCTGACGCCGGAGGAGCGCCGGGAAGTCCAGGCGCATCCCACCGCCGGAGCCCAGCTCGTGCTGCCGCTCCGCCGCTTCCACGACGCGCTCCCGTACGTCCTTTTCCACCACGAGCGCTGGGACGGGTGCGGGTATCCGGTGGGGCTGAGCGGGCGCGGCATTCCCGCCGAGGCGCGTGTGCTCGCAGTGGCGGACTCCTTCGACGCGATGATCTCCGAGCGCACGTACCGGCCGCCGCTGAGCCACGACGAAGCGCTCGCGGAAGTCGAGCGCGGCGCCGGCACGCAGTTCGACCCGATCGTCGCCGAGCTCTTTGTCGAAGTGTGGGCCGAAGGCTGGGACACCTGGCTCGCTAGAGCGAGCTAGAGAACTGCGCGGCTAGAGACTTGCCCAGACTTCGAGCTTCGCGCGGACGCGGGCGATTACCTCGTCCGCGAACTCCGTCGTGCCGAGGTGGCCGCCGAGATCCGGCGTTCGGTGGCCCGACGCGACCGCTTCGAGGCACGCCTCTCGGATCGCCCGCCCGACCTGCGGCGCATCCCCGCCGCCGTGGGAGAGAAGCGCGGCGCCCGCAAGGATCATCGCCATCGGGTTCGCGACGTTCTTGCCCTGGAGCGACGGTGCCGTCCCGTGCGCGGCCTCCGCCATGATCGCCGACGGCTCGAAGTCGCCCCCGAACGCGACGAGCAGCGACTCGGAGCCCGCGATGGAGCCGAACAGCGGCAGAACGAGGTCGGAGAGGATGTCGCCGTCGCGGTTGAGCGCCGGGATGACGAGCGGGTCGCCGGCCGAGGAGAGAAGCAGCGCGAACGTCGCGTCGATGAGTTGCGGCTCGTACGGGACGTCGGGATGGCGCGCGGCGGCGGCGTCCATCTCCTCCTTGAGCATCCCCTCGTAGGTCGGGCTGACCGTGTATTTCGGCCCGCCGAAGACCTTCGCCGACGTGCGCTCGGCCTGAAGGAAGGCGAACTCGGCGACTGCGTGGCAGATGCGGCGCTCGATCCGCTCCGTCCGGAACGCGACCTCGTCGTCGCCCTCGCCCTCGCGCCACTCCTTCGCGCCGTACGCGTCGCCGACGGCCATGCGCACGATCGAAATCGGGGCGTGGACGCCGCCGAGCGGCGCGACTCCGGGGATGCGCCGGCCGGTGCGGACGATGACCTTGCCGCCGATCTCCTCGCGGAGGATCCGGTTCGGGGAGCCGACGTCGCCGCGGCCTTCCGGCGTGACCGTCGCTGCCTTGAGGCCGAGGCCGTGCTCGCGGATCGCGGCGGCCGCCTCGTGGACGACGCCGTTGCCCGTCGCCCTCCTGCTCTCGAGCGAGAGATCGAACCGCGGGAAGCCGATCTCGAGCCCCGTGACGTCCGGCGCGAGCACGCGGAGGCTCTCCTCGAGGAGCTCCTGTCCCGTCTCGTCGCCCTCGAGGACGACGATCGTGAGTGCGCCGCGCATCCACGATCACTCTAGTGTCGTTTTCGCCAGCGATGCCCACCAGGACCGGACGCAAAGGAGCCTTCCGCTATCGCGACGCGCGCGGGCGCGTGATCCGCGACGCGGCGACCCTCGAGCGAGTCGAGGCGCTCGCCATTCCGCCGGCCTGGAAGAACGTCTGGATCTCGCCGCGTGCGGGCGCAAAGCTTCAGGCCACCGGCTACGACGCCGCGGGGCGGAAGCAGTACCTCTACCACCCTGCGTTTCGCGCGGCGCAGGAGCAAGAGAAGTACGACAGTCTCATCCGCTTCGGCGAGCGGTTGCCCGCGCTGCGCGCGGCGATGGCAGAGCATCTCGACCGCGACGAGCTCGACCGCGAGCGCGTCTCGGCGGTCGCGCTGCGACTCATTTCTCTCGGCTGGTTCCGGGTCGGATCAGAGCGCTACGCGCGCGAGGGGACGTACGGCGTGACGACGCTCCTGCGCCGCCACGTGCACGTCCGCGGCAGCCGCGTCCAGCTCGCGTTCCGCGCGAAGGCGGGTGTCCGCGTCCAGACGGAGCTCGTCGACGAGGAGCTTGCGACCGCGATCCGCGGCCTGCTCGCGGTACGGCCGGGCGTGCGCGTCTTCAAGTACCGCTGGGAGGGCGATCTCTACAACCTCACGAGCAAACGCCTGAACGACTACGTGAAGCTCTATCTCGGCGAGGAGTTCTCCGCGAAGGACTTCCGGACGTGGGGCGGGACGCTGCTCGCGTCGATCCACTTCGCCGAGCGGGCGGCGCACGCGGATTTCCCAACGTCCGAAGCGGCGCAGAAGCGCGAGGTCGTCGCGGTCATGCGGCTCGTCGCGCAGAAGCTCGGAAATACGCCGGCCGTGCGCCGCGCTTCGTACGTCGCGCCGGCCGTCGTCGAGCAGTATCTCGAAGGACGAACGATCGAGGATTTCCGGCCCCGCCATTTGCGCGTCGTGAAAGCGCGCGATCACGATCTTTCACCGGAGGAAGCGGCGATGTTGAGTTTGCTCCGGTCATGGCGCATTCGCCAGGCGCGAAAGGCGGCCTGACTTGCCGGTACGATTCGTCCGCGGAATTTTCAATTAGAAGGAGGGGCTACGTGGCTCGCAAGACGATTTTGGTTTGCGACAAGTGCGGCAAGGAAGTGGATGAGGAGAAGGGCGCTGTTCTCCGCGTGACGTTCGCCGACGCGCGCCGGACGTCCAAGCAGGCAGACCTCTGCGACACGTGCGCCGGCACGATGCCGGGCCGCGCAGTTGCCCGCCGCGGCCGGCGACCGAAGTCGGCGTAGCTCAGGCCGGAGGCTAAGGCTCCGCGTAGCGGGACTTAGGCGCAGGCTCTCCCGCTCCCCGGCGCCCCCGTAGGCGCCCGCCGCGGCGGGCAACGAGCACTCAGCACGGAGCGGGCCGGAACCGCGCTTCCGGCCCGCGGAGTTCCGTCCCTCACCTCGGAAACGCGAAGCGTTTCCGAGGTAGCCTCAGCGGGTGCCGCTCCGTTTGATCGCGGGGCCCGCCAACGCGGGCAAAGTCGAGCTTCTCCTCGACCGGTACCTCGCCGCCCTCGAGGCGGGCGAGGAGCCGGTCCTCGTCGTTCCGAACCGGGCGGACGAAGATCGGGTGGAGCGCGAGCTGCTCGTCCGCGCAGGAGCGCTTCTGGGCGGCTCGATCGTTACTTTCGACGGGCTGTTCGATCGGATTGCCGCGGTCGACGGAAGGGCGCTCGGACGCGTGGAGCGTTCACTCCTCGTGCGCCGCGTCCTCGCCGGTTCGGATCTCGGCGGCTTCAGCGAGTCGGCGGCGCGGGGAGGCTTTGCGGAATCGCTCCTGCAGGCGTTCGACGAGCTCGAGGCGGGGCTGCTCGAGCCCGAAGCGGTCGCCGGCGAGCTCGGCTCGCTCTGGGGGGCGTACCGGGCGGAGCTGCAGGCGCTCGGCCGATCCAACCGAGGCATGCGCCGGCGCGCCGCAGTCGACAGGCTCCGCTCCGATCTCGACGCGTGGATGGGCGCGCCGGTCTTTGCCTATGGGTTCGAAGACCTGACCGGCGCCGAGTGGGCGCTGATCGAGGCGCTCGCCGCGCGCACCGACGTCACGGTCTCGCTCCCGTACGAGCCGGGCCGCGCGGCGTTCGTCTCGCTCACGCGCACCGCCGAAGACCTCGCGCGCCTCGCGGCCGGTGCGATCGAAGAACTTCCGCCACGCTACGGCGCGATTGCTCCGCCGCCGCTCGCGCACCTCGAGCGCGCCCTCTTCGAGAACGAGCCCGGCGAGGCGCCGAAGATCAAGGGGGCGATCCGTTTCTTCGAAGGCGCGGGTGGGCGCGGGACGCTCGAGCTCGTCGGCGAGGAGCTGCTCGCGCTCATCCGTGCCGGGACAGCGCCGGAGCAGATCGGCATCGTCGTGCCCGGCGTCGATCGCGTCCGCGGCGTCCTCGACACGGTGCTCGGTCAGTTCGGCGTCCCGTACTCCGTCGACGGCGAGGTGCGGATCACGCAGACGCCGCTCGGCCAGGCGCTGGCCGGGCTCCTCCGCTTCGCCTGGGCGGACGGGACGCGCAACGACCTCTTCACGTGCCTCCGCTCGCCGTTCTCCGGGCTCGAGCGCCGCGCCGTCGACTTCGTCGAGGGACGCCTGCGCGGCCGGGCAGTTCAGAACCCCGAGCGCGTCGTCGAGGAGTCGGAGCGCTTACGTGGCGCTCCGCTGCCCGCGCTCGACGATCTGCGTGGCGCGGAGGATCCCGTCGTCGCAGTGCGCGAGCAGATCGCGCGGATGCTTCGGAACGCGCACGGCGTCGAGCGGCCGCCAGTCGACGATGCGAGCCGGCTCGATCTTCGCGCGTACGACGCGCTCGTCCGTCTCCTGGGTGAGCTCGACGGCTGGCGCGAGCTCGCCGGGACGCTGAGCCGCGAGGACGTGCTCGCGGCGATCGAGCGGCTCACGCTTCGTCCGCAGCGGGGCGACGAGGCCGGGCGCGTCGCCGTCGTCGACCTCCTCCGCGCACGCACGCGGCGCTTCGAGACGACGTTCGTGCTCGGGCTCGAGGAGGGGAGCCTGCCGCGGCGCGGCGGCGGCTCGCCGTTCCTCGACGACGACGCCCGCCGGGAGCTCGACGAGCGCGGCGCGCGTCTCGCCCGCCCCGACTCGTCTCGCGCGACCGCTACCTCTTCTACACGGCGTGCACGCGCGCTTCGCGGCGGCTCTATCTCGTGCGGGAGGCGGCCGACGACGACGGCAGCCCGCGCGAGGCGAGCCCGTTCTGGCACGACGTGCAGTCCTCGTTCGACCCGGAGGACATCCGCCGCTGGACGCGGCGCCGGCCGCTCTCGGCGCTCACGTCTCCGGTCGACGAGGCGCCGACCGATCGCGAGCGCCTGCGTGGGCTCGCCGAGCTCGCGGCGCGGGATGCCGAGTTCGCGACCGCGCTCGCCCGCGCGAACGGCTGGGATCGGCGCCTCGAGCGGGCGCGCACTGCCTTCCGCCGGCCGACGCGGATCACGAGCCCGCTCGTCCTCGAGCAGCTCGGCTCGCGCGGCACCTTCGGCGTCACCGAGCTCGAGCGTTTCGCCGACTGCTCCTCGGCGTGGTTCGTCGAGCGCTTCCTCGCGCCGAAGACGATCGACGCCGAGCCCGACGCGATGCAGCGCGGCTCGGTCGCGCACACGGCGCTCCATCGCTTCTTCGCGCGCATCCCCGCGGAGCTCGGCATCGAGAAGCTCGGCCCGGACAACGTCGAGGACGCGAAGCGGCTCATGCGGCAGTGCCTCGACGAGGCGGTCGCCGGCGTGCGGATGGATCTCACCGAGATGCAGTTCCGCGAGCTCGACCAGACGCTCTGGCGCGATCTCGAGGCGTTCGTCGAGGACGAGTGCGAGTCGGAGCTCTCGCTCGTGCCGCGGCGATTCGAGGTGGCGTTCGGGAGCGAGCGCGCCGCGCCGGAGCTGCAGCGCGGGCTCGAGCTCGCGCCGGGCCTGACCCTGTCGGGGAAGATCGACCGCATCGACGTCGACCCGTTCGGCGCGCGCGGAATCGTGCAGGACTACAAGTCGGGGAAGCACGCGCACTCGGCGCGCGAGATCGAGCGGGAGCTGCGCCTCCAGGTGCCGCTGTACATGCTCGTCCTCCGCGACCTAGTCGGGCTCGAGCCGCTCGGCGGGCTGTATCGGCCCCTCGCCGGCGCCCGCCGCGCGCGCGGGCTCGTGCGCGCGAGCGAGGCGGAGACGCTGCCCGGCTACGTCAAGAACGACTACCTCGAGGAGGAGGACTTCTGGGGCGTGGTCGAGTCGGCGCGCACGACTGCGGCGACCGTCGCGGAGCGAATCCAGGAGGGTGACGTGAAGCACGACCCGCGCGACGGCGAGTGCCCCGCGTGGTGCGACCTATGGCCGATGTGCCGGGTGGAAAGAGCTTGAGTAAGTACGCACTCAACGAGCAGCAGCGCGCCGCGGTCGAGGCGACGGGCGAGGTGTTCGTCTCCGCCGGCGCCGGCACCGGCAAGACGGCGGTGCTCGTCGAGCGCGTCGTGCGGGCGATCCTCGACCGCGGTCTCGACGTCGACTCGATTCTCGTCATCACGTACACGCGCCGAGCCGCGGGCGAGCTGCGGACGCGCATCCGCGCGGCGCTCGCCGAGCGCGGTCGTCATGACCTCGCGCGGGAGCTCGACGGCGCGTGGATCTCGACGATCCACGGCTTCTGCAACCGGCTACTGCGCGCCTACCCGCTCGCCGCCGGCCTCGACCCGCGCTTCAGGGAGCTCGACGACTCGCAGGCTTCTGTGCTCCGCTCGGAGGCGTTCGGCGCGGCGCTCGGAGAGTTCCTCGCGGGAGACGACCGGCAGCGGCTCGAGCTGCTCGCGACGTACGGGAGCGCGGGACTGCGGCGCATGCTGACGACGGTGTACGAGACGCTGCGCGCCGCGGGCCGCGACCTCGATCTCGCTGTCGCACCGCGGCCCGAGCTCGCGCAGCGCGTCGAGGAGCTGCGCGACGCGGCGCGCGCGCTCGCGGGGGATCTGGACGCGACCGAGGCGCAGTGCCGCGCGGCGACCGAGCTTCTCGGGTTGCTGGAGCGCGACACGCGGCCGGATCGGCTCATGTCCCTCGGCGGCTTCAAGGCGCGAGGCGACCGCGCGGCCGCATACGGCGAGGCCCTCGCCGCGGTCGAGCAGGCGGCGCTCGACGAGGCGGCCGCCCGCGACCGCGCGCTCCTTCAGGAGCTGCTCGACGCGTTCGCGGCGAAGTACGCCGAGGCGAAGGCGCGCGAGTCGGCGCTCGACTTCGAGGATCTCCAGCTCGAGGCGCGCAACCTCCTCCGCTCGCACCCGGAGATCCGCGAGCGCGAGCAGCTCCGCTTCCGCGAGATCCTCGTCGACGAGTTCCAGGACACGAACGCGCTGCAGACGGAGATCGTCGAGCTGCTGCGGACGCCGGAGACGGAGCTCTTCTTCGTCGGCGACGAGTTCCAGTCGATCTACGGCTTCCGGCACGCCGACGTCGACGTCTTCCGCGAGCGCCGCGCCGCCGCGAAGACGCTTCTCTCGCTCACGAACAACTACCGCTCGCGGCCGGAGGTGCTCGCCGCCGTCAACCACCTCTTCGGCTCGCACTTCGGCAGCGAGTTCCAGGAACTGACGGCCGCGGTCGAGTTCCCCGATCCGGTCTTCGGCCACCCCGTCGAGCTGCTCGTCACGGACAAGGAGAGCTACAAGGACACGCCCGAGCACTGGCGGCGCGGCGAGGCGCGGGCCGTCGCGCGCCGCGTGCGCGAGCTCGTCGACGCGGGGACGGCGACACCGGGCGAGATCGTCCTTCTCTTCGCGGCGGGTACGGACGCGGAGTGGTACGAGCAGGAACTGCGGCGCGAGGGGCTCCCGACGTACCGCGCGACCGGCAAGGGCTACTTCGGCCAGCAGCAGGTCGTCGACATGCTCATGTACCTGCGCCTCCTGCAGAACCGGTACGACGACGAGGCGCTCCTCGCGGTGCTCGCCTCGCCGTTCGTTGGGGTCTCGAACGATGCACTCGCCCTGATCCGCCGGGTCGCCTCGCGGCGTCCGCTCTTCTCCGGGATCGAGCACACGCTGCCGCCGGGGCTCGCCGAGCGGGACGAGCGCCTGCTGCGCGCTTTCCGCCAGCGGTACGACCGGCTCGTCGCCGCGATGCCGCGGCTCTCCCTCGAGCGCCTCTGCGAGCAGTTCGTCGCCGAGCACGACTACGACCTCGCGGTGCTCGCGCAGTGGGACGGGCGCCGCCGCTACGCGAACATGCGCAAGCTCGCGCGGCTCGCGCGCTCATACGAGGAGCTGCGCGGTCCCGACGTCGAGGGCTTCGTCCGCTTCGTCGCCGAGCAGGAGGCCGTCGGCGCGCACCAGCTCGAGGCGGTCGCGGAGGAGGAGGGAGCCGACGCGGTCCGTCTCCTCACGATCCACGCCGCCAAGGGGCTCGAGTTCAAGGTCGTGATCGTCGCGGATGCCGGGCGCGACCGCGTGGCGCCGTCGCCAGACGAGATCCTCGCTCTGCCGGACGGCCGCTTCGGCTTCCGCGTCGCCGACCCGGTGACGGCGAAGCGCCGCGGCGCCTTTGACTACGAGGCGGTGAAGGAGGCGCGGGCGGAGGCAGAGCAGGCCGAACGGCTGCGCCTGTACTACGTCGCGATGACCCGCGCGCGCGAGCGCCTGATCGTCTCCGGCTCCGTCGACTTCGGGAAGGCGAGCGAGGTGCCGACGCCGATCGCGTGGGTGCTCGAGCGCCTCGAGGCGGACGAGGAGCTCGCGCGCGCCGGCGAGGCTCCGATCGAGCTGGTGCGCGGCCACGCGCGGTTGCTCGTGCGTGTCGACCGCTACCGCGAGGAGAAGGTTGAGATCGTCGAGGAAGCCGTGTCCGGGGACGGGCAGCTCGCCCTCTTCGCCGGGATCGAGGAGGTCGGCGAGGCACCGCCGTCGGCGCCGCTGCTCCCCGAGCTTCCGGCTGTCGCCGCCCCGCCGCTCCTCCGCGTCCGCCGGCTCTCGTTCACGGCGCTCTCGATGTTCGAGCAGTGCGGCTACAAGTACTGGGCGCGCTACGGGATTGGGCTCGCGGAGCGGGACGTGCCGCGCGGCGATGGAGGCATGTCCGGCGTCGAAGTCGGGAGCCGCGTGCACGAGTTGCTCGAGCACATCGACCTCGCGGCGCCGGTCGTCCCCGAGATCGAGGACGAGCGCGTGCGTGCGCACGTGACCGCGTACGTCGACTCGCCGCTCGCGCATCGGCTCGGCTCGCTGCCGGGCGTGACGAAGGAGCGCCACTTCACCTTCGAGCACGACGGCGTCCTCGTCCACGGCTTCCTCGACGTGCTGCAGCTCGCCGACGGCAAGGCACTCGTCGTCGACTACAAGACGAACCTCATCGGCGAGTCGTCACCGGAGGAGATCGTCGAGGCGGACTACCGCCTGCAGCGGCTCGTGTACGCGCTCGCGTGCTTCCGGGCCGGGGCGGAGGAGGTCGAGGTCGTCTACACGTTCCTCGAGCGCCCGAACGAGCCGGTCGAGGCGCGCTTCACGCTTGCCGAGCTGCCCGAGCTCGAGGCGGAGCTCTCCGCCGCGATCGCGCGGCTTCAGGCCGGCGAGTTCCGGCCGACGCCGAGCGAGTTCGCGTGCGCCGGCTGCCCGGCTCTCGACCTCGTCTGCGCCGGTCCGAGGCTTCGCGGCGGGCCGAGCGACTCGCACGCCCTTGCCGCCGCCAACTAGACGAGCCGTCCCTCGACGAAGAGCCGTGCCATATCCACCGTCACCCAGACGGCCGCCCCGAGCACGAGTGCCGCTAGCGGGCGCGGTAGGCGCCGAACGAGTAGTGCAGCCGGGAGGATGGTTTCCTGGCTGCGGTAGATCGAGATGCCCGCCTCGCTGTGGACGGCGAGCCAGGCCGCGACGAGCCAGAGTGCGACGAGGACGTCTAGGCGGGTCGCCGTTGCGCGCCGCACGACCAGCTCGACGAGCACGAGTCCGAGAACGAGCGCGACGAGCAGCGTCTGCAGTGCCGGCGCGTAGACCACGTTCAGGGGTGTCCAGCCGCGCAACGCGCGGGCGGCGTTCACAACTGGCGTCAGCGGGTCGCGCAGCGAGTGTCCGTACTTGTCCTGCACGAGGAAGTACGCGTCCCAGCGGCCGACCTGGATCGCCTGGACGACTGCCGTCGTCGCTGCCCCGGCGACCCCGAGCCCCCCGACGATGGCTGCGCGGCGCAGCCGTTCCCGGACCGGCGTCTCGCGGCCCACCAAGACGAGCCAGGCGACGGCGACGGGGACGGCCGCAATCCCGACGGGGTAGGCCGCAGCCGCGATCCCCGCGGCCAACCCGGCGGCCCACCAGCGGCCCTTCGCCAGAAGCAGCATGTGGGCGAGGAGCGCGAACGAAAGGAGGGATAACGGGTAGACGGCGTAGCCGAAGACGCCGCCTGGGACGAAGGCGGCGAAGGCGAGCGCAGCGGCCCCCCCGAACGTGAAGAGCGCGTCGCCGAGCGCGATCGCGACGAGCGCGAGCGTGCCGAGCCCGAACGCCCACGCGAGCATGAGCGCGCCGCCCGCCAGCGGGACGCCCGCCACGTGGACGACAGCGGTGAGGGCCGGGTAGAGCGGGAACCAGCCGGCGTTGCCGCACCAGTGCTGCGCGTGGGGCGGGGCGCAGTGGAAGAGCGTGTACCCGTGCCGGGCGACATCGAGGTAGAGGTACGAGTCCCACTTCGTCCACGTGTCGGCGCGAAGCGGCGGGTACCCGTCGGCCGCCGCCGCCGGGAGAATGCCGGCGGCCCCCGCCGCCCACGCGGCGAGCGCGGGCCACAGCCGCAGGGCACCGGCGAGGCGGCTCCGCGGGAACGCCAGGACGAGACCGCCGGGGGAATCGGTCATTGCGCGCATGATGGCATGCGCCCTCCCCCGCATTCGTGCCGCACCTTTGTCGACGACGAACCGTCGGCAGAATGAGACGGTGAGCGTCTCGGCCCCCGTGAGCTCGGTCTAGCGGTGCCGCGCAGCTACGTCGCCGAGGCGCGGAAGCGCGTCGGCCCGAAGCGCGACCGCATCCGGCCGATCGTCGAGCGGCTCGCCGTCGAGCACGCCGACGCCGCGATCGCGTTGACGTTCCGCTCCCCGCTCGAGCTGCTCGTCTCCGTGATGCTCTCGGCGCAGACGACCGACGTGAACGTCAACCGCGTCACGGAGAAGCTCTTCGTCAAGTACCGCCGCCCCGAGGACTATCTTGCGGTGCCGCAGGAGGAGCTCGAGCAGGACGTCTTCGCGACCGGCTTCTACCGGCAGAAGACGAAGTCGATCCGCGGCGCGATGCGTGTTCTGCTCGAAGAGTTCGACGGCGAGGTGCCGACGCGGCTCGAGGAGCTGCTCCGGCTGCCGGGCGTCGCGCGCAAGACGGCGAACGTCGTCGCGGCCGAGCTCGGGGAGGCGCAGGGGATCGTCGTCGACACGCACGTGCGGCGGCTCTCGCAGCGGCTCGGCCTGACGAAGCAGGAGGATCCGGTCAAGATCGAGCGCGACCTCGTGAAGCTCGTGCCGCGCGAGGAGTGGGCCCGCTTCCCGCACCTCATGATCTGGCACGGCCGCCGCGTCTGCGACGCGCGCAAGCCGCGCTGCGAAGATTGCGTCCTCGTGGATCTCTGCCCCTCATCCCGTGTCTGACCCCGCGCTACGCCCGGCTTCGGCAACAGATCACGACGCCTAGTCCTCACGGTCACCCGAGGCGCTGCATCGCAGCGCCATCGACTCACCCGCTTCGTAGGCAACCGCGAATGGCCCCCGGTATGTCGCTCATGCTCCCTCCGATATCGAAGGCGACGTTGCGGTCGACCGGGGTGCCGTCGCTGCTCTTTGTAGCAGCGGCCCAATGGCGCGCGGCTTTGGCGCTCGGCGCGAAGAACACACCGAGGTACTGGAATCCACCACGCTGGCTGATGGCGAGCCACCTCGGCCCCCCATGACCGAGAGACCCCGTGTACCCGTGAACAACCACGTAGTTCGCGGCGCGGAGGCAATTGGCTGTCGCGGTGAGGTTGTAGTCCGGCCCCTGCCCACTTCCGCACGCTGAGAGCGACGCTATTCCGACCAGCAAGAGAGCTGCTAGAAGCACGACGCCTCTCACCGCTCAAGCCTAGACCGCCGGCGAGGGCGTCGAGGCATCCGCGCTACCAGGGCCGGAGGCTAAGACAGCCGCGCGCGGCGGCTTAGCCGTAGGCTCTCCCGCTCCCCGGCGCGCGCCGTAGGCGCCCGCCGCGGCGGGTAACGAGGTCTCAGCGCGGAGGCGCGGAAGACCGCGCTCTTCCGCGCCGGAGTTCCTTAGCCCAGCGAGCGAGTGCGAAGCACTCGCGAGCTACTAGTTGAGCGACGGATCCTCGGGCATGCGCGCGACGAGCTCGTAGATCCCACCCTTGCGGCGGAGGACGTCGCCCCACAGCTCGTCCGGGTCCGCGGTGAACGCGTCGTCGGCGAGTGCCGGCTCGAGGATCCAGTCGTCGTTCGCAATCTCCGCCTCGAGCTGGCCGGCGCCCCAGCCCGCGTAGCCGGCGAAGACGCGGCGACGGGTCGTCGCGGGGACGATCTCCTGCGGCTCCTCGAGCGACGGGAAGCCGAGCGACCCGAAGAGTGGCACGGCGGCGTCGTCCGGGTCGAGGTATTCGCCGAGCACGAGCACGGCCTCCGGCTGCACCGGCCCGCCGACCCAGACCTGCTCGCCGTCGTCCACGAGATCCTCGAGCTGCGGCACGGCGGCCGCGACGGCCGCGAACGACGGACGGTTGAGCACGAGCCCGGCCGCGCCCTCGTCGGTGTGCTCGGTGACGAGGACGACGGTCCGGAAGAAGTTCGGATCGAGCAGGGCCGGCGAAGCGACGAGGAGGTGTCCGCGCAGCGACTCCACCCGTCCATTGTGCCCGGTACGATGGTTCTGTCGCTTTGCGGGATGAGGCTCCCGCTCAACCGCTCCACCAGGAGCTGATGGCCTCTACGACCGAGACCAACGCCTGGAAGGAGAAGCGGTGAGCGACCTCGCACTGGCAGCCGTCCTGATGGGGGCGATCCTCCTCGCCTCGACGATCTCCGTTGAGATCGGGCTTTCCGTCGCCCTGCTCGAGCTAATCGCCGGCGTGATCGTTGGGAACACAGCCCATGTCGCGGTGCCGAGCTGGCTGACGTTCGTCGGCGCGTTCGCCGGCATCGTGCTGACGTTTCAGGCGGGAGCCGAGGTTGACCTTCCGCAGCTGCGGCGGGAGTGGAAGGCGTCGATGTCGATAGGCCTCGTCTCGTTCTTCGCCCCGTTCGCCGTTGTCGCGCTCGTCGCGTACTACGGCCTCGACTGGACGCGCCGCCAGGCGGAAATCGGCGGGCTCGCTCTCTCGACCACGAGCCTCGCCGTCGTCTACGCCGTGCTCGTGGAGACGGGCCTCAACCGGGAGCTCGTCGGCAAGCGGCTGATGTCGGCGACGTTCGTCACCGACATCGCCACCGTCACGGGGCTCACCGTTCTCTTCCTCAAGCCGACGCTGTGGATCCTGCCGTTCGCGCTCGTCTCGATCGCGCTTATCGTCGGGCTGCCGCATGCGTCGCGGCTCTTCTTCCCGCGCTACGGCAACCGCGTGATCGAGCCCGAGATCAAGCTCGTCTTCGCCTGTCTCTTCCTGTTGATGTGGCTCGGTTCACGGGCGAACTCGCAGGCGGCGCTGCCCGCGTTTGTGCTTGGTCTCGCGATGTCGCGGTTCTACGCGTCGCACCGCATGGAACAAGAGCGGCTGCGGGTCGTCTCGTTCGCGTTCCTCACGCCGTTCTTCTTCGTCAAGGGAGGGATGAACGTCTCGACGAGCGCCGTCTGGGCGAGTCTCGGCGTGCTCGGCGTGCTCTTCGCCGCCAAGATGGGGCCGAAGCTGATCACCGTGTATCCGCTTGCGCGACGCTTCACGTCACCGCACGCGCCGTTCACGACGCTCCTCATGTCCACGGGGCTGACGTTCGGAACGATCACGTCGCTCTACGGCCTGAGCGCGGGGATCATCGACCGGACGCAGTTCTCACTGTTGATCGCGGTTGTCGTCCTGTCGGCGATCATCCCTACGGCGATCGCGCAGCGCTTCTACCAGCCGAAGTCGGCCGCCCATCACGATCTGACTGCGCCCGTCGCGCCGGCGCCGGCCGAGTAGACGTCAGCCCTGCGCGGGCGTGAGCGCGACGAGCAGGCCTCCGTCGTCGTCGAGCGCAGGGAAGAAGTCTCCGACGACGCGTTTCACGTTGCCGGCGCGCGTGCGCAGCTCGAGCTGCTCGTTGAGCCGGCGCACGCCCCATTCGAGCGTGAGCTTCACCGGGTTCTTCTCCTCCTCGAAGCCTTGCAACCCGAACGCAGAGATGACGTCGGCACCCATCACGTCCTTCTCGCTCCAGCCGCTCAGCTCGAAGACACCACGGCCGAGCGCGAGGATCCGGCCCTCCTGGTCGCACGTGACGAGACCCGTCGTCGGCGCCGGGTAGTAGTCGTCCATCAACTCGAACAGGAAGCCGAAGCCGCAGCGGTGGCACGCGACCGCCTCGTTATAGAGACCTTCGAAGCCGTCGGAGTCGACGGAGCGTTCCTTGCAGTTCGGGCAGATGTAGTGCGGCACGCGGTCAGATTACCCAGCTCAGAACCAGCGTTTCCGCCGGAACCACCAGAGCTGCAACAGCGTCGAGCCGACGATCACGCCCCAGCTGAAGGCGTAGCCGTAGTGCCAGCGGAGCTCCGGGATGTCGACGAA
>Ga0265338_10004292_pt1 | contig 19353 bp, 21 predicted proteins | sample 42126metaG_FD_193579 | JGI IMG/M metagenome (GOLD analysis project Ga0265338, IMG submission 193579) | Rhizosphere microbial communities from Carex aquatilis grown in University of Washington, Seatle, WA, United States - 4-21-26 metaG | ecosystem: Host-associated > Plants > Roots > Rhizosphere...
AGCCCGGTACATAACGGAGTAAGGGGATTAGTCGAGTGAGAATTGGTATTGGCCTGCCGAACCAGGTGCGCGGCGCGGAGCCCGCGATCATCCCGTCCTGGGCCACGGCGGCTGAGCGGGCCGGGTTGCGCGGCCGTCTCCGCCCCGCGTCCTGGCCACGGCTTGGTCCACTCGGGCGGTGGCATCGCCGATCAGCTATTCGGTGGCAGGGTACCCAGGCACCGGCCGTCTCAGGAGGACTCGTGCGGGAGCACTATGTCCGGCCCGACGAGCTGCCTGGGCGTCACGCTGGACCGGATTGCAGACCCGTCGGTGCCCGGTGGGTGCCTGCTCGCCCGGCAGCACCCCAGCGTTGCGCCACGGCCGGCGACGCCATCCCGTGCGCGCTGAGCGGCACCGCTGTCACGCACGCGCCGTCGCGGCCGGTCAACGGGGCGTTTGCCCGCTGACCCGGCTGGGGCCCTGGGACCTGTTTCCCAGCGGCCGCAAGGCGTTGCGGGCCAGGTGCGCGTTGTTGAATAGTGATCCGCTCTGACTCTAGGGCGAGCTCGTGCGTCGAGTACCGCCCGCACGGCATTTCCTCCTTTTCCTCTCCCCGGGCCGGGTGCCCGGTCGCCGTCGCCAGCCGGGCGGTGTCGAAGCAGTAGCGGCCGCCACGATGATTCGCGCCTCGTAGACGGCCGTGGCAGACGCCACCCGGTCTCCGTCCGGCTTAAGCGACCACATAATCTCGTCGCGGTCTGCGGTGGATCGTCATACCCGGCGGCCAGTCCCACGACAGGTCCGGCGGTCAGGCCCACGACGGCGCTCGCCCCAGCCAGGTAGCCGGATGCGACAGCGGAGGCCAAGGACGGCGGAACCGGTGTGGCCGCGTCGCCGGCCGCGTAGAGCCCGGGGACACCTGTCCGGCCCATGGCGTCTGCCTTGATCGCCTCGACACCGAGCATCTCGTCGGGCTCGATGAGCGTCGCGCCCAGGTCCCGGGCCAGGGACGAGCGCTGGTAGAGGTATGTCTTGACCAGCAGGGCGCCGATGGCGAGCTCGCCGCCGTCGGCGAATACCGCGGCCCGGAGCTCCGTACCCGGCCCGTCGAGGGCGGCGATCGGACGCTCGTCCAGTCCCACGCCGCCGACGGACAGCTGCTCGCGCTGCTCAACGGTCAGCCTGCTGCTGCCGTTGGTCAGCAGCGTAACCCGGTCGCTCCAGGCCCGCAGGTTCAGTGCGCCGTACACCCCGACCGCGCCATCCGCCAGAACGCCGACCGGACGACCGCTGATTTCCCAGCCGTGGCAGAACGGGCAGTGGAAGACCGAATCGCCCCATCGTTCGTCCATCCCTGGCAGCCGCGGATAACGGTATTCCATTCCGGGGGCCAGGACCATGCTCCGTGCCCGCTCGCGGCGACCGTCGCTCAACGTCACGGCGAAGATCCCGTCTTCCCCCCATGCGCCCCGGGCAACCTCGCCCCCGAGCAGCGTGATAAACGGGTACACTGCCAGTTCCGCGCGGCCGGCGGCGTAGAACTCCGTGGGACGGCGCCCGTCCCACCCGAGCAGGCCTCCGACGACCGGCGCCACCAGATTGCTCTGCTGCCCGGCATCGACGAGCAGGGTGGCCCGCCGTGCCCTGGCCAGCGTCAGCGCCGCGCTCATTCCCGCCGACCCCGCGCCAACGACGATGCAATCCCAAACACTAGCCGTCCTCTCATTTTCCGTCATGGCTCCCATCGAACCGGCTGCCGCCAGCGTCGGCAATGCGCGAACGGCTCGGCCGAATACGAGTACGTGCGGCTGGCCTCCGCGCGAGCGGCTAGCATTCCAGCCGTGGACATGATCAGCCAGGCGATCTCCAGCCTGCGGGTCGGACAGGGCAACATCCGGCGCTTCCGGCAGTCGGGTTCATGGGGCTTGCGGTACTCCGGCCTGACCGGAAGCGGCTTCCATGTCGTCCTCCACGGCAGTGGATGGCTCATCACCGCACATACGCAGCCCGTTGCCCTCAAACCGGGCGACATCGTCCTGGTCACCTCCGGCGCAGACCACGGGCTCAGCGCCGCGCCCCGCGCGCTCACCGGGCTTCCCCAGGTGATCCTGGGCCTGGACCCGCCGGATCCCGGGCCCGCCGACTTCGAGTACCTGTGCGGTGCCTACCGGCTGGAACAGGGCCAGGCGCACCCCTACCTTTCCGGGTTGCCAGACCCGATCGTGGTGTCCCCGGATTACGGCAGGCACCCGCAGCTGCGATCGGTGGTCAGCCTGCTCGGCCAGGACGAGCCCCCGGCGCGAGCGGGCGCCGGCGTCACGTGGCCGGCGCTGCTCGATCTCATGCTCGTCCACGCTCTGCGCCAGTGGCTCGAAGAACAGCCCGCAGGCAGCTGGCCGGCCGTCTCCGATCCCGCGATCACCGCCGCCCTGCACATGATCCACGACAGCCCGCGAGCACACTGGACAGTATCGCGGCTCAGCGAAAGCGTCGGCATGTCCCGCACCGCGTTCACCAGGCGATTCACCGCACTGGTGGGCAAGCCGCCGATCCAGTACCTGATGGACTGGCGACTGAGCTGCGCCGCGAGGCAGCTCAGGGAAACGGACGCACCGCTCGCTGCGATCGCCCGGCAGGTCGGTTATTCAACCGAGTTCGCTTTCGCCGCCGCATTCCGCCGTGAGTACGGTCTGCCGCCTGGCCGATTCCGGGACACAGCCCGGTGAAGTGATCGCTAGGAGCTGATCGCCCGCGCCCGCGTGGCCTACGCCAGCATCGATTACGTGACGCGAGACGGCGGCCACGCCCGGGAGACGATGGCCGCCGTGGCCCGCGAGTGGCCGCGAGGACCGGGCCCTGTACGCCGAGACGCGCTTCTACCAGGCGCTGCTGCAAGTGCCCGACGGTGATCCCGGGACCGCGCTGGCGGCGGCCGACGCGTACCGTATCGGCACCGGGCTCGGCCTCGCCCGCCAGGAAATCTGGGCCCTCCTCATCACCTACCAGGCCATCCGCGCCCTCATCTGCCACGCCGCCGCCGGCACCGGCACCGACCCCGGCCGCCTCTCCTTCACCATCGCCCTCCACGCCGCCCACCGGACCCTTGGCCGCGGACCCGCCGCTATCCAGGCCGTCGAGGGATGACCGGCCTACCCCCTACGGCAGCCAGTCCGACCAACTGCAAACCTCCTGTCGTCGCTGCCGCTCCGTCGGTCCGTCGAGGCTTCCTCCACGCTGACGCAGCCAGGAGGATCAAGCAGGTTCCGCGTTCGGTAGCGCGCTCGGGACACTCCCGCGCCGCGATGGACGCGCCGGCGGCGGCCGGGCGGGCCGGCACGGCATCGTTCTCGGATGAGCTGATTGTCCCGGGCGCTTCCCGGCTCTCGGCTGTCAAGGTCATGGTTCCCGCTTAAAGGATTTTGGGATTGACAACCCACTCCACCCACGGCTAAAGTGGGTCACGCGACTCAATAGATGAGGACTGATCCTCACGGCCCAACGCGCCCTTGTTGCTGGCGCAACCGTCAGTTCCCCGTAGTTCGCCACTCCAGTAACACGGTCGACGCGCTCGTAAAGCGTTCGCCAGCGGAATCAGTGATTTGACCTCGAAACGATAAAAAGGAGAACACGACTCGTAATGGGCAGCGTCTCAATATTCTGGTTGCAGATTCTTGTGAGTTTGGGCGTCTTCTCGCTCGTCGCGGTGTGGTACGTCTGGCCGCGACTAGCCACGCTCTCTCGTAACTCTGCCCTAACTCCGTTGCTCTTTGTGCATGTGTTCCGTTATGTGGGAATGGCGCTATTGGTTAAGGGTATGGTCGATCCGAGACTGCCCCACGACTTCCTTTCCTCGGCTGCTTACGGTGATCTCATAGCAGCAGCGCTGTCCCTCGCGTCCATTATCGCCTTGAGGAGCAACTGGCGTGGTGCCATACCTCTGGTATGGGTGGCCAACACTTGGGGTTTCCTGGACCTTCTAAACGGATTGCGCGGCGTCATAGCGTCGAACGTTCCGAGCTTCCAGCTAGCTAGCTTTTGGTTCGTTTACGTTTTTTACGCTCCCATCGTAATTGTTTCCCATATCTTGATCTTTGCGGTTCTGTTCAAATCTCGTTCTTGGAAGAAAGAAACTGTTCAGGGTGACCGGGCTGCGGGCGGGCTGGGGTAACGTCGGGCCATGTATGCGGTCACGGTGCGCTTGAGCGCCGAAATGCCGCCGGCGGTTTCGCGATTAAGCAGCGGGCGCCGTTCAACCGGTGCCTGGACAGTCCAAATTCGGTTAGTTAATATGCCACATTCGACACAACGCGACCACGGAGAAACAGCATGAGAGCAGGCATCGTTCCGGGAGCCACGTTCCCCGATTACGAACTGCCCGACCAGGAGAGCGTCAGCCGGCGGCTGAGTGAGATCCAGGGCGACGACCCGCTGATCCTGACGCTTGCGCGCGGTCACTACTGCCCGAAGGAGCACCTCCAGCACCGCGACCTTGCTGCCCTGTACCCCAAGATCGCCGTTGCCTACACCAAGATCGCGACGATCTCGACCGACGTCCACCACACGAGCCAGGAGTTTCGCCTGTCTGTCGGCGCCCAGTGGCCGTTCCTGTCAGATCCTGAGCGGATCGTGCAGAGGGATCTTGACATCAAGGAGTACACCGACCCCGACAACGACCCGATGATCCCGCACACGCTGGTACTCAAGCCCGGCTTGGTCGTGCACAGCATCTACAACGGCTACTGGTTCTGGGGCCGGCCGTCGGTCAGCGAGCTGTGGCAGGACCTCCGTGACGTGAGCCGCGAGATCCACCCTGACTGGGACCTCGCCAAGCCGGGCCTGCGCGAGGCGTGGGACGCGGGTGACCGCTCGCAGTTCCACGGCTGGAACAAGTCGTGACGGATATCAGCCTCGATCTCGGCCTGCCCGCGCCGTCGGGCGATGGGCGAGTCCGCCGATGCCTTGTTCATGGCCTTAACGACGTGCCCGACGCCGGCCCGGGCCGCGCTGGCGACGATGTTCAGTTCCTGGGCCGGAACGGCGGGGCTCACGAGCGCAACGGCGGTGACACCCGCCATCGCCTCGTCGATGCCGGCTGGCACGCCCAGGTCGCCCACGGCGATCTCAGCTCCAAAGTCAGCCTGCGACTTGGCCCTGTCCGGATCTCGCATCAGCACCCGCATGGGCACTTCTCGCTCGCGAAGACGCGCTGCCTCGGAGCCGACCTTGCCTGCCGTCGTTACGAGTATCACCCTCGGGTCTCCTCCGTCCACTGAAAATGGGCTGGGCGACTCACAATATGACAGGCCAGGATGGGTTGCCAAACCCAAAATGTTGTTAGAATGGGTGTATGGTCAACGAGACGAGTGGCCGGCCGAGGCTCACCCCTAAGGGCGAGCGCACCCGGGCACGAATAGTGGAGGAGGCCGCCGGCCTGATCCACGAGCGCGGGGTCGCGGGCACCACCCTGGACGACGTCAAGGCGGCGGCGGAAGTCAGCGGCTCGCAGCTTTACCACTACTTTCCCGACAAGAACGACCTCGTGCAGGCGGTCATCGACTACCAGGCCGACGCCACCGTCAGTAACCAGCACCACGCGGATCTCGGCAGCGTGGAAGGGATCCAAGCCTGGCGGGACATGGTGATCACGGCGGCGAAGCGCGTCCAGGCAAAGGGCGGCTGCCCGCTCGGCTCGCTCGGTGGCCAGCTCGCCGAGAGCGACCCGGAGGCCCGGTCCCTGATCGCCGCCGGGTTCGAACGGTGGACAGCGGAAATCAGCGAAGGGCTCGGGTCCCTCCAGGCCGGCGGGCAGCTCCCGCCCGGCCTCGACCCGGATGACCTCGCCGTCACCCTGCTCGCCACGCTCCAGGGAGGGCTTCTCCTCGCCCAGGTACAACGGAGCACCCGCCCGTTCGAAACCGCGGTCGATACCCTCCTCGCCCTTGCCGTCGGCGGATGAGCCCAAGGCGCATCCATGCACGGCCATCGACCACCCGCCCGAAGCTACGGCGTGGTCTTGCGGCTGCCGGCGAGCCAGTCTTCCTCCGCCCCGGCCTCACCGGGGTCCACGCCGAACGACCGCAGTTGCGGCCGCTCGCGCAGGCTCCGCTTGAGCTCGGCGAAGCCGGGGAACCCGGCCAGGCCCGTGACGTGGTCCCAGAGCCGGACGGCGTCCTCAGGGCTCGGCAGCCGGCTGATCACCGGCCCGAACAGCGCCGTGCCCTCCGGCGGGCTGAAGTGGAGGATCGGCGTGCCGACGTCCCTGCCAGTCAGGATGAGCGCCTCGTCCCCCTCGGCCCGGATCTCGTCGTCCCAGCGCGTGTCGTCGAGCGCGTCGGCCAGGTCGGCGGGCAGGCCCGCCGCGGCGAGCAGCGGCTCGACGAACGCCCGGCTGCCGCGGGTTGCGGGCGCCAGCGAGGCGGCGCCGGGGGAGTCGAAGATCTCCCCGCTCACGACCTCGTAGAACCGCCCGACCGCGGCCTGTCCGTGCTCGGCCCGTGCCCGCGCCGCGACCCGCAGCAGCCGCAGCCCCGAGGTGTGCCCCTCCTCGTAGCCGACGGGGAAGTGGCTGTCGTAGTCGATCTCTGAGTTGATCATCCGCAGCGAGATGAACCGCCAGTCGACGGCGTAGTCCCGCTGCGCGGCGACCATGCGTACCCACTTGCTGGTCATCCAGGCGAACGGGCATACCGGGTCGAAGTAGAAACGGACGTCTGCGTCGGACATGCTTCCGCTCTCCTGCCGGGTCACGCCGCGTGCTCGCGCGCGTATCGGACGAGGCCCATGACGTCGTCGGGCACGAGCCGCCCGATGGCGCCGCTCGAGTACACGCTGACGGTGACGTTACCCGCGGGGTCGAGCACGAAGCCGGTCGACTGGAGGTACACCGGGTCCGGGTTGACGAACGCGCCGGTGAGCTCGGCGATGGCTCGGGCGTCCGCGCCGTAGCCGACGGGGAACGTCAGCTTGTTTTTGGCTGCCATCTCCGTCGCGGTCTCCTTGTCGTCGACCGACAGCGCGGCGACGCGGATGCCCGTCTCCGCCAGCGTCGCGCCGGCCCGCTCGAACGCGCGCAGCTGCGCGTTGCAGAACGGGCACCAGGCACCCCGGTTGAACAGCACGACGGCGAAAGCGCCGTCGAACGCGTCCGGAATGGTAAACGCCTGCCCGTCGGTGGTGCTGATGGTCAGCCGGGGGAACGGGTCGCCTGGGTTGAGCAGGGCCATCGGAGTTCTCCTTCACGGTCGTCGCGGCTATCCCGGACAGGACCGCCTGATATGTAGGCGTCGCCTCCGCCCGCGGTCTTACCGATGAATTTCACGATGGCGCGCCCTGGTAAGACACCGCCACCGCGCGGCCGCTAACGGCTAGAGCGGAAAGCTCAAGAGGATTCAGCGGAACGGTCCCGGCTGACTCCCTTCCGCACCGCTCGCACCGTCAACGGTTGAGGAGACCGCAGGGCAGCTGACTTCGCCGGCAAGACCGCATTGATCACCGGTTCCGGGCGCGGCAGCGGCCGGGCCACCGCTCGGGCTGGCCGGCGTCGGCGCCCGCGTTATCCTGCTCGCGCGGACCGCGGCACAGCTGGAGGAGACCCGCGCCCTGCTGCGCGGGCGGGCAGTGCCCGCCGGGCGGATCAGCGTCGTGCCCGCTGACCTGTCCGGTGAGGAGGACCGCAGCCGCGCGGCAGCGGCCGCGCTCGAGGCGCACACCGTCAACCTCGCCGCCGAGCTGCGCGGCACCGGCGTCACGGTCAACGCCTACCGGCCGGGCGGGGTCGACACCGCTATGCAGGCCTGGATCCGCCAGGCCACATCGGCGCCGGCCCGCACGAGCGGTTCAACAGAAACTACGCCCACGGCACCCTGATCACCCCCGAGCACTCTGCCGCCGCGCTGCTCGCCCACCTGGCCGGCGACGACACCGGGGCCATCTGGGACGTCAGCACCGCCCCCATCGGCGCCTGACGCCCAGCCGGGCAACGTGTCCTGCCGGTCGCCTGACGGCGACGGCGACGGGACGCTGGAGCGGCGCCGCCGGCCAGCGCGGTGTCAGCCGGCCGGTACTTCGGGCAGGCGGTCGAGGGCGGGCACGGTGAGGTCCGGCTGGGCGCCGATGGTGTCGAACGGGGTGGCGGAGCGGTTCACCCAGGCCGTGCCCATCCCGGCGGCGCTGGCCCCGACGCTGTCGAACGCGTTGCCGGTGACGAGCAGGACCTGTCCGGCCGACCGGGACAGCCGCCCGGCCGCGTGCCGGTACACGACCGGCGAGGGCTTGAACACGCGGACCTCATCGACGCTGATCCGCTGGCCGAAGAACCCCCCAAGGCCGCTGTTGGCGAGGCAGTTCGCGATCATGGCGGGCTTCCCGTTGGAAAGCACTGCGAGCTCGTACCCCAGGCCTGGAGGCGAGGGCGAAGTCAAGCGCGTGGTACGTCACCCAGGCGAAGTCCTCGTAACGGCCCATCGCCGTGAGCCGGAAGGAGTATTCCAGCTGCTTCTGCCGCCAGAGCCTGGCCGCCTCGCGGCCCTCATACTCGCAGAGAACCCGGCTGAGCTCGCCGGAGATGGCGATCGGGTCAACGAGCGTCCCGTGCAGGTCGAACGCCAGGACCTCGCGGTTCGTCACCGCGCCTCCCGGACCGCCCGCCGTGCTAGCCATCGGTGACTGCCAGGAGAAGCCCGGCGAAGTCCTCGCTGCACGGGCCGCAGGCCAGCAGGTGAGCGGCGACCCCGGGGTAGCGCCCGGCCGCGTCCCCCCCTGTGGCGACCACATCCACGTAAATGTGCAAGACGGCCAGCGCCTCGTCGCATCCGACGTCGCGCGGGTCGGTCCGCAGGAACCGCTCCAGCCTCTCCAGGTCGCTCATCGCCGCTCCAAGCCCGATTCTTCCAGGTACCCGTTGGCGACCAGCGACCGGCGGATCTTACGCCGCGCGTCGAAAATCACCTTAAACGGCGTTGCGCCGCAGGCCCAGCTCGGCGGCCAGCGCGTCCAGCGGCGTCCCGTCGACCACGATCGCCACGAACACCCGCCGCTGGTGCGCGGTCAGCTCGTCGTCGACCACGCGGCGCACCTCCGCGAGGATGCCCGCCGACTCCGCGTGCCGTGCCGGATCGATCCCGAAGCGGTCGGGAAGCCGCTCCCACTGCCCGGCGTCCAGCGCGACCGGCGGGTTGCGCCAGTAATGGCGGCCGAGCTTGCCCGACACCTCCAGGATGACGAACCGGTACGCCCAGGTGGTGAACCGGCTCTGGCCGCGGAAGTCACCGAGCTTGGCCAGGATGGCGATCATCGCGTCGCCTGCCGCCTGGTGCGCGACGTCATCGAGTTCCGGGCCGGTAACCGGAGTGCTGGCCGACCGGCGCCTGACCTCTGCCAGCGCGATGCGCACCCGCCGCGCGTGCAGCGCACGCTCGGCCGCCTGCCGCTCCCCGCCATCGGCGCCCAGGCGGCGCAGCCAGCCCGCGGACTCCTCCTCCGGGCCCTTCGCCGGCAGCCTGGCACATTGCATGCCTAACAGGCTGCGGCCAGCCGCGGGCGGCTCCGTTCCCGCAGATCCCCGCCGGCATGTCGGGCCTGGGCCTATTTGAGGTCGTCACGCATCAGGCGGGCGCGAGACTTCCGTAATTTCTCTTACGGATGGTGGCGTAGCGAGGGCGACGTGTAACGCAGCCGGTGCGGCCGGGACTGATCAGGCGGGTCAGCGGATCACCGCTGATCCTCCCTCACGCAAGGAGAAGACATTGCGTAAGCGCACACGCCTGGCGGCCGCGGGCGGCAGCCTGCTCGCGGCCGCGATCGGCATCTTCGGAGTGCCTGCCGCCGCCAGCGCCAGCACGCCATCGCCGGTGGTCGGCTACGCCTACATCGACGGCAACACCGCCCCGGCCAATACGATCGACGGGTTCGCCCGGCACGCGGACGGTTCGCTCACCGCGCTGGCCGGCTCACCGTTCGCGGCCGGGGGCGCGGGCCTGGGCGCGGGCCTGGCCTCCCAGGGCGCGATCCAGGTAACGCGGGACGGCAGGTACCTGCTGGCGGTGGACGCCGGCAGCAATCAGATCTCGGTCCTGCGCGTGACCGCCGGCGGGGTGCCGGTGCTTGTCGGCCGGCCGGTGTCCTCAGACGGGATCAAGCCGGTCAGCGTCGCGGTCTCCCCGTCCGGCCTGGTCTACGTGGCGAACTCCGGCGCGGGCGGCAGTAACTACGCCGGCTTCCAGCTCAGCTTCAACGGGACGCTGACGCCGATCCCGGGCTCGACGTACGCCGTCCCGGATAACTCCGGCCTCGGCGACGTGTTCTTCAACGCCTTCGGCAACCACCTCGTCGGCACCCGTACCGGCACCTCGGAGATCGACAGCTTCGTGGTGGCACCGAACGGCCGCCTGCTGCCCGCCCATGGGTCTCCCTTCACGGGGCAGGGCCTGGGCCAGCTCGGCGCGGAGTTCTCGCCCGCCAGCCCCTCGCGGCTGTTCGTCAGCAACGCGCACAACGGCGCCGGCCTCGGTACTGTGTCCGCGTACTTCGACGGCCCCTCCGGCCAGCTCTCCTCCATCGGGTCCTCGCCCTACGCCGACGGGCAGACCGCACCCTGCTGGGTGGAGATCAGCCACGACGGCAGGTACCTGTTCGCCGTCAACACCGGCTCGGGCAACATCTCGAGCTATGCCATCAACCGTGACGGCTCCCTCGCCCTGATCGGCAGCACGCCCATCAGCGGCGGCGGGGCTGACATCGACGCCCGGCTGTCCCCGGACGGCAGGTACCTGCTGGTCGACGGCTCGGGCATGCACTCCGTGTCCGTGTTCGCGGTCAACGGCGGGTCCCTCACCGAGCTGCCAAGCTCGCCGACGCCGCTGCCCGCCGGGGTCACCTCCCCAGCCGGGATCGTCAACACCTAGGAACGGCAGCCAGCCAAGGCCGGCTGTCCCTGCCACACCCAGCCGGGCGCGCCAGGGACAGCCGCCCGTGCCGCGCCCCGGAGCAGCAGCCCGCCAGTGCGACGGGAATCCCGCTGGTGGAGCACCTGCGGCGCGGCATCCGCGCCTGGGTGAGCCTGGCGGGGACGCCAAAGGTCTTCCAGGCTCAGGTGGCGACGCGGCCGCCGTCGACGGCGATGGTGACGCCGTTGATAAAGCTGGCGTCGTCGCTGGCGAGGTAGGCGATGGCGGCGGCGATCTCCCCGGGCTCAGCGGCGCGGCCGGCGGGGGCCAGCGCCGCGAACCGCTCCAGCATGTCGCCGTGGGCGTCGCTCGTCGGGGTCCGCGTCGGTCCGGGGGCGACGGCGTTGACCCGGACGCCGTGAGGGCCGTATTCGGCGGCCCACGCCTTGGTCAGCAGTTCGAGGGCGGCGCGGCTTGCCCCGTAGGCGGCCAGGCCGGGCTGGCCGAAGCTGGCGACCATGGTGCTGGTGCTGACGATGGCCCCGTGCCCGCGTGCGGCCATGGCGGGTGCCAGGGCCGCGACGAGGAAGAACGGGACCTTGACGTTGACGGTGAAGGCCTGGTCGAACTCGGCCTCGGTGGCGGACTCCGTCGGCCCTCCTGGGGCGACGCCGGCGTTGTTGACGAGGATATCGACATGGCCGTCGCTGGCCTCTTCAGCCCAAGCGGCCAGGTCACGGGCCTGTTGCACCCCGTCCAGCGCGGTCAGGCGGTAGGCGGCGGTGCCGCCGCCGGACTCGATTTCGGCGACCACCCCGGCGGCCCGCTGCTCGTTGCGGCCGGTCGCCAGCACGCGGGCGCCCCGGGTGGCGAGCGCGAGGGCCGTGGCCCTGCCGATCCCGCTTGTCGCGCCCGTGACCAGCGCCGTCTTGTCCTTGAGGTCGTTCATGGCTTGTCTGCTCCTCATGTCTGGGTTTACCTTGTGCCTGGTTCGCGGCCCGGGCTGGTGCCGCGCTTTGCCGGGGTCAGGAGAACGCGGCGGCGTGGTCGGCCGCGAACTGCTCGAAGGGCCGGGCGGGGGCGCCGAGGATGGCCGGGACGTCGTCGGTGACCCATTCGGCGTCGCCGTCGGCGGTGAGGCTGAACGCCTGGGCATTCTGCTGCGCGATCGGCTCGGGGACGCCGGCGCGGATCATCGCGTCCTTGTTCTCCTCGAAGGTGAGCTGCCGGTAGGCGATGGTCCGGCCGAGCAGCTTCGACAGCACGGCGGCCACGTCGTAGTTGGAGATCAGCTCGGGGCCGGTCAGCCAGTAGGTTTTCCCGGCGTGCGGGGCGGGCGCGGCGGCGACCTGTGCGGCCACGGCGGCGACGTCGCGGGCGTCGACCATCCCGACGCGGCCCTTCCCCGCTGCCGAGCCGAAGCCGCTCGTCGCGGCGATGGCCGGGGCCAGGGCCAGGACGTTCTGCATGTAGGCGTTGGACCGCAGCAGCGTGTGCGGGATCCCGGAGGCGGACAGTCCCTCCTCGATCTGGGTCTGCCCCCGCCGGCGGGCGATCGGCGAGTCGGCCGAGGCCTTGCTGGTCACCTTGACGACGTGCACCACGCCGGCCCGGGCGGCACTGGCGACGACGTTCAGCTCCTGGCCCGGCACGGCCGGGCTGACCAGCACCACCGCGCTGACGCCGGCCATCGCGGCGTCGATGCTCGCGGGCACGTCTAGGTCCCCGGCGGCGATCTCCGCCCCCGCCGCGGCCAGCGCCCCGGCCGTCGCCTTGTCCGGGTCCCGCACCAGCACCCGCACGGGCACGCCCTGCTCACGCAGCAGCCGGGCCGCCTCGGCACCGACCTTCCCCGCAGTCGTCACAAGAATCATGGCAGACCTCCCAGGTATCAGAAAATGGGTTATGCAACCCACCATAACCATCCTAAACTGGGTTGTCAAACCCATAAATCTGATACGATAGCGGGCATGAGAAGTGGGGAGCGGGGTCGGCCGAGGCTCACCGCCAAGGGGGGACGGACCCGCCGCGGATCGCAGATGTACCACTACTTCCCCGAGAAGGAAGGTCCCTAGCAGGTCGCTGCCGGGTACCTCCCGGGCCTGCGGCTACCTGTTGTGTGTGGTCACCCGGCGCTTAATAGACAGGCTAAGGAGATGGGATGGCGGATAGGTTCCGGATTGCGGTAGTAGGCGGCTCGGTGGCGGGCTGCGCCGTAGCCGTGGAACTGTCGAGAGCGGGCCACGAGGTGACGGTCTTCGAACGGTCCGCCACGGCACTGGCCAGCCAGGGAGCAGGAATTATCGCGCCAGCCGAGGTATTCCAGGGCATGGTCGCGAGGCGTCTCCTGCCCGGGGACTATGCACGCTGCCCGGTGACGGTCGCCCGCTATGCCTGCCGCGATCATGATCAGCGTGGGGGACGGTGGCTAGGGGATGCCGGCCTCAGCCTCACGACGGTGGGCTGGGCCGACCTTTTCCATCACCTCCGCAGTCAGGTCCCCCCGGGCGCTTACCGCAATGGCGTCACCGTTCACGGGCTGGCGGGCGACGATGATGCCGGCGTCGTGACCCTGATGACCAGTGACGGCATGTCCGGGCCTTTTGACCTGATCGCGTTCGCCGACGGGTACCGCTCCCTCGGCCGCGGGATCGTCGCCCCCGGCGCGGAACTGCGTTACCGGGGCCTGGTGTTCTGGCGCGGGCTGATATCCGAGGCCGACGCCGACCTGGACCGCCTGGACGGGGCGGTCACCCGCGTCATCTATCCCGGCGGCCACGGGGCCGCCTACCTCATCCCGCCCGCCCGCGAAGCTGCCGCTCCCCGCGCCCGGACAGCCATGTGGGGCTACTACCTGCCAGTACCCGCCGCCGACCTCGGGTCGGCCCTGACCAGCGCGCGAGGCCTCCGGCATGCCGGCTCCGTGCCCTCCGGCCACGTCCGCGCGGACGTCAGCGAGGCATTCACCGAACGGCTGGCGGGGCTGATCCCCCCGTACTTCCTCGACCTCATCCAGCGGACCGCACGCACCTCGGTCCAGGCCGTCTACTCCGCGCAGGCACCGGCGTACGCCCGCGGCCGGCTCGCCCTCATCGGAGACGCCGGAACGGTGTTCCCCCCCTACAGCGGCAGCGGCGTCCTGAAGGCCATCGCCAACGCCACCTCCCTGCCCGGCAGCCTCGCCGCTGCCGCCACGGTCGGCGAGGGACTCTCCGCCTGGAGCAAGGAGCAAGGGAAAACCATCCAGGCCATCAAGCCGGTGGCCGAGCGAAACGAGAAGAACCTCATCTCCGAAATTCCCGACCTCGACTCCCTGAGCCCCGAAGACGCCTATTCCTGGCTTACCGCCATCCATCCGGGTGCGGTTATCACCCTGCCGCGTACAGACTAGTACTGCAGCAGTAGTTCGTTATATTCCGTTTCTGGTAGTCTCGGCGTGTGCTGGACGACGAGGACCTGGCTGTTTGGGCGGCCGGGCTGGATGACCTGTTCGCGCTGGTGGCGAGCCGGTTTCCGCGAGTTGAGCCGCGGCTGGAGGCCCGTGCCTACGTGCGCGGGCTGCTGGCGCCGCTGGCGGCGAAGAACAGCTGGACGCTGGCCGAGGCGGCCGGGAAGAAGACACCGGACGGGATGCAGCGCCTGCTGAACCGGGCCGCCTGGGACGCGGCCGGCGTGCGGGACGACGTGCGCGGCTACCTGGCCCGGCACCTGGGCGACGCCCGCGGAGTGCTGGTAGTGGACGAGACCGGGTTCATCAAGAAGGGCACCAGGTCGGCGGGTGTGCAGCGGCAGTACTCGGGCACCGCCGGGCGGGTGGAGAACTGCCAGCTGGGCGTGTTCCTCGCCTACGCCTCGCCGAAGGGCCGCGCGCTGGCCGACCGGGAGCTCTACCTGCCGAGGTCGTGGACGGACGACCGGGACCGCTGCCGCGAGGCCGGCGTGCCCGACGGCGTGCCGTTCGCCTCCAAGTCCGACCTCGCGAAGGCGATGATCGGCCGGGCCCTGGACGCCGGGATGCCGGCGTCGTGGGTGACCGCCGGCCAGGCCTACGGCAAGGACGGCGGCTTCCGGGGCTGGCTGGAGCAGTGCCGCATCGGCTACGTCGTCGCCGTCCCGAAGAGCCAGGCCGTCGCCGGCGACGCCGGCAGGTCCCGCGCCGACGCGCTGACGGCCGACGCCCCGGGCCAGGCCTGGAAGCGCCGCAGCTGCGGGAACGGCTCCAAAGGCCCCCGGGTCTGCGACTGGGCGGCCGCGACCCTGCCCGAGGACGGCACCGAGCCGCCCGGCTGGTCCCGGTTCCTGCTGGCCCGGCGGTCGCTGAGCACGAACGGCAAAGGCGAGCTGGAGCTGGCCTGCTACCTGTGCGCCGGGCCCGCTGGAACCGGGGACGAGGAGCTCATCCGGGTCGCCGGGGCCCGCTGGGCCGTCGAGGAGTGCTTCCAGTCCGCGAAGAACGAGGCCGGCCTCGACCACTACCAGGTCCGCCGCTACGACGCCTGGTACCGCCACGCCACCCTCGCCCTCCTCGCGCACGCCTACCTCGCCGTCACCGCCGCGAACGCCCCAGAAGCCCTGGCAGCGGCCTCATCCCGGTCACGCTCGCGGAGGTCCGCCGTCTACTGGCACACCTGACCGCGGCCATCCCCGCCCGCGCCGCCGCCTGGGCCTGGTCGAACTGGCGAAGGCACCACCAGTACCAGGCCAGAATCAGCCACCACCGGCGAAGACAGGGCCATATATAACGAACTACTGCTGTAGTACTAGCCGGGAGTGCGCGGCCAGGGACGGCCATGAACGGCCTGCGCCGCCCAGCCCGCCGCCGGATCGCGTACACGCTCACATCGAACCTGCTCACCGATTGCCCCCTGTCTTGCAGTCGCACTGTCCCGCACTGACCATCACACGTGGATCAGGTGCAGCTCAGATCTCACATTCACCATCGCGCATCTCCCACCTATCCGACCCGCTGATCGGAGTGCTACTACGGCAGAAGAACGGGCGGAAGCGTCCCCGCGGAAAGCATGGGCTCGGATCGCGGATTTGCCTGGCATTGCACACCGTCTTCGGGAATTCATGTGAGAGCACGCAGTGTCCCGGAACAATTACAGAAGCTCCTAGAATGTCGGTGAGTGGCCTTACCATCGCAGTCATCGGCTTGGGTAGGGAGTGGCATGGAGCCTGGGTCTGATGACAAGGGCGACGGTTCGGTTGGGACGACCTTTGGGGCCGTCCTTGAGGTTCTTTCCTGACGACGGCCCGGTGGCCTCAGCGTGTCTGAGGCTTCGTTTCCGGCTCGGGTCGCAGCATTCCTGCGGTACAGCTCGTCTGGGAGGCGATCGCGCTGCACAGCTCGGCCGGGATCGCCGAGTACTGCCGCATCGAGGTCGCTCTCACCCGGGCTGGCATCGGGATGGACTTCGGCCGCGACGCCGAACTGGTGCCAGAGGAGACGGACGTCCGGCGGCCGCGCCGGCCTACACGCTCCCGGCGGGCTAGTGCGGGAGCGCGGCACGCAGCCACCATCCGTGACCGAGCTGGAACGCATGGCGCTGCAAGGCCGCTGGGGGAGCTAACTGGAAGCGTAGGGCCGTCTGACCGGTCAGACCCCGGTGGAAACCCTGGAGAGCAGCGGAGTACCGCCCAGCTGCCCCAGTGCGCCTGACTTTCCACCGCGTCCCATGGCCAGCCAGTGGCGGCGGCCATCGCGTCGGTGAGCACCTCGGCGGGGACGTAGAACGGAGCGTCCTGGCCGAGCGCGTTCGACCAGACAAGCACGGCGCCGTTCGCCATGATCCGGGCGGTCTCCGCGGCGAACAGGGGACCGTCGCCGATCACGACCGCGCCCGCGCATCCGCTCGCAAGCGGCAGACAGACCGCGTCCGCCTGGATGCGGTGCCTGCCGGGTGAGCGTGCCAGCATGCCGCGCGACAGGTCGGCCGAGATGACGTCTGGCCACACTTGCTCAATCAGTGAGGTGAGCAGGCCAGTGCCTGCCGCGATCTCCACCGCCAGGCCGCCCCCGAACGGGCCGCCCCTGGCCAGCTTCCCCGGCGGCGCGGGCACTACCGCAGGAATGCGGCGGATCATCCCACTATTGTGCCGCAGCCGGCGGGGCAGCTGCCACTCTGGCTGAACTTCGGGATGCCGGCGACCGAAGTGGCCCGCCGGGCCGGGCTCGGGGCCGCGGTCCCGCTGAAGATCTACGCCCACTGCATCGACGGACAGGCTGATGCCGCGAACAAGCGGATCACCGACGCCCTCGGAACCTAGGGCATACAGCCGGAATCCGAACCCGGTGACGAGGGAGACAGCGGCAGCGCGCAGGCATCCTGAAATGCCAGGTCAGAGGCAAGAAGCAGGACGGGCGGTCGGTATAACCGCTCCCACCGGGCCCGTCCGTGGATTTCCGGCCCCGTCCGTGGCCTGTCCCGATCTCGTCCGTGGTTCGTCCTGTCCTGGTCCGTGGCCCGCACGGCCCCAGCACCCGGCGCCCACGGACGCATAGCGGCGCATAGCGGACGAAGATCGGGGCCTGGGAGCGGTGCGGGGGACCGTCGGCTTTGCGCGGACGGCCACGGACGAGGGCCGCAGGCACCGCGTCCGCCAGGGCTTCCGGTCCTGCGGCGTTGAAGGCGTCTTCTATCTGGTGGCTGCGCTCGGCGAGGTGGCGGTTGCGGTTGGCAGGAACGCGGCGGCGGCTTTCAGCTCGTACCGGGGCTTCGTCATCGGCAGTAGCGCGGACGGGTGAGAGGCGCCCAGGGCCCGTTCGGATAATTCCAGGTCTTTGATTTCAAGATCGTTTTACCGAACGGACCCTGGTTTCACCCGGTCAGGAACTGATGCGCACCAAGAACAGGTGCGCGTGCGTCCCGCTCACGCCGCTCGCCTCGATGACCGCCTGGGCGGGCCCGTTGAGCAGCTGATAGGCGCCCGGGGTGCGCAGCGCGCCGGTCGTGCCGCCGGTAGCCACGTTGAGCCGGCCGACGGTCGCCGACGAGCAGGGGATCACGCTGCACGGCTGGGCGAGCACGAGGAGCCCGGCCGCGGTGCCAGCGATCCCGTCGTCCGCCCCCTGCGCCCGCTTGGACGACACCAGCGCCAGTGTGCTCGCGTTATAGCTTTTGACGGCTTCTGCCCTCGTGCCGAACACCAGCAGGTCAACCCGGCCGCTGGCGAGCGCCAGCGGTGCGTCGACCGGCCCCTTGCGGTACTGCACCGCCGGTGTCGTCGGGTTCGCGTGGGCGAGGTCATCGCTCACGCCGTGCACGGTCTCGAAGTACAGTCCGGCGGCGTCGGCGGCCATATCGCCGGGGAAGGCCGACCTGTCGACGACGTGCACGACCGCGCTCGTGGTGTGGATCCGGCTGATCTGCGCGTACTGGAAACCGCTCTCGTCAGTGGCCCAGTCGGTCCACGCCCAGATGGTGTCGCCGACGACGTAGAGGCCGGCCGAGGTGATCGACTTAACCGGGCTGGTGAGCGTCCAGCGCCGCACCTGCCAGCCGGTGGCGCGGCTGTACTCAGTGACAAGCAGCCCAGTCTCCACGAAGAGGTCGGAGTTGGTCGCGGCGAGCGCGAGCACGGTGCGGCCGGGGTGCAGCGCGGTCACCGGCGCCCGGTTGCCGTCGACGACGTAGACGACGGCGCCGCGGGAAAAGAACACGGCGCCGTTCGGCGCCTCGGCGAACGCGTTGACGTACAGGTTGGCCGTCGGCCCGAGGGTGATCCTGGTGCCGTGCAGCGCGGGCGTGGCGGGCGCCGCCGTAGCGCGGGTGGCGGCCTGAGCGCCGGGCACGGTCGCCGTCAGGCCCGCCAGCGCGAGCGCGGTGGCCGCAAACAGAGCCCAGGCCTGGGGTTTGATCTTCATTGACGTGTCTCCCTTGGTCACGAGATGCGGGAACTCAGTCTCGGCCAGCGACGCCCCGGTGCATCGGTAACGCGTGCCCGGGCGTGTCGCGCTCCCTGAGATTTGCGGCAAGGCCTCGGGATGTCAGATCCTGCTAAAATCGCCCGATGCTGGTCGGCGCCTCGGATTCTCAGCCCTCTACCGGGTCCGCTGGCACCGCCGCAGGGGTCTTTGCTGGGGTCAGCCCCGCCCGGTCTCTGTGGCTGCACCAGGAGCGGGCGGTGCAGGCCTTCGACGCCGATCAAGCCGCCGGGGACCGCTCGACGTACCTGGTGGTGCCTCCCGGCGGCGGCAAGACCATCATCGGGCTGGAGTGCGCCAGGCGGGCGGGCCGCCCCACCCTCGTCCTGTGCCCGAACACCGCCATTCAGGCGCAGTGGATCGAGCAGTGGCACGCGCAGTTCGAGCCGCCGCAGGAAGCACGAGCGACCGCCAGCCGCGATCTGCCGACCCCGTTAACCGTCTTGACGTACCAGGCCGTCGCATCCTTCGACCCGGCCGGAGTCGACAGCGACGGCAGCGCGGACGCGAGGGCCGCCTCCGACGGCACAGCCTCGTCCCCTCTCAACGGCAGACTCTCCG
>Ga0265338_10004293_pt1 | contig 19353 bp, 10 predicted proteins | sample 42126metaG_FD_193579 | JGI IMG/M metagenome (GOLD analysis project Ga0265338, IMG submission 193579) | Rhizosphere microbial communities from Carex aquatilis grown in University of Washington, Seatle, WA, United States - 4-21-26 metaG | ecosystem: Host-associated > Plants > Roots > Rhizosphere...
CTGCCGACGCACACGCCGATGGCGTTGAAGACGGCGTTGGCAATCGCACCGGCGGTTGCGATGGTCGCCGGCTCGCCGATGCCGATGACGCCGCGCTCCGGCATGTTGAGCAGAGTGATTTCAATCTCCGGCACGTCGCCGATGCCGGACAATTTGTAAGTCTCGAAATTCGGGTTCAGCACAACCCCGGACAAATCGTCCATGACGCGTTCTTCGTAAAGCGCATAGCCCATGCCCATGATGATGCCGCCGTTAATCTGGCTTTCGAGCGTAAGCGTGTCGATAATGAGTCCACAGTCGTGGACGGCGACGATTTTTTTCACCGTGACAAGACCGGTCTCCGTGTCCACGGCGACCTCGGCGAACTGCACGCCGTAAGCCGGGCTGGATGAAAGCGGACGGGCCGGATCCCCCTGCTGCCACTGGCCGTGAACCACGAGCGGAGTGACGCCAAGTTTTTTGCACGCGGCAAACCAGTTGTCCCCGCGCGCGTCGGCGATGCCGCTTTGTGTCTGCAACTGCTGCAATGCCTTGTCGCAAATGTCATTAACCGTCGGTGAAATGGAGGCGCATGTCGTGCTGCCGCCGCTGCCGGGACCGGGTGGAAAATTCGTGTCGCCGACCTTTACCGTGATCTGCTCCGGCTTGAGGCCGAGCATTTCCGCGGCGACGACGGCGATGACCGTTTTTGTGCCGGTGCCGATGTCCTGAACGCCGAGGCGGAATTCAATGCTGCCGTCAGGGTTGATTTGCGCCTCGCCTTGCGTGCGCCTGCTGGCGCCGCCGCCGCCCCAAGCCGCGCCCGCGCAACCGACACCGCTCTTCACGACACCGGGCGAGCTGCCGGGTTTCTGGTATTTTTGCTTCCAGCCAATCTTTTCCGCGCCGATTTTATATTCGCGCTGGCGGACTTCATTCGGGTCGTTTTTGAGCCGCAACTCCAGCGGGTCCATGCCAAGCTTGGCAGCGAGGTCGTCCATGGCGCTTTCCATGGCGTAGGAGGCCGGTGGATGCGGCGGCGCGCGAAATGCCCGCGAGGCCCCGGCATTGACCGCCACGCGCGTCTGCTTCACCCGCGTATTCGGCACCTTGTAAATGTAAGGCTGCGGGAGGTCCACGTCGCCGCCGGAGATGCCCGGCGTGCCGTAATTGTCCATTTCAAATGCGTGCAACGTCCCGTCGGCGAGCGCGCCGATCTTGATTTTTTGAAAACTGGAAGGCCGGTTGCCGACCGCGAGGGCCTCATCGAATCGGGTGAGCATCAGCCGGACCGGCGCTTTCGCCTCGCGCGACAGCCGCGCGGCCAGCACGCCCTCGACGCTGCCACTGAGTTTGGAGCCGAAACCGCCCCCCATGAAATCGGTGATGACGCGCACCTGGCTGTGATCCAGTTTTAACGGGCCCGCAAAGCCGTCGCGCGAGGAGGAAATGGCCTGCGTGGATGCCCACGCCGTCAAGCCCTCGTCCGTCCAGGAAACGGTGTTGCCATGCGTTTCCATCGGGTGATGAAGCTGCACCGCCGTTGTGTAAAAACCCTCAATGACAGCGGCACATTCGGGGAACGCCTGATCCACCGAGCCCTGTTCGCGCGATCCCCGGGCCGAAACGGAGACGTTGGACTTGCCTTCGAACACTTGCGGCGCATCGTCTTTTTTGGCGTCGTCTTCGCGGACGACGAACGGCAGCGGCTTCGCCGTGACTTCAATCGCGCGCAAGGCGTCGAGGCAGGCCTGCTTGGTCGTTCCACAGACTGCTGCGATTTCCTCGCCATAAAAACGGACGGACTGCGGCAAATCCTTCGCGGCGATGGCGGCCTTGATGCCGGGAACCTGCAATGCCTTGTCCAGATTGATTCCGGAAATGGTCGCCGCCGGCCATTTCGAGCGGAGAATCATGCCATAGAGCCAGCCTTCGGCCTGGATGTCGGACGAGTAACGCGCATTGCCCGTCACCTTGGCCGGCGCGTCCACGCGCGTCGTGGCGTGGCTGATGTATTTGGGTTGTTCGGGCCAGCTAGCCATGGATGACCTCCGTCTTGCTCGTGACTTTTGCGCCGGACGCCTGAAATGCGGCCTGCAAAATGTGCGGATGCGTGCCGCAGCGGCACAGGTTTCCGGCGCAGGCGTGTTTGACCTCGTCGGCGGTCGGATGCGGATTAAACTTCAGCAACGCCGTCACGCTCATGATGAAACCCGGCGTGCAGTAACCGCATTGCAGCGCATCCCGGTCCCAAAACGCCTGCTGCACCGGGGACAATTTTCCATTCTTCGCCAGGCCTTCGACAGTCGTGATTTCGCGGCCTTGCGCCTCGATGGCAAGTTTCTGGCAGGAGTAAATCGGCAGGTCGTCCATCAGCACTGTGCAGGCGCCGCAGGCCGCGCGGTCGCAGCCTTCCTTGGCGCCGGTCAGGCTGGAATAATTCCGCAGCGCGTCGAGCAGCGTCACGCGCGGCTCGATCGTGAGCTTGAGCGTCTGGCCGTTGACCTTCAGCGTGACCGGCACCGCTCCGGGGCCGACGGTTTTTTCCGCGTTGGCCTTTTCCAATTCTGCCGCAACGGATTGCACCTGGGCGGTTGCCGCCGTCGCCGCAACCGTGCCGAGACTTTTGAGGAACGTGCGCCGCGAATGCGCGCCAAATTTTTCCGGCTCCGAATTTTTCATGCGACTCATGTGGAAACTTTCAACCGGTTGTAATCTTCCGGCGTGTCCATGTCAAGCGACAGTCCGGCATCGGCCACAGAACATTGGACGCGCGGCACCGGGACAAGTTTCAAAAAATCTTTCAGCGTCGTCGCCCGCGTGTGTTTCAATTTCGCAAACGCCGGGTGCGGCAGAATCACCGGATGGCGCATGTGCCCCTCAAACTCCGGCTGGCAGATCGCGCCGGCGTGCGCGGAATGAAATGCCAGCAACTGCCTCAGCGTGTCCGAATTCAAATGCGGCTGGTCGCCGAGCGCGATGGCCCAGCTTGCGATTTCCTTCTTCCAGCCGGGCCAGTTCGCCGCACAACCCAGCGAGCTGAACATCCCGCGCTCCGGCTGCGGATTTTCGATGCGGTCATTCGTGGGAAAATCCAGCCGGTCTAATTCGGTGGCGAGCAGCATGTCATTTGGCCGGTGGACGACGGTGATTTGCGCCGCGCCGAGTTCGCGCCATTGCCGGAGAATTGCGCCGATGACGGTCGTGTCGCGCCACGGCAGCAGCAGTTTCGGCCGCCCCATCCGCGACGATGCGCCCGCGCCAAGAATGACCACGCCGAGCATTGGGGACTTGACTGGCGCGGTGTTCATAAAAATTTCAGCGTTTCACGCCGACAAACTCGGCGCGTTTCTGGATAAATTGCGCCATCGCGCTCACGGCGATTTCATGTGTGCTGACCGCCTTGATGTCCACGCCGACCGGGCAGGCGATTTTGTCGAACTGCTCTGCAGTGGCGATGTTCTGCTTCAAGAACTGCTCGCGCATGATGCGCGCCTTGCGGCGGCTGCCAATCATGCCGAGAAAAACAAACGGATGATGAATCCACTCGGATAACACCAGCGCATCGTGCTGATGACCGCGCGTGACGATGAGGCCGAACACAGGCGACTTCGGCAGAGGCACTTTCAGAAGCTCATGCCAGCCGCCAACCTGCAATTGGACGTCGGGCGGGAAAAATTGATTGTTCGCCAGTTCAGGCCGGTCATCGAAAACCGTGACGGCAAATTCCAGTTGCAGCGCCAGCGGCGCGACGGCCTGCGCAACGTGGCCCGAACCGGCAATCCACAAATCGGACGGCGGGGAAACCGTTTCCTGGTAAAGCCATTCAGCGCCGCCGCATTCCATGACCGCGATGGAGAAATCATTTTTGACGCCCCAGCGGACCGGGCCGGTGACAGCGGCGAGTTTGCGCCAGAGTTCCGCCGCCTCCGCCGCGCGCGGCAGAATCAGACCGCTCACGCTGCCGCCGCAAATCAGTCCGTCGTCCCAGCCGAAATTGTGGTCGAGCACCATGTCGAAGGTGGCGGCCTCGCCAGACTTCATGGCTTTTTTGGCGCGCGAGTGGACTTCGGCTTCGAGGCAGCCGCCGCCGAGCGTGCCGACGATTTTGCCGTCGGGAAAGAACAGCGCCTTGGCGCCGATGCGCTGCGGGCTGGAGCCTTTCGTGCCGGAAATCAGCGCGAGCACGAACGGCTGGTTTTCCGCCAGCGCGGCGGCAAGTTGCTCGTAGAAGCGCATCATAAATTTCTTGCGGACAAATCTAGACGATTCCGGGCAAATGGCAACGAAGCCATTCCGGAAGATGGTTCCTCAATTCTATTTCACTGCAGGTTCATCCTCACTGCAACAATCGTCGGATTTCAAATCCACTTCGGGCCAGCCGTCCTTGGTCCAATGCATCGGCATCACGGCCAGCGGAGACGCCCGACGCTGTCCGAAATCGCCGGCGCTGGCCCCAGCTTCATAGTGGCAGCTGAACCAGTTTGTCCCGTTGTCCACGATAATGCCCGCGTGGCCGGGACCGATATACGGCTTCGTCGAATCCAGAAAAAGCGTTCCACCGCCAAGAAGCATGTCCATTCCGTCCCGATCAAAATAAGGGCCGGTGACTTTTTTGCTTCGGCCTACGTGGATGTTGTAAGTGCTGTTGGTTCCACGGCAGCACATGCCCCAATTCACGAACAAATAATAATAGCCGCCGTGCTGGTAAAGGTAGGAGGCTTCGATGGAATCGTAATGTGCCAGATACGATATCGGCGAATCCGGTGCCAGGCGTTTCCCGGTCTGCGGATCCAGTTGGATCATCCTGACGCCACTCCAGAAAGAACCAAAGGTCAGCCAAAGGGTGCCGTCGGTGTCGTGGAATATCGCGGGATCAATCGTGTTGAAATCATCGGGGGCGGTGGAAGCGACGACCATTCCTTGGTCGGCCCAACCAAATGCAGGGTCGTTTGGGTCGAGAGTAGTAGCAGTTGCCAAGCCGATGCCGGAAACATTTTTCCCAAAACTCGAGGCCGAATAATAGAGCAGATAACGGCCATTCACATAAGCCACATCCGGCGCCCAATAATTCATGAACCGGTTGGTCGGCACGGCTTCGGCCACCCACGGCGGCGCATTGGTAAAAACGCTGGGGCCGCGCTCCCAATTCACCAAATCCTTGGAATGCCATGACGGCACGCCGCGACCGGTGGTGAAAACCCAGAACTCATCCTTGCATTTGATGATTGTGGACGGGTCATGCACAAAGGCATTGTGGACATACGGAGCAATTTCTGCCGCTGTCACCGGATGTTGCAATCCCGCTGGCGAAATTTTTGACGACTTCCCGAATTGTGAACAGGACACCAACGTCATGGCGACCATGACATTTGCCAGAAAAATGAAACCTGTTTTTTTCATCGGCTTGGGTTCAATGAGGCCCGGTGGTTTTGCGGAGAATGACCGAAAGGTCATTCAGCCAGAGCGTTCCCGTGTCCGCCAATGCGATCACCATCCGGCATTTTGAGGCCGGCTTGCGGACATGCAGTGCGACGCTGAAATGCCCCCACTCGACGCCGCCCACCTCGGGCAGCGTTGTTCGCGCGCAAACTTGTTTCCCATCCGGACTTTCCAGTGAAACTGTCAGCGCAAAGGTTTTTTTGGTGGGAGTGCGGGCATTGAACGAAAGATCATACCACTGGCCGGGTTCCAATTTCATCTTTCCCATGTCGGCGCAGACGATGCCAAATCGCCGGCCGGTCTGCTTGACCGTGAGCCGCAGCGAATTTGTGTCCTGTCCGCTAGGCAATGGTGGAGCCATGTCCGGCACGAGTTCCACTTTCGCGTTCCCTTCGGCCAGAATTTTCCAACTCAAAGAATTTTTGGGTGGCGCTCCCGCCAAATCCCCAGCCGAAGCCGAAGCCGCCAGCACCAGTGTCGCTGCAAATAAAAAATGGAGCAGATTCAAGTTGAGTCGCGGGGTCTTCATGTGTTGGAGATTTTTCAGTTTCCGATTTTTCAATCAGGCTGCGCAAGCTTGAAACATCAAGGCTCGGCTATCACCCAACGTTGAGCGTCGTCGCCGGTGAACGATTGGAGCGCAACGTGGTTGTCCCGATTCGTTTTGACCGGCGCGGTGAGCGCCAACCTGTCAAGCTTTGACTCGATGCGATAGCTGCCGTCGGAAAGCTGGTCTATTTTCCAGAGTTGATTGTCCGTGCCGGTGAATGTCATGTCATCCACCGTCGCGCCCGCTACTTCCAATCCATTCCCGTTCGCAACATTAATGATTTTGTAGAAGCCACCTCCAGCCTGTGTGATTGTCCATTTTTGATAGTCGCGGACAAAATACCGCGCGGTTTCGACGCCATTTGTTGAAGACTGGAGGACCATGCCGGTCCGCTGTGAACGGATTTGATAAGTCCCGTCGTGGACATTCTCCCCCGGCATCGGCCAGCCATCCAGCGTCCAGAGCAGTGGATGGATGTCCAGAATGGAGCGCCCGTTCCGCCCGACCTCCGCCTCGTAGTGGCAGCTGAATTTTTCCACACCGTCATCCGCTAGCAGGCCAAAATGCCCGGGGCCGATGTCCCTGCCCTCCGCCGCGAGAAAAAGCGTGCCGCCGCCGTCCGCCATGTTTTCACCATACCGGTCCAGATACGGCCCGGTGATTTTTTTGGAACGCCCGACGCGGATGTTGTAGGTGCTGTTTGCGCCCTGGCAGCAGCTCCCGTGATTTACGAACAGGTAATAATATCCATCGTGGAAGATGATGTCCGACGCCTCGCTATGGCTCGCAATGATCCAGACCTTCGACTTCGGTTTGATGCGGAGGCCGGTTTTGGGATTCAGTTGCACCAGCTCGATGTTGCCGTGATAAGAGCCGTAGCAAATCCAGAGTGTTCCATCCGGCGCCTGGCAAACGCCAGGATCGATGGCGTTGAGATTTTCCCCTTCGACGGAATGAACCACCATGCCGCGATCGGTCCATTTGTAACTGGGATCATTGGTGTTCAGCGTCGGGCTGGTCATCAGGCCGACCGCCGACACGAACTGCCCCCAACTCGAGATCGCGTAATACAGGAAGTATTCGCCGTTGAGCTTGATGATGTCCGGCGCCCACACGCTCTGCCCGTCGTTTTTCGGCACGAAGGATTTTACGGAATCGGGGATGCGGTCAAACACCCGGCCGCCGCGCTGCCAATCGAAGCCGTTGCTGGACGTGAGCACGGAAATGCCGCGTCCGGTGCCGAAGACGTAATAATTTCCGTCGCACTTGACGACGGTGGACGGATCGTGGATGCCAATCGCACCGTCCAGCGCCCAAGCCGGAGCGCCGCCTGCAACGAAAACAGCAAGGGCGCAAAACCACGCCGCCAGGCGGAACCGGATCACAAACTCATTTTTCATTTTGATTCAAATTGCGATGATTGTTGCAGCACGAAATCAGGCTGGTCTTTGGCAACGAAAATTTTGCCGTCCTTGTCGAAATCCACTTTTACGATGGCCGGCTTCTCGCGGAACGGCGACTGGTTGTCGTTTCCGAAATAGGCGTCCCACCAGTTTCCCGCCTTGTCCTGAAAATAATCCGTCCCGCCGCCGCACGGCACCGCCTCCTCCCAGTTTTTATATGGTCCAAAGATGTTCGTGGACATCGCCACGACGCTGCTATAACGGCCTTTGTAAAACCCCGCGCCGCCGAGATAATAAATGCCATTGCGTTTGAACAGCGACGCGCCCTCCTGCGCGACTGAGCCGCGCGTCCAGCTTCCGTCCGCCGGCTTTTCAAATTCGATGCGATGCGGCTCGCCGACCGTCGCGCTCAAATCGTCGTTCATCAACAGGATGGTGGAAGCCCCGCCGCTGGTGAAATACACCTTGCCGTCGTCATCCTCGAACAATGTTCCGTCTATGCCGCCGTGAAAATAGCCATCGTTAACCAGCGCGTTGACATACGGACCTTCCGGTTTCCCGGTGGCGCTTTTCAAAATGCCGCGGTTGCCCGGCGGCATGCAAATCGTAATGAAATAATTGTTCAACCGCCTGATGCAATGGATTTCCGGCGCCCAGATGGCGCGCACCGGATTGCGATGCCAGCGCCAGCTTTTTTCCCAGGTGCCATCCCTGTCAAAACTCCAGACCTCGCCGACGTAATCCCATTTTTTCAAATCCGCCGAACGCCACAGTTCGATGCCATCGTTGAAATCCCAGATGTTCGCGCCGGACGAACCGGTCATGTAATAATTCCCATCGCCGCCCAGAATGACAATCGTGTCGCGCAATTGCGTGCCGGGAATCAGCGGTTTCAGGTTCGGAATCAAACCATCCTTCACCGCCGAGCCGGTGCAGCCTTTATTGTAATTCGTCCATGCCGCCGTGTGCTTTGCGCCGGGGCCGCTGATGCCGAAGGCACGGTCACGCGGGCCGGGCGCGGGAACGTTGTCACCTTCGCGCGGCGACATTTTTTCGGAGGCAGCCGGCGCATTGCTGATGGCAGTCTGGGCGGACGACGAAGCCGCCGTCATGAGCAGGATGGTGGCTGCGACAACCGACAGGAAAATTTGGTTCATGGAATCGTTGACGAATGTTTGCTAATGGATTAGTTCCAAAATTTGAACCGGCCCCAGCAAGCCGGACGGCAGCAACGGTGTATCAGCCTTGAACGGCTCCCACGAACTCCAGGTGAAACGTTTGTCTTCCGGCAGCGCTGCGTCGCCAATCATCCGGTTCGGCCAGAGGTTTGCGACCTGCACCTCGAGCGAATTGCTGCCGTCACGCAACGCCCCTGTCACGTCCACGCGGAATGGCGGTTTCCACGCAACGCCGCAATCCCGCCCGTTCAATTTCACCCGCGCCATGACCCGCACGGCACCCAGGTCGAGCAGAAATGTTGCCCGGTTGGTATTCAGGCTCGAGCCGAACAAATCAAACGTCGCCCGGTAAGTCGCCGTGCCGGAGAAATATTTTATCCCATCATCCGGGCTGTCGGTCCAGGAAATGAGATTCGTCAGAGTCACGGATTCCGGCGCGCCCCATTTGGGCGGAAAACTCAACTGCCACGGCCCGTTGATTTCAATAAGCGGCGGAACCGTCAGAATTTCCGCACGGTTCGTTTTGCCGGAAGCCGTAATCCATTCGTAACTACCAGGTTTGCGGGCGATGAGGCGCAAGTGACCAGCGGCATCGCAGATGATTTCCGCCGGACGTTCAGCCGCCGACTGCAGCGCTGCGAGCGAGATGGTGTCGGTGTCTTTGCCGCTGACTTTGATTGTTTTTCCACCGGCGATGTATTCCAAGGAAAGCGTTTTCACGATGCCGTAAGCCGGATCGCCCGCCACAGCCAGGTCCGTAACCTGGAATCTGGTCTTGCCGTCATCAACCAGTTTCTGAACCTGAGCGCGGACATCCCGCGTGCGCTGCGCATCGCCGGGAACACCGTAAGCGGCCTGCACAATCTGCAAGCCGCCGGACTTGGGCGACGGCTCCGGCACAGTTTGCCCGTTGTGCAGAAATGTCACCACCGGATCAAATCCCCCGGCGCGATGGCGGAAGACGATGAAAGCCGAACCGCTGGGTTCAAAACGCAACGGCACGGTGATGCCCGTCGCAGTTTCTTCGTAAGTCGCCAGCGGGGAAATTTCGCCCGTCTCCGGATTCCACAACTCCGGGCGCATGCCTTTCACGCAAAAAGTGCAGCGGGCTTCAACGGCGGCACTGGACGGATTCGCCACAAAATAAATCTCCGCGCCGGGCGCACGGCGATGAATCCAGTTCAAGCCGGCGTCCGCGGAAAAATCCACCGGCACATTCAGGCTGGCCAAAACTCTTTCGAGCGGCTGACCCCAGATGAATCTCCCTTTGCCAAGCGCGTGTTCCGTCACGGTCTTGCCGTCGCAATCAGCCCAAATCTCCCGGCCAAGTTTTGCCACGACGTCATCGCACCTGGGGAAATTTTGCAGCCCCGGAGAATTTTGAGGACGCGGGCCGCTGGCAACAATGGTTGCTCCCGCGCGGATCAGTTTGCGGATTTTATCGAGCAACGCGGGCGTCATCGTTTTTGCCGGCGGCAAAACGAGCACGCGATAAGTCATGCCGTCCGGCAGCACGAGCCGCCCATCTTTCACTGTTGCCAGTTTCAGCAACGCCTCCGCGCTGATTTGATCCCAGCGGTAGCCGGCCGGCATGGCGACATCGGGAGTAAACGTCGTCTGGTTCGGCGCTTCCGGGCGCAGACAAAGCAGGTCGGCGACGAAATTTCCCTGCCGCAGCAAATACTGGCAGCGCGCCAGATACTCGTGCCACGCCCCGGACATTTCCCACCACGTCTGCGTGCGCTCGTAGTGCAAGCCCCACGGCCCCATCGTCACGCCGGGCGCACGGTCGAGATACGGCTGGTGCGCATAGCGATGGATGACGAAGCGGTTCACACCCTGTGAAAACTCAAAATCGCCCAGCGCCTTGATGTCGGCTGGCGTGGCCTTCCACTGCTCATTTTCGCGCGAAGTGAACGCCTCCGCCCCGACAATGGCAGGGCCATAAACATGCGCCACGGAAGCCGCCTGCTGCGCCCGCGCATCGGTGTAACCGGGATTGAACTTGTAGCCCGTCCAGAATTCCGTCATCGGTTCATCGGCGCGCGCGGCATAGGCGAACTCATCGCCGAACGGCAGCGTGTAACCTTCCAGCGAATAGCGCAGGCCGTGTTCATGCGCGATTTCCGCGAGCCGGCCGGAATAATTTTCCGCGAGCAGCTCCGCAACGGTCTGATTGAAATCCCAGCGGAAACGGCCCGCCGCCGCCGCGCCGTCCAGATGGTGATGGTAAATCGTCGTGGCTTTTCCGTTCACGCTTTCGCGCGTGGTATCCATCAAACAGGGAAGCCACGGCAACGGATCGTAGCCGCGCCGTTTCAGGAATTCCGCGCGGAACTTCGGCGTCCAGTTCTGCGAGCCGACCTCCCAGCTGTCAATGTGCGTCGCCACGAGTGATTTGCCCGCGAGCGGCCCGGTGGTTTTAATCAACTTCGCCATCATGCCGGCGAAGTGGGCGTCCATCGCGATGGCGCTCAATTTGTCGCATTCCAGGCCGTTGCCGCCAGCGACCGGCGGGCGCGTGCTGCTGCCAGTCGTCGTGTGACCGATGCGTTGCACGATCCAATCCCCGGGCGGCACGCTCCAGTTGAGTTTGCCGTCCGCACCCAGCTTGGCCGTGAGATTAATCACCGCATTGCGCGGCACAATGCCATTGGTGGCCCAGGGAAAGGCCAGCACGACAATATCGCGGTAATAGTCGTCATATTTGACCGCGCTATCCAGCCCGTCGCGCTTCGGTTTGTCGAGCTGAATGGATGGTTGCGGCAACAAGATGGAAAAATTCGTCGGACCGGTGACCGTGAGATTCGTCGAGACGAGTTTCTGCATCGAAAGTTCCGGCGTGATCCACGGCCCGCTGCTGCCGCACCAGCCCGGCCCGTTGGCCATGTTGATTTCGAGTCCGAGCCGCGCGGCTTCCTGCACGGAAAATTCAAACAGCGCACGCCACTCCGGGTTCATGAATTCCGCCGTGCCGCGCGGCGGCGCGAATCGTTCCAGCACATCCATGATGAGCACGCCGCCGATGCCGACGCGCCGCATCGCCTCGAGGTCGGCGGCGATGCCGTTGCTGGTGACGTTGCCGTTGTTCCAGAACCAATACACCCACGGGCGGGCCGAGGCGGGCGGACGCTGAAAATTCCTTTCCAGTTCATCGGCGCGGGCGGCGACAAGCGCAAACAGCATTGAAGCCGCCGTCAAAAATGTTCGTGTTTTCATTTTCCGAGCGGATCATCGGTGCGGAACGGCTCGGCGGGTAGGCCGGCCTTGTTCAACAAATTCGGCTGCGCGGTTTCATCCCACGCGAAACGAACGGCCACTGGCTTTTCAATCCCGGCGGCGGAAACCTCCACCGTGTCGCCGGCAATTTTCGCGGTGGCGGGAACAAATTTTCCGTCCGCGCCGGCAATCGTAAACCAAGTCAGCGGCTGTTCGTCCCGACTTTTCAAGCCACCGTCCGCATGTTCAAACGTCAGCACGGCCTTGTCGCCGGAGATTTTCACTTTCTCGAAAACCGGCCCCTGGCAGACGACACCCTTCTCGCCGTAGGTCTTATTGCGCGCCAGCAATGCGAGCCGGTGGCCGACATCCTGTTTGTCGCGCGGATGGATGTCATTCAGATTATCCGCCAGATCCGTCGTCACAATCATGCCGGTGTTTTTGATCTGCCGCGCGGCGCGCGATTGCAGCGTCCAGAATTCCGGCAGCATTTCCGGCGAATTCGCCCGGTGCAATCTCCCGCTCGCATACTTGTATGGCGCGATCTGGACGAAATAGAACGGGAAATCGCCCTCGCCCCAAATCTGCCGCCAGCCACCCACCATCGCCTTCATCTTGTCCGGATACTCCATGTAATCGTTGTCGGCGTTCGTGCCCATCAAATTCGATTCACCCTGATACCAGATGACGCCGCGCATCGCGAAGCCGGCGAGCGGCGCGATCATCGCGTTACAAATCGCCATCGGTCGCGCATTGGAAAGCTTGTTCGTGGCGAGTTTTGTCTGCGCGAATTTTGCCTGCGACGGAACCGCTTCAAACCCGACCGGCGGCGTCCACGGCTCGATACGCGTGCCGCCCCATGACGATTCAACCAGGCCGACCGGCACGTTGAGATTTGTGTGAATCTCGCGCCCGAAAAAATAGGCCGCGGCGGAAAAATGGATGTCATCGAGGGAATTGGAGCTGCACGCCAGCCAGGTGCTGTTGGTGCCCAAATCGTTCCGGGGCGTAGCGGCCAGGGCTTTTTCGACCTTAAAAACGCGGAGGTTCGGGAAATTTGCGGTGGCCAGCTCCTGCTCCGCGTTGAAAACGGGTTTCTGGCCGGACTGATTACCGATGGGTTTTTCCATGTTCGACTGGCCGGAAGCGAGCCAGACCTCGCCGACCAGGATGTTGGTGAGCGTGACGAGTGACGGGTGACGGGTGACGAGAGGTCCATCAGCCGATTCGACGACAAGATTTTGCGGTTTGGTGGACGCCTTTAATCTTCCGAGCTTCACCAGCCATTTGCCGTCCGCGCCGGCGCGGGTGGATTTTGTCTGGCCGGCGAATTTCACGGTCAGGTCCGCATTCGGCGCGGCCCAGCCCCAGACGGGAACCGTTTGCTGCTGTTGCAAAACCATGTTGTCGCCGAAGATGGCCGCCAGTCGCAGGGCGCTTGAATTGGTTGCCGCAGTTTCATCAGCGGCCTGGGCAATTTGCGAATTGAAAATCAGAACAACCGCAGCGATGGCAGGGGCCAATTTGAGCAGGGAGCTTTTCATCGCTCCATTCTGTGAAATCACCGGCGCAAGGCAACGATTATCAGCGAATCACCTAAGCTGGAGCAGGTAGAATGTTTGCGGCGTGTTGGTGCCGAGGTCGTTGGTGAAGTTAAAATTGCCGTTATTGTCGAATTGGTTGGTCAGCAGCCGCTGCCAGTTGGTCAACGGGATCGCCAAGTTTGTCGTGCCGAGCAGATAGAAATTCGCATTGGCAACGCCGCCCGTCCCGACAAAGGCAAAACCGTTGCCCGAAATGGCCGTTGAACCGATGAAGGGTTTGGCAACCACCACCACCGACAACGTGCCGGCGGTGTTGAGCGCATTGGTGTTCCAGCCGAGACCGGCGGGTAATGACGGCAACACGACTTTAGCGAATGCGCCGCTATAACTCGCCGCGTTGAACAGTTTAAGACTGTCACCATTGGTAAGCGCAACTGCGCCGATATTTGTGACAATGAGCACGCCGCCGTTGGTTAGCGCGCTGGATATTTTTGCGACAGCGTTGGTCAATGGCGATTGGCTGACGGCGAAGATGTTCGTGCTGCCTGCCGCCAGTCTAAGTGAGTTGTTGATGGTCAATGTGCCCAGCAGATTGCCGGGCGAAAATGTGCCACCGGAGTTCACCGTAACCGCACCGGAAATGATGCCGGTGCCGCCGAGCGTGCCGCCATTCGCGACGGTCACAATGCCGGAACCGGTTCCGCCGCCACTCGCGTTGTTGACGAGTAATGTGCCATTGCTGATGGTGGTGCCCGCGCTGTAGGCATTTGCGCCGGTCAGAGTAAGCACACCCGAACCGGTTTTGACGAGGGCGACCGCGCCGACGTTTCCGTTCCCGATGACGCCATCAAATTCCGTGTCCGCGCCAGCCCCGCCTATGGTATAGGTCACGTTTCCCCCACCGGTGCTGTGGCCTTGCAATTGGGTTCCGGCACCGCCTGCCAGACCGCCGATGGCAATCGCCGTGGCGGCGTTTTGGCGAACATTGGCGATGGCAGAACCGGCTCCCAAATTAAAAATGGCGCCGCTCCCTCCCGCCGTGCCGTTGAAGCGCAAGGTCATCGCCGGGCTACCCAGAATGAGAGTGCCGGCACCTGTCACGGGGCCGGTCAGATCAAATACACTGCTGCCGCCGCTAATAGCGAGGGTCAAAGCTCCTTCCAAGTCCAAGGCGTTGATGCCCGTGCCACTGGTGCCGTTGCCAGTAATGACATTACTGCCGGTCACTGTGACATTCAGCAGTGGACTCGCGGGCGTCACCATCACTACGGCATTATTGTTGAGCGTCAAGGCTCCACCAGCAGGAATGGCGGCGGCTGTTCCGAATACCAGTTGGCCGCTGTTCACCATTGTCCCGCCTCCATAAGTGTTGAAGCCGCTCAAAATTACATTGCCAGCCACGGTGACGCCGCTGGCCGCGCCGGAAATGTTGCCTGACAAGGTGAGCGCGTTGACGGAAGTATTCGTGACGAACAGGCTTCCATTGACGGCGATCGGCGCTGAAATCGTGTCGCCCGCGCTGGAGGGAAGTTGAAACAGTGTGGCCAGTCCCGGCGTGTTGTCCAGCGTAAGCGTCCCGCCATTGGTGGCGATGTTGAAAGCCGCAGCGCTGCCGGACGCACCAACGCTCACCGCACCGAGCGTGATGGCCTGGTTCAGATTGATGGTCTGATTTACGGTGATGGCGGAGTTCATAATCGCCACGGCCTGCACGCCGTTCGGGAAAGCCGCGCCGCCGTTCCAGTTGCTGTTGGCGTTCCAAACTTGAGCTGAACTGGTGAATGTGTTGGTCCAATAAATTCCCGTCGGGCCGGCAAACGGCGTGGCGCTAACCTGGGCGGAAGGCAGGCCCTGGCCATCGGCATCCACGGAATACACAATGTAGTAATAAGTCGTGCCGTTGGTCAGGCCCGTATTCAAATAGGAGATGGCAGCGGTGCTGGCGACAGTGTTGTAAGGCCCGCCATCGTTGGTGGAGCTTTGCAGCAAATAGTTTGTCGCGCCGGGCGATACGTTCCATGTCAGCAGGACCTGTCCGTTGCCGGGCATGGCGGTCAAACTGGGACCGGGCGGCGGCGGCACCACGGCAACCGTCGCGGCGGGAGAAGCGCCGGCGGCATTGACACCGGCGACTTGGTAGTAATAAGTCGTGTTGGTGTTCAAGCCCGAATCGAAGTAAGACGTTTCGGTGATGCCTTGAAGGAAAGTGTAAGGGCCAATCGCATTCGTCCCGCGACGGAGGATGTATCCAACTGCGCCGGACACGGACGACCAGTTGAGCGAGATGCCGGTCCCCTGCATGAACGTGCCCTTCAACGAACCCGGCGCGTTGGCCGGCGGAGCGGGCAAGGCCACACCGACGACTGGCACTGAATTACCACTCATGCCGCCCGCGCTCGCGGCGGTTACAAAGTAACTGTAAATGCTCCCGTCCGTTGGCGACGGGTCCGTGTAACTCGTGGCGGTGACATTGTTGGCGAGCACAATTGTCCGCAAAACGTTGGATGCGCCACCGCCGTTATCAAACAGCGTGGAACGATAAATGGTGTAAAAATCCCCGCCGGACGACGCGTTCCAGTTAAGAGTCACGCTTTGATGACCGGCATTACCAACTGTCAGACCGGTCGGAGCGATGGGCACGCTTGCGGACAGGGCTGCGGAAGGTGTTACACCGGAGCTTTGCGGTGAATTGGTGCTGTTGCCGACCGGATTCACGGATTGCACAACATAATAATAGGTCGAGCCGTTCACAGCGGTTGTGTCGAGGAAAATCGCGTTGTTGAGACCACTGCCACAGACCGGGCCGGTCACGCCATTGGTGATTGAAACATAGCCGCTGCCCGAGATGGTCGAACGCAAAATGTTGTAACTTGCCGCGCCCGGCGTCACCGGCCAGCAAATCAAATTGCAATTGTTGCCCGGATAAGCCGCAACGCTCGATGGCGGCGGCGGGACGTAGCCGGTCAGTTCCAGCCGGAGATAATCATACATCGCGTGGTTCTTGCCGGCACTGCCGCCGCCGTTTCGCATATTAAGAGTGATGGTGTTTTGACCCGCCTGAAGCAGGCTCGCCGCGAAATTCGTCCTCATGTCCGAAAAAATCCCGTGAATCCCTTCACGGACCGAGGCGTCGCTTCCAGCGGATGAACTGCTGTAAGCCGGGGAATAACCGGTGCTGCCGGCGATATTGTTGCCGTTGACCTGGATGATGAGCGGGCCTTGATAATCCGAGGCGAGCGCCAGATAAAGCGATGCCGCTGCCCCGTTTGTTGGCGCGGCGGGGAGATTGAAAGTGATGGTCGAAGTCGAGCCGTTCATGTTTCCCGCCGCGTCAAAAACGGTGGGCTGGATGAAATTCCAATCGGTCGTCCAGCGGCTTTGACCAACGACGTAATTCGGCCCGTTCGGAAAATCGAACGGGTATTCCAGAAATTTGCTCCAGACGGGCAGCGGATTGGTTGGACTGGACCCGATGTCGCCGACCCACCAGTCTTCACCGTGGCGGAATTCTGTCGCGTTGCGGTCGGGACAGCCGATTTCAAAAACCGTTGCCCCGACGCGCGCCGGCGTCCAGATGACGCTGCCAAGATTGTTTGTGGCACCCGCGGTAACCGTGACGCTGAACGGCGACACGGGAATGTCCAGTGTGTTCGGCGCGCTGCCGCCAGTCTGCGTCTGCGACTGGAATGTTCCCGCCGCCCCCGGCCCGAAGGCATACAAGGTGTAATTGCCGCCAGCGATGACGCCGGGAATGGTGAAATTGCCGTTCGCGCCGGTCTTCACCCAGAATTGATACGGCTTGGCCCATTGCTGAAAATCGTAATTGCCCTCGGCAGTGGATGGTTGCTGGATAAGTCCGACCCACAAGTTGAAGGCGGAGGCATTCGGATTGGAACTGTCGTTGATGACCATTGTTCCCGTAACCGCGCCACGACCGGCCGCCGGCGCATAATTCGCGTTCGTAAACCAGAAATACGGCCAAGCCGACTGCTCGGCGGCGGCCTGCGCCAGCGCGTCGTTGTAAAGTGCCTGCGCAGCCTGGTTCGTTGCCGTGATGGCATTGGTAATGTTGTTGCAATAAATGAAATACGGTCCGGAAACCTTCGTCCAAGTTTCGCCATCGATAAAACTGTCGTCCGTGCCGAGGCCGTAATGCCCGCTGTAGAGCAAGTTCAGAATCGTGGTGCCGATATGACACTTGTTTTCCCGTTTCATCGGGCCGGTGGCGTAATACTCCGGACTGGCCGTGACATTCCACAAGCCAATGTTCTTTCCCCCGTTGCCAACGCTGCTCCAGCCCCAGACCCGCGTCACACCATAGTCGGCGCTGTATTTGTATTTGTCCTCGTATTGACCGGCGTAAACCCCGTTCGTCCACAGCGAGACTTCCGCCGGCGCGCCATAAACCCCGACACCTGCCGAGCCGGGCTGGACTTCCATCAGCCGGTTGCGCAACGCGTCCACGCTCATCCAGTTGAAAATCGAGCCGGAATAAATGTTTTCCCGCTCCTCGCCCAGAGCGATCGCGCCGTCCACACTGCGGTGGCTCCAGATCGCTGCGACATAAAACCCGGCCGAACCGCGCAGCATCGAAAAGTGGACTTCCAGCGTCCCGTTGGTAGCTGAGGTGTTCAACAAACTGATTTCCGCATAATTGCCCTCGTTGTTCGCCGGATTGGCCACGAGCGAATAGGAGAAGGTTCCGTTGACAAAGCCGCCGAGACGCGTCCAATACAGTTGTCCATCGTTGGGATTGCCGGCTAGCAGCTGATTCGTCACCGTTGCGCCGCTGTTGTTGTAAACGTAATTGATCTGGTCAATCGTTGCGCCCGACTTTGTGCAGAGGATGGTCACGATGCCGTTCCCGATGCTCACCGTCGCGCCATTGTCCAGCACCGTGACATTGGCACCGATGCCGGTGCCGCCGCCGGGGATGTTGGCGAAAACAGGTTGAGCCAGCAAAAGGATCAAACAAGTGACTTTGAAAATTTTTCCGATGATGCTTATATTTTACCCGGAAAGGACAATCTCGCAACCATCGAAATGAGCGACTCTGACCGTTTCGAGCCGGGTTCAAAATTTTGGCAATGCCACGCCGGATTGGTGAAACGGTCAAAAAATGTGAACGAAAAACACTAAACCAGCTTCTTTAATCTCCCATCCTCACCCAGTCTCCTGACCAGCTCCTTCACTTTCTGCGCCTGGCTCTTGTGCGCGAGCAGAACTGCGTCGTCCGTCTGCACGAGGATGGAATCGCGCAAGCCCACCACGGCGATGGGCGTCCGATTCTTGGTGCGGGCGTCGTAGATGATGTTGCGCGCGGCGTCCACGTGGATGAAATCCGCCACGGCGCAATTGCCCTCGGCATCTTGTTTTAGATGCCGCGCCAGCGCGTTCCATGCGCCGAGGTCGTCCCAATCAAACGCGCCGTCTGCCACGATGACGTTCTGCGCCTTCTCCATCAGGGCAAAATCAATCGAGATTTTTTTGATGCCGGGATATTCCTTCGCCAGCACCTTCGCGAGCTTGGCGGGCTTGTTGGCCGCCTTGAACCAACGCTGGCACGCGGCGAACATTTCCGGCTGATGTTTCTCCAGCCCGTTCGTGACGGTGATAAAACTCCACACGAACATCCCCGCGTTCCAGCGATACTGACCGCTGTTGACGTATCCCAACGCCGTCTCAAAATTCGGCTTCTCCACAAACCGTTCCGCCTTGAAAAACGTCGTCTTTGTTCGTTTCGCGCCGGGCGGCGTTGGCAGTTCCTGGCCGACATGAATGTAGCCGTAACCCGTTGCCGGCTCGGTCGGCTTGATGCCGATGGTCACAATCGCCTGCCCCTGCGCGGCGACATCGAATGCATCGCTCAAAACCTGCTGGAATTTTTTCACATCAGGAATGACATGATCGGCGGGCAGCACCGCCATGACGCCGGTCGTCGAACGCGCGCCGACGAGGGCCGCGCCAAGCGTAACGGCGGTGCAGGTATCGCGGCCAATCGGCTCTGCGATGAGATTGGCCTTAGGAATTTTCGGAAG
>Ga0265338_10004294_pt1 | contig 19350 bp, 16 predicted proteins | sample 42126metaG_FD_193579 | JGI IMG/M metagenome (GOLD analysis project Ga0265338, IMG submission 193579) | Rhizosphere microbial communities from Carex aquatilis grown in University of Washington, Seatle, WA, United States - 4-21-26 metaG | ecosystem: Host-associated > Plants > Roots > Rhizosphere...
GGGCAGGTACCGGTCGCCTTGCTCTTCTTTCAGCAAGACGATCGGGCTGTTGGACGGCATCTCGACACGGACGCCGACGACCTCCATCCGCCGCACTGGAGCTCCGTCCTCGCAGGTGCCTGGCGGCATCCGGGATCCCGAAGAGGCCCCGGACGGCCAAGCGAACTGAACCACTCTAACTGCCAAACTACACCGCTATCGCCCCGAAGCCGAGCGCAGCCCCTGGGCTTGTTGGGTCTCGGCGGGAGATGTACCCGGGCGCGGCGGCCGCGAAGCCGACCCTGCCTCGGCTGGTCCGCGATCGGCCAGTCCCGCCTCCGCCAGCCCGTCACCGACCAGGGTGGCGTGCAGCCCGGCCAGGTGGGCGGCGATGTCGCGGGCGGCCAGCAGGGACGGCTCGCGGCTGCCCTTCTGCCTGGCCAGCGGCGCCACCGCCTGCTCGACCAGCGCCGCCTCGCGCTCGGCGGCCGCCTTGACCGCCCGCAGGTGGCGGGGCTGGATCCCGTACCCGGCGAGCTGGACGGCCGACCGCAGCACCGAAAGCGCCTGGGCGCCGTAGGAGCGGCCGCGCCGGATCAGCCCGTAGTCCTCAAGCTCGGCTAGCTGCTCCTCCACCGCGCCCGCCGCCGTCAGCAGCTCGCTCCTGGTCATCGCGACCGCCGGGACGGCGCTGGCGGCGCCGTCGGGACCGCCCCCGCCGCCGTCCAGCGCGTCGAGCCGCTCCTTGATCACCCGCAGCGGCAGGTACTCGTCTCGCTGCGCGGTCAGGATGAAGCGCAGCCGGCTGATGTCGGCGGCGGTGAACCGCCGGTAACCGGACGACGAGCGCAGCGGCTGGATCAGCCCCTCCGCCTCCAGGAAGCGGATCTTGGACGGGCTGATGTCAGGGAACTCGGGGCTGAGCTCGTCAAGCACCTGGCCGATGGCCACGCTTCCCCGGGTGCTGGCACTGCCCCTGGCGGGGGTACCGCTCGCGAGCGCCTGCTGGTGCTCACGCGTCATACGTAGTCCTGTGCTCCAAGACCGTGGCGCCGGCCGACCTCAGGACTGCGGGCCATGAACATCAGCCGGAACTTGCCAATCTGTACCTCGTCGCCCCCGAACAACTCGGCCTCCTCGATCCGCTCGCGGTTCACGTAGGTGCCGTTCAGGCTACCAACGTCACGGACCGTGAAGCGGTCGCCATGCCGGTAGAACTCGGCGTGCCGCCGGGATACCGTCACGTCGTCGAGGAAGATGTCGCTGTCCGGGTGCCGCCCGGCCGAGGTGAAGTCGCTGTCGAGCAGGAACCGGCTGCCCGCGTTGGGGCCGCGCAGTACCACCAGCAGCCCGGTGCCGGGCGGGAGGGTGTCGGCGGCCTCGTAGTCCGGCGACGACTCGTCGCTGTACTCCGCGTCCCCGGCCGGCTCGCCCGAGCCCGAGTCGATGATCGAGGTGGTCTCGCCGGTCATGCTCGGCCGCTCCCCGGGGGCGCCCCGCTCGCCCGGGATCACGCCGAAGCTGCCGGTGTTACTCGCCCGCATCAGCGGCGCACCGCAGTTGGAGCAGTACCTGGCCCGCTCCGGGTTGGGCCGACCGCACCGCGCACAGTACATTCCAGCCATGGCCTCGCCCGGCCTCCCCTCGTTGAATGCCCGGTCCTCACCGATGGCCCGGCCGTCGTCGAGAGCCCGGTCACCAGGGAAAACTGACTCTGCGTGACGTTCTGGGCTCTCTCGCTGAATCGCAGGTGCGCGCAACATCGCGTCAGGCGACGGTGCCAACGGTACCCGGGCTGAGGGCTCCGGGTCTACGCGCCACGCAAACAGGCGGCGCAGACCCCCCTTAGTCACCCCATCGGTTACCTGACGCCCCGCCCCCCGCTGACGTCTCAGCCACACAGCCGCTTCACCTCCGGGTCGCGCCTACGGCGCTAGTTCGCGATTGCGGCGGGCCGCACCGCGCACCGCGAATGGTACGTCTGTGTAGTTAACACAGAATACCGGAATACCGTTCCCTAAGGGCACCGTGCTCGTGACAGACCAGCACAAACGCGCTACTGGTCGGCTTGCTCCACCACCGCCGCCCACTCATCGAGCAGCAGCTGGGCCGAGTCGGCGTCCCCGCCTTCGGCCCACAGGTGGGTGACCGCGTCGGCCGGGTCGGGCAGCACCAGCACCCAGCCGCGGTCGGCGTCGACGATCCGCACGCCGTCGGTAGTGTCGACCGGGCGGGTGCCCGCCGCCTCCATCACGATCCGCATCACCGAGCCCTTGGCCGCCCACGGGGTCGGCACCGAGCGCCGCAGCAGGTGCGCCTGCGGGATGCGGGCGTCGATCTGGCTGAGCGTCAGCCGGGTGCGGGCGACCAGCCCGAGCAGCCGGACGAAGGCGGCGATCCCGTCGACGGTCCGGCCGAACTCGGGGACCACGAAGCCGCCGCGGCCGTCCGCCGCGAAGATCACGTCGTCGGCGGCCGCGGCCGTGGTCAGCGCGTCTCGTGAGGTCGGCGTCCAGGTCACCTGGACGCCGTGGAACCGGCAGACCTGCTCGGCTACCCGGGTGGTGGTCACCGGCAGGGCGACCCGGCCGTGCCTGATCTCCGCCGCCACCAGGTCGAGCACTACCAGCAGCGCCCGCTCGTCGCTGACCAGCGCGCCCTTCTCGTCGACGAGGTGGATCCGCTCGCCCACCGGGTCGAACCTGACCCCGAAGGCCGCCTTGGAGGAGGAGACCACCTCGGCCAGCCGCTGCATCCCGGCCCGGTCCTGCGCGACCGTCTGGGTGGGGGTGACCTCGTCCAGCCGGTTGTTGAGGGTGTGCACGTCCACCCCGATGCTGCCGAGCAGCGTGGGCAGCACCAGCGACACGGTGCCGCCGGCGGTGTCGGCCACCACCTTCAGCCCGGCCGTGGGTACCCCGTCCAGGTTCACGCAGCGCAGCAGCTCGTGGGTGTACAGCTCGACCACCCGGGGCGGGTAGGACAGCTCGGCGATCTCGCCCGGGAACGCGCGGCGGAACTCCTGCCGGGAGAACACCCGCTCCAGCTTCCGCTGCGCGTTCTGCGACAGCTCGGCCCCGCGCTCGTCGAGGAAGATGATGTCGACCGACTGGGTGTCGCCCGGGGTGGTGCGCAGCACCACTCCCCCGCTGTACCGGCGCCGGGCCGTCTCGAACCGGGCCACCGGCAGCGCCTGCGCCTCCAGGTCCATCACGTTGATGGCGGAGGCGTTCAGCGCGCTCTGCACCGCGCGCTTCAGGGTGCGCGCCGCCCGGGACACGTCCCTGCTGGTGGTGACCGTCGAGCCCTTCTGCAGGGTGGTGGCGTAGGCAGAGGCGAGCCGGACCGCCAGCTCGGGGGTGACCTCGACGTTGATGAGGCCGGACACGCCGCGCTCGCCGAACAGCGTCCGCTGGCCGCGCGACTCCCAGATGACCGAGTTGTTGACCACCGCGCCGGCCTCGATGGTCTTGAACGGGTAGACCTTGACCCCGGCCGACACGTAAGCCTCGGGCTCGATCACGCACTCGTCGCCGATGACCGCGGTCTCCTCGATCCGCGCCCGCCGCATGACGTCGGTGTTCTTGCCGACCACGCAGCCGCGCAGGGTGGCGCCCTGGCCGACGAAGACCCGGTTGTGCACCACCGCGCGGTGGATGAAGGCGCCCTCCTTGACCACCACGTTGGCGCCGATCACGCTGTACTCACGGACGTTGGCGCCCGCCTCGATCTTGGCGTACTCGCCGATGGCGACCGGCCCGGTGAGCAGCGCGTCCGGGTCGACCTCGGCCCCCTCGGCCACCCAGACCCCCGGGGAGAGCTCGAACCCGGCGATGTCCACCTCGACCTTGCGGTTGAGCACGTCGGCCTGGGCCTTGAGGTAGGACTCGTGGGTGCCGACGTCCTCCCAGTAGCGGTCGGACACGTAGCCGTAGATCGGGGCGCCGCGCTGCAGCAGCTTGGGGAACACGTCGTGCGACCAGTCGACCGACTCCTTGGCCGACACCTCCGCCAGGACCTCGGGCTCCATGATGTACACGCCGGTGTTCACCGTGTCGGAGAACACCTGGCCCCAGGTCGGCTTCTCCAGGAAGCGCTGGATGCGGCCGTCCTCGTCGGCGATGACGATGCCGAACTCAAGCGGGTCGGGCACCCGGGTCAGCCCGACGGTGACCAGCGCGCCGTTGTCGCGGTGGAAGCGGACCATCTCGCTCAGGTCCATGTCGGTCAGCGCGTCGCCGGAGATCACCAGGAAGGTGTCGTCCTTGAGCTCGTCCTCGGCGTTCTTGACCGAGCCGGCCGTGCCGAGCGGGGTCTCCTCGGTGGCGTACTGCAGCATCATGCCGACGTCGTCGCCGTCGCCGAAGTAGTTCCGCACCATCGCCGCCAGGAACTGCACAGTGACCACGGTCTCGTCGAAGCCGTGCCGCTTGAGCAGCCGCAGGACGTGCTCCATGATCGGCCGGTTCACCACCGGCAGCAGCGGCTTGGGCTGGTTGGCGGTCATCGGGCGGAGTCGGGTTCCCTCGCCACCTGCCATCACGACGGCCTTCACGACGCCTGCGCTCCTTTCACCAGTTCTCTGATTTGGATCAGGTAGAGCAGTGCTGCCCACCAGTAGAGCGCAACGCCCCAGACGGCGAAGGCCCAGCCGATAATTCGCACTACCTCGGACACCATCCCGCCGTGGGCGCCGAGGAATAGCAGGGGAAAGGCATACATGAGGCACAACGTGGCGGCCTTGCCGACGAAGCTGACCTGCAGCGCGTCGTAATCGGTGCGGCGGCGCAGCACGCCGAACAGCGCCAGCGTCACGCACACCTCGCGCACCAGGATCAGCCCGAACAGCCACCAGGGGATGATGTCGCGGATCGCGAGGGCGACGATCGTCGCCGCGATATAGAGCCGGTCGGCCAGCGGGTCGAGCAGCTGACCGAGCCTGCTGGTCTGGTTGAACATCCGGGCCAGCTTGCCGTCCAGCCAGTCGCTGATCCCGGCCAGGCCGAGCAGGGCAGCCGCGATGATGTCGGCGGTGGCCGTGCGCGGCCCGATGACCAGCCAGAGAAAGACGGGAACACCCGCTAGCCGAGCGGCGCTGAGCACGTTCGGCCAGGTAAATATCCTGTCTCCCACGGTGCGATCGTAATGGAACCGTGTCCGAGCGCTGACCCCGGGTATCCCCTCCAGCGGCACTTCGTGCCAAAAATCGGTGGCCCGGCGGGCGGCGGCGCGATTCCCTCACCGGATGAATTCTGTGCGCTTCCTGCGGAAATTGCGGAGACCGGGCGCGCGGCCGATGCCGCGAGGCGAAAATGTAACCATCGGTGACTTTATAAAACTTCAAGTGACCGGTCGACAATGCACCCTAAAGCGATGTCGTGGGAGCCGGTTCCGCGGAAGGCGGTTCCGGCCGCCGCGCGGTCAAGCCGTTAGTATTCGCCGATCATGCCCTCGAGAGCGGAGCAGATTCGATGACCGCAGCACGTGACCTCGCCGACCGGTTCCACCAGCGGTGGCTGCACGCCAACCCGTTCGCCGCGACCATGTACGGCATCCCCGGCTACGACGCCCTGCTGCCCGACGACAGCGAGGCCGGCCAGCAGGCCTGGCGGGCCGAGGCGGCGCGCTTCGGAGACGAGGCCGCCCAGCTCCGGCAGGCGCAGCTCACCAGCGCCGACGCGGTCACGCTGGACTGCACCGCGGAGGCGGCGACCCAGGAGGTGACGGGGGTCGACCTGGCGGCCGACGAGTACACCGTCACCGCCATGCAGTACTCCGGTCCCGCGATGTTCCTGGCCGTGGCGGCGCGGACGGTGCTGACCGACGAGCAGGCGGCTGAGGACTACCTGACCCGGGTGCGGGGCGCCGGCGCCTGGCTGGACCAGGTCGGCGAGCGGCTGCGGGCCGGCGCCGGCCGTGGCCGGCTTCCGGTCGCGCCGCTGGCGGACAAGGCGGTGAGCTGGGTGGAGGCAGTGCTCGCGGCCCCGGACAACAGCCCGGTGCTGGCGCCGGAGCCGCCGCCGGGCTGGGGCCGCGCCGACGCCTGGCAGGCCGAGCGCCGCGCGGCCGTCCGCGAGGTGATCCAGCCGGCCCTCGGCCGCTGGGCCGACACCGTGCGCGAGCTGCTGCCGCGGGCCCGCCCGGCTGAGCAGGCCGGCCTGCACTGGCTGCCCGGCGGCGACGCCGACTACGCCCGGGCGATCAGGCTCTACACCACCCTGCCGCTGACCGCGCAGGAGCTGCACCAGACCGGCCTGGACCACGTGGCCGCGCTCGAGGCGCGGGCGGTCGAGCTCGGCCAGCGCCTCGGCCTGGGCGACGGCGGCCCGTCGGCGCGGGAAGAAGTGATGGCGGCGATCCGAGACTCGGCCGGAAAGCTGGCGCCTGCCGACGCGATCAGCCGCGCGGTCGCCGCCGTGCGCCGGGCCGAGGAGCGGGCGGCGGAGTTCTTCCCCGCTCCCCTGCCGCCGCCCTGCGCGGTGACGCCGATGCCGGAGGTGGTGGCCCTGGCCGGGGCGGCGCCGCATTACACCCCGCCGCGGCTGGACGGCGGGCGGCCGGGCACCTTCTGGTTCAACACCCTGCTGCCGACCGCTGGCACCGGCTGGGACATCGACGTGGTGGCCTTCCACGAGGCGGTACCAGGGCACCACCTGCAACTGTCCCGGCTGCAGCTACTCGGCGAGCTGCCCGCGCTGCAGCGGCAGCGCAGCCTGCCGGTGTTCTCCGAGGGCTGGGGCCTGTACGCGGAGCAGCTCGCGGAGGAGACCGGGCTGTACGCCGATGACCGCGGCCGGCTCGGCGCGGTCAGCGCCGCCCTGATGCGCGCGGTGCGGCTGGTGGTGGACACCGGGCTGCACGCCTTCGGGTGGAGCCGCGAGCGGGCGGTGGCGTACGCGGTCGACCACGTCCCGATGCCGCCGGAGTTCATGGCGGCCGAGGTCGACCGGTACATCGTGATGCCCGGGCAGGCACTGGCCTACCTCACCGGCAAGCTGGAGATCGAGCGGCTGCGCGACGACGCGCGGCGACGCCTCGGGCCCGCCTTCTCGCTGGCCGGGTTCCACGCCGCGGTGCTCGACCACGGCTCGCTGCCGATGCCGACCCTGGCCCGCGGCATCGCCGCCTGGCTGGACGAGCAGGTGCCGGCCGGCCGCTGAGTCCCGGCCCGCCCGATTAGTTTCCGCCGGGGTCGACGTTTCATCAGGTGTCAGCGACCGAAGCACCAGGAAGGACTAACACCATGACGACGCTCACCCAGTGCCTGTGGTTCGACGGCAACGGCCTGGAGGCGGCCGAGCACTACGTCTCCGTCGTGCCCAACTCGAAGGTCACCGGCGTTACCCATTACGGGCCGGACCAGCCAGGCGCCGAGGGCGCGGTGCTGACCGTGACCTTCGAGCTGGACGGGGTGCCGTACGTCGCGCTCAACGGCGGGCCGCAGTACAAGTTCAGCGAGGCCTTCTCCATCCAGGTGTCCGCGGCCGACCAGGAGGAGGTCGACCGCTACACCGAGCAGCTCACCGACGGCGGCGGCGAGACCGGCCCGTGCGGCTGGGTGAAGGACCGCTTCGGGCTGTCCTGGCAGGTGGTCCCGGCCGAGCTGCCCCGGCTGCTTGGCGACCCTGACCCGGTGCGGGCCAACGCCGCCATGCAGGCGATGCTCAGCATGACCAAGATCGACATCCAGGCGGTGCGGGACGCCGCCGACTCAGCCGCAGCGCACGCCTGAGCTGGTCGTGACCGGCCTAGATGTCCTCGACGAGGCCCGGTTCGGTGAGCTCAGCCAGCGCCACCGCCGCGAGCTACAGGTGCACAGCTACCGCATGCTCGGCAACCTGGAGCAGGCGGAGGACGCCGTGCAGGAGGCGCTGCTGCGCGCCTGGAAGGGCCGGGCCTCCTTCGACGGGGGGCCCGGCGCCCGGGCCTGGCTGTACCGGATCGTGACCACCACCTGCCTCGACATCCTGCGGGCGGCCAAGCGGCAGGGACGGAGCCCGGGGCCGGCGGCGGAGGTGCCGTGGCTGCAGCCGTACCCGGACGCGCTGCTTGACGAGGCCGAGGCCGCCAGCTCGGAGTGGGCCGGGCCGGAGGGGGCGGCGATCCGCCGGGAGACGGTGGAGCTGGCCTACCTGGCGGTGATCCAGCTACTGCCCGCCCGGCAGCGGGCGGTGCTGCTGCTGCGGGACGTGCAGGGCTACTCGGCGGCCGAGACGGCCGAGATCCTCGAGCTGTCGGTGCCCGCGGTGAACAGCGCGCTGCAGCGGGCCCGGGCCACCATCGGCGACCGGGTGGCCGCCCGCGACGCCGACTGGTCGCCGGGCGGGATCACCGAGGCCGACCGGAACCTGCTGGCGACGTTCATCGCGGCGCATGAGCGGCAGGACCCAGTCGCGGCCCTGGCCGCGATCCGGGCCGACATCCGGGTCTCGATGCCGCCCAACCCGGGGGTGTTCACCGGCCGCGAGGCGATCGCCGGGCTGATGGCCCAGGCGTACGACCGCGCCGTGTTCGGCGACTGGAAGCTGCTGCCGACCGCGGCCAACCGGATGCCGGCCGCGGCGTCGTACCTGCGGCGGTCCGGCGGCGACGTCTTCGTCCCGTTCAAGCTGGACGTGCTGCGGACCGGGGACGGGCTGATCGCCGAGATCACCACGTTCGACGCGTCGCTGTTCGACCGCTTCGGCCTGCCCGCGTCGCTGCCCGCCTAGCCGTGACCGGCCCTCGGGCCGGCGCCGGCGGCGCCTGTTGCTGTTATCCGATGGCGGCGTCCGGTGCGCGGCGCCACTGGCGCCGCGCACCGTTCCAGTCGACGCCCGCGGGGCTAGCGCTACGAGACTCGTGGGGCTGGCGCTACGAGATTTGCGGATAGCGGCCAGTGCGCCGCGGGCAACGGTAACGGATTGGTCGCGATCCGTGGGCGATATGTGACATTAAGTCCGCCCACCGTTACCGTCGTGTCCGTGGAGCGAGAGGTCAGAGGGGACCTCGGGGGACGCCTGGACACCAGCACTCCGAACGTCGCACGGATGAACCACCATTTCCTGGGCGGCCGGGAGACCTTCCAGGCCGACCGGGACGCGGCCGAGCAGGTGCTGGCCGCGCTGCCGGGAATGCGGGCGGCCGCGCTGGCGGGCCGGGACTTCATCGGCCGGGCGGTGCGCTACCTGGCGGGCGAGGCAGGGGTCGACCAGTTCCTCGACCTGGGCACCGGGCTGCCCGCCGCGCCCGCGGTGCACGAGATCGCCCAGGGGGTCAACCCGGCCGCGCGGGTGGCCTACGTGGACTTCGACCCGGTGGTGGTCTCGCACGGCAACGCGATGCTGGCCCGGCCGGGGGTGGCCGTGGTGGTCCGGGGCGACCTGCGCGGGCCCGCCGAGCTGCTAACGCGGCCGGAGATCGGCGCGCACCTCGACTTCGGCCGGCCGGCGGCGGTGCTGCTGGTCTCAGTGCTCGCGTTCGTCGCCGACGCCGACGACCCGTACGCGATCGTGGCGGCGCTGCGGCGGGCGCTCGCCCCCGGCAGCTTCCTGGTGATCAGCCACGTCGGCGCGGACCTGCTGCCCGACCCGGCAGCGGGCCGGCGCCTGGTGGCCGCCTACGAGAAGGCGAACGCGCCCGTCGCGCCGCGGACCCGGGCGCAGGTGCTGCGCTTCTTCGACGGGTTCGAGCTGGTTGAGCCGGGCCTGGTGCCGAAGCCGCGGTGGCGGCCGGATGGCCAAGGCCCGGGCAGCGGGGCGCAGGCGTCCGACATCGACTGGTGCGGCGTCGGCCTGCTGGCGCCAGGATAGCCACCCAGTCAGCAGGGACTCGCGATGCCGTCAAGGGCTAGTGCCGCTTCGCGGCGCACCGATGATCAGCGGCCATGGACGGCGCGGCGCGCTGGCCTGCTTGGTGAGCTCCCGGCCGATGGCGGCCAGCGCTGCCGCCTGGAGGGCCGGGACCGCGATCCCGTCGACGAACTGGACCGCCTGGGCGGGGTCGACCGCCGCCGTCTCGACCGTGACGCTCATCATGGCCGACGCCTTCAGCCACGCGTCATCGACTAGGGCGCAGGCGCGCGCGGCGGCGTCGAACAGCCCCGCCGCGTGCTTACGGTCGGTCACAGCAGCCGCGCGCGCCACGTCGCACAGCGCCCACGCCTTCGAGGCCGGTTCGGCGACAGAGACAGCGATCGCCTCGGCCGCCGTGCAGTCAAGGGCCGCCGTCGCGCTCGCCACAGCGGCTTGCACCCGCGCCTGGTCGCGTGCATCGGCGGTAAAGCCGGCCAGCCGGGTGGCCTCGTTTACGAGGGAGGCTGCCCGCTCCGGGGCCGTAGCCGCCACCGCCCGCGCGCCTCCGCACAGCGCCCGTGCCCGCAGAGACTTGTCGTCGATGGAGGCTGCCAGCCGCTCGGCCCGGGCTGGCCCCGCCGCCAGCGCCTGCTCGAGCGCGGTCACCAGCCGCTTGGCGTCGTCGCGGAAAGTCTCGTGGCGGACCGGCAGCGCGTTGCGGCGGGCGAGTCCCGCCAGGTCGGAAGGCAGCTCGTCCCAGCCGGGCATGACCGCGTCCTCAACCAGCACCGGGATCACCCGCAGGCCGCGCTCGAGGGCAGTCCCGACCTCCACCCGGACCAGGTCATCGGGGTCGTCGAGGCGCCGCCCGCCCCGTCGGCTGACCGCCGAAAGCCAGCCCGGGCCGATCACCACCACCAGCACCCGGCTAGCACCGAGTGCCCGGATGACGGCCTCGCCGAAGTCCGCCCCCGGCTCGATGGTCTCCACGTCGATGAAGACCCGCTCCGGCCCGAAGTGATCCACCAGCCGGTCGCCAAGCCGCCCGGCCACGTGCCTGCTGTCTGCCCGGCGGTAACTGACGAAGATGCCACCGCTCATGGCCGATCACGCTACCGGACCGCGGCGCGCTGACCGCTGCGGGCGGGCTAATCCGGACGGCAGGCGAAAAACAAACAAAAAACAACCCTGATACGATCGCGGCTGCTGCGTTCTGGGGTGACCCGCGTGGCTCCTGGGGCTGGCGGCCCGGGAACCGACTGAGGCCGGCCGGGCGCGCTGTGCGCGCCCGGCCGGTCACCGGCCCTCCCCCTCCATGGGCCGCCTGGGTTCCCCGTCCGCAGGCTTGAGACACAGAGTCTAATGTCTCAACCGCGGTACTTTTGCACGGTACCGTTGGATTGAGAGGCAGATCTCACAAAAAGCAGCGAGAGGTGGGCACGGCCATGGCGGCCCGGCCGGAGCGGGTAGCGGCAGAAGAGGTCAGGCAGCGGATGCTGGACGCCGGGCGTGAGCTCGCCCTTGAGTCCGGCGCCGCGCTCACCATCGAGCAGCTGCGGCTCGAGGAAGTCATCCAGCGGGCCCGGGTGCCGCGCAGCTCGGTCTACCGGATGTGGCCGTACCGCGAGGACTACATCGACGACCTGCTCAGCTACCTGGCCGGCCCGGGCAGCTACTTCAGCGAGCGCCCGGTCAACGAGCCCGACACGATCGGCGTCGCCGAGAAGATCATCGGTGAGAACGCCCACCTGCTCGCCGCCCCCGAGGGCCGCCGCGCGCTGCTGTGCGAGGTGGTCCGGGCGACCATCGAGTACAACTACCAGGAGCTGAGCGCGTCCGCGCCGTGGCGGCTGCACATGGCCCTGCTGGCCACGCTCGGCTCTACCCGCAGCGGCGCCGCCCGCCGGCGGATCGCCGCCGCCCTGGAGGACTCGCAGCTCCGGTCACGGGAGTCGATCGTGGCCATCCTCACCCAGCTGGCGACGGTACTCGGGCTGCGGCTGCGCGACCCGGCCTACACCCTGGACCACGTGCAACTGTCCGGGGGGCTGCTGGTCCAGGCGATGGCGCTGCGCAACGTGCAGGTGCAGGCGGTGCTGGCCGAGCCGGACGACGCCGACGCCGACGCCGACGCGGGCCAGGCCGAGGCCCGCCGGGCGGAGGCCGAGCTGCGCGAGCCCCGCTACGTGAACGAGCTGCTCAACGCGCCCATCCCCGGCCCCGGGCTGAACGGCCAGAGCGCCCAGTGGACGCTCGTCACCTACGCCTACCTGGGCCTGGTCGACGCGTTCCTCGAGCCCGACCCGGACTTCCTGCCGCCGGCCCGGTAATGGCGCGCCGCGGGCCAGGGCCAGCACCCGGTCGCTCAGCACCGCCACCCCCGGGGTCGGCTCGGCCTCGTAGTAGCCGGGCTTGCGCTTCCTGAGCAAGCCGATCCCGTTCTGACTCCAGCTAAAGCTGCGGTTGCCGAGCACCCGGCGGAACACCGTGTCGACGTTGCCGGGGTAGGCCTCCGCCAGCCGGCGCAGCGGCAGCGGCGGGATACTGTCCTCGCGCAGGTAGGCGCGGAGCACGTTGGCGTGCCCGGGGTCGGCGGCGAGGGCCGGGTCAGCGAACATGGCCGCCAGCAGCCCGTACTCGGGCAGCACCACGAAGCCGTCGAGCGGGTCGTAGATGATGCCGACGGTGTCGAACTCGAAGAACCCTTCCGGCATCACGAAGGTGGTCTCGCCGGCGTCGCTGACCGCCCGGTGCCTGCCGCGGGCGCTCGCGGCGGAGTCGCGGCGCATCTTGTAGTACGCGTTGAGCCGCCCCTCGGCCTCCAGCGTCGGCAGCACCAGCTCGTCGCGGCCGAAGAAGGCGACGAACTCCTCGCGGTCGCGCCGCATGTAGGCCCAGCCCTGGGCCGCCTTCTCCTGGTTGCGGAACACCAGGTCGGGCTCCCTGGTGGCCAGGTCGATCGCGAGCCGCGCGACCTGGCGGGCGTCCGATCGCGGGTACCAGGTCTCGTCGCCCGCCGCCAGCCAGGCCGAGTCGTCGTCGGCCAGCGGGAGCAAGGTGCCGGCGAAGAAGCCGCCGGCCGTGCCGGCCGGCGCCGTTCCCAGGCCGTGGACCTGGTAGTCGAGGTCGTCGACGAGGCTGAGCACGCTCACCACGCGCCCGGCCCGGGCGCCCTGGCTGGCCCGCAGCTCGAACACGCCGCGCACGCTGTTGCCGGCCCAGTCGAGCAGCAGCTCGCGGTCGGCCCGGGTCAGTCCCCGCTGGGCGGCGACGAACCGCTCGGTGGCGGCGAGTCCCCCGGCCGCGGTGAGTGCCCGCCGCAGCTGGACGGCGCGATCGATCAGCTCTGGACTCACGGCATGTGATCGTAGGGGAAATTCAGCTGTCCCGCCTGGCCTGCCGCCGGGCACCAGCCGCCAGCGTCCCCGCCCGCGCCTTCTCGCTGGCGGGGTTGCGCAGCGCCCGCTCCCCGGTCGGCTCCGGCGTCACCGCCGGCCCCTGCCGCCGCTGGCGGGGCACCATCTGCCCCGCCCCCGGCCAGTCACCCTGCCGAGCGGCCCGGGCGGCCGCCAGCCGCTCCGCCCGCAGCCGCGCCGCCGACTGCCGGGCGAGCACGGCGACCCGGCGGCTGACCTCGGCCAGCGCCCGCTCGAAGGCCTCCGCCTTGGCCCGGGCGCGGGCGTTCTCCGGCCGCGCCCGGCCCCGGCCGCCGCGTTCCGGCACCCGCGCGCTGGCCGACCGCCGGTACTGGCCGACGTACTTGTCCCTGGCCCGCCTGACCCGGCCCTCGAGCGCGATCGCCGCGTCCTCATCCAGCGCGGCCAGCGCGTCCCGGCCGGTCTGGTCGACCAGCAGCCGCTCGGCGTCGGTCAGAGCCGCGAGCAACGATGCGTCCATTGTCTCCCCCGTAACTGGTGTCTCCCCCGTAACTGGGACCTAGGGCTGGGCCGTGAGCGTGACCGTGGCCTGCTGTTCCTTGCCACCGCGCAGGTAGCCGACGTCCACCTGGTCGCCGGGGTTCTTGGTCAGCGTCAGCTCCTGCACCTGGGCGTTGCTGGTGGCGGGCTGGCCCGCCAGGGTGGTGATCACGTCGCCCGCCCGCAACCCGGCCTTGACGGCGGGGCTGTTGGCCACCACGCCCGCCACGTACAGGCCGCCGGGCAGCCCCGCCTCGGTGGCGGCCTCGGGCGGGACCGGCACCGTCTGCAGCCCGAAGTAGGAGTGGGTGGCCCGGCCGGTGCTGATGATCTCGTCGGCGGTCACCGTGGCCGCGTCCACCGGGATGGCGAAGCCGAGCCCGATGTTGCCGCCCGCGGACTCACCGCTCGCGGTCGGCACCGACGCGCCCGCCGAGGGGATGCCTACCAGGTCGCCCGCGCAGTCGACCAGGGCGCCGCCGCTGTTGCCGGGGTTGATCGCCGCGTCGGTCTGCACCGCCGAGACCAGCAGGGCCGAGGCGTCGTCCTCGGCCGGCACCTCCACCGTGCGGTCAAGCGCGCTGACGATGCCGGTGGTCACCGTGCCGGACAGGCCAAGCGGCGCCCCCACCGCGATCACCTGCTGCCCGACTTGCAGCGAGGCCGACGAGCCGAGCGGTATCGGGTCCAGCCCGTGGGTGGCGGCTACCTTGAGCACCGCCAGGTCGGTCAGCACGTCCCGGCCGACGATGGTGGCGGCCTCGCTCGTCCCGTCCGCGAACAGCACCTGCACCGAGCCGCCGACCGCGGCCGCGATCGAGATCACGTGGTTGTTGGTCAGGATGTAGCCGTCCGCCCTGATCAGCTCGCCCGACCCGGTGCCGCGGGCGCCGTCGGCGCCCTGGGCGGCGATGGTCACCACCGACGGCAGCACCTTTTCCGCCACCGCGGTGACCGAGCAGGTCTGGCCGGCCGCTGCCCCGGTGCCGCTGTCGGCCGGGGCGGCGGTCGCCGACGACCCAGGGGCCGCCACCGCCGCGCCGATCAGCCCGCCGCCGGCCACCACGACCGCGCCCGCCAGCGCCCACAGCGGCCACCGCGAGCGCCCGCCGCTCTTTCGCGTCCGTCCCGCGGTGCCGTCTCGCGCAGTGCCGTCTCGCGCAGTGCCGTCTCGCGCAGTGCCGTCTCGTGTGGGGCCCGCCTGCTCCCCGTTGCCCGACCGGGAATCATCTCGCTGTGCGCACACGGGGCTAGCCTGCGGCAGGCACGGCGCCGGCGCCTCATCCGCGGCGGGTGATCGGCGGCCCGGCCCGGGGGCGCCCGCCGCGGATGAGGCGGCGGGCAAGTTCACCCGATCTGGATGAGCGCAACCGACAAACCGATCAGCCCGAACGGGTGCGCGGCTCTTCTTATCCCGCCCGACCCGCCCGAGCGGCCCGCCCGCCCGACCGGCCCGCCCGACCCGCCCGACCGGCCCGACCCGCCCGACCTGCCCGACCTGCCCGCCCGGCCGCCCGCAGGCTGGACCCTGGCGGTGGCCGGGCCGCGGCCGGTAATCCCTTTGCGCGACGGCGCCCGCCGGTCGCATACTCGTGCTGTCCTGTTCCCGGGATGAGGAGAGTGGCTTGAAGCTCTGAGGTCGGCCCCCAGTGCCGCGCCGCGGTGGCGCGTGCCCGCGACCTCGCACGGAGCTGTCATGTCGGTTGTCCTCAGCGACCTTTCTTTCTCCTTCCCGGACGGGAACGTCCCGCTGTCCGGTCTCAGCCTCGCCTTCGGCCCCGGGCGTACCGGGCTGATCGGCGCCAACGGCGCGGGCAAGTCCACCCTGCTGCGGCTGATCGCCGGCCAGCTACGGCCGACGTCCGGCTCGGTAACGGTGACCGGGTCGGTCGGCTACCTGCCGCAGGACCTCACCCTCGACGCCGCCGCCCCGGTGGTGTCGCTGCTCGGCATCGGGCGGGCCCGGGCGGCGCTGCGCGCGATCGAGGCCGGGTCGGTCGACCCGGCCGACTTCGACGCGGTGGGCGACGACTGGGACGCCGACGACCGCGCCCGCCAGTGGCTGGACCGGCTCGGGCTGTCCCAGGTCGGCCTGGACGACCCGGTGGGACGGCTGTCCGGCGGTGAGACGGTGCTGACCGCGCTGTCCGCACTGCTGCTGCGGCGGCCCGCGGTGCTACTGCTCGACGAGCCCACCAACAACCTGGACACCGGCGCCCGGCAGCGGCTGTACGCCGCCGTCACCGCCTGGCCGGGGGTGATGCTGGTCGTCACCCACGACCGCGCCCTGCTGTCACTGGTGGACCAGGTCGCCGACCTGTCGGGCGGCTCGCTGCGCCTGTACGGCGGCAACCTCAGCGCGTACGAGAAGCTGCGCGCGACCGAGCAGTCAGCGGTGCGCCGCACGGTCAGCGCGGCCGCCGCTGACGTCCGGCGGGAACGCCGCGACCTGCTGGAAAGCCAGTCCCGGCAGGCCACAAGGGACCGGCAGGGGCGCGCGCTGGCCGCCTCGGGCTCGATCCCGCACATCGTGGCGGGCGGCCGCAAGCGGGCGGCGCAGGTGTCGGCGGGCAAGTCGCGGGATGTCGCGCTGGCCCGGGTAGCGGATGCCCGGGCACGGCTGGCCGAAGCGGAGGAGGCGGTCCGCGACGACCCGGAGATCCGCATCGCACTGCCGGGGACGGCGGTGCCGGCCGGGCAGACGGTGCTGACGGTGCGCGGGCTCGACCGGGCGTGGGCACCCTGGCAGCGCGACGGTGAGCCGGGCGAGCCCAGTGGGCCCAGTGCGGGCGGGCGGCTGGCGGAGCTGGTCCTGCGCGGGCCGGAGCGGGTCGCCCTGACCGGCCCGAACGGCGCCGGCAAGAGCACGCTGCTGCGGGCGCTGGCCGGGGAAACAGTGCTTTCCGGAGGGACGGGGCTTTCCGGAGGGACGGGGCTTTCCGGAGGGACGGTGCTTTCCGGAGGGACGGGGCCGGCCGGGCTGACGGTGACGCGCAACGCGGCCCTCGGTTACCTGCCGCAGCGCCTCGACGTCCTTGACGACCAGCTCACCGTGCTGCAGAACGTGCGGGTGGCCGCGCCCGCCGCCACCGTGAACGAGGTGCGCGCGGGCCTGGCCCGGTTCCTGTTCCGCGGGCCCCGGGCCGACCAGCGGGCCGGCGCGCTGTCCGGCGGCGAGCGGTTCCGGGCCGTGCTGGCGGCGCTGCTGCTGGCCGACCCGCCGCCGCGGCTGCTGCTGCTCGACGAGCCGACCAACAACCTGGACCTGGCCTCGGTCAGCCAGCTCGCGCGGGCGCTGTCCTGCTACCAGGGCGCGCTGCTGGTGGCCAGCCATGACCTGCCGTTCCTGCGGTCGGCCGGGATCACCCGCTGGCTAAGTCTGGAGCGGGACGGGCGGCTCGGCGACACGGAGCCGCGGTGACCATCAGGACGCGGGCGGGCTGGCGGGCGGGCTGGCGGCCGCGCTGTCCGGCCTGCCCGCCCGGGCCGCCCGGCTGGCCGGCACCAGCAGCAGCGCGACGAGGCCGGCGCTGGCGGCGGCGGCCGCCAGCACCACGGTGGCGTGCTGGAACGGCGGCAGCGGGTCCGCCCCGCCCGGCTGCCCGAGCACGGTGACCAGGATCGCGACGCCGAGCACGATGCCGACCTGGCGGGCCATGGTGACGATGCCCGACCCGGTGGCGAACCGCTGCGGCGGTACCGCCGAGACGGCCGCGCTGACCAGGCTGGGCAGGGTGAGGCCGACACCGGTGCCGGTGAGCAGCATCCCGGGCAGCATGCGGGCGGCGTAGTCCGTGGTGACGGCCAGGTTCAGCCGCCAGAACACACAGCCCAGGGCGTAAACCGCGCAGCCCGCCGCGGCGACCGGGCCTGGGCCGACCCGGCGGGCGATCGGGCCGGCCGCGATCGACCAGAACGGCACCAGCAGCGGCCCCGGCGCCACCGCCAGCCCGGTTTGCAGCGCCGACCAGTGCCACACGTCCTGGCACCACAGGGTAACCATCAGCAGCATCGCGCCGAAGGCGATGCCGAACACCACGTTGGCCGCGGTCGCGGTGGCGAACACCGGCTGGCGCAGCAGGTGCGGCTCGATGACCGGGGCCGGGTGCCGGGCCGAGCGACGGGCGAACAGCGCCAGCAGCGCCGCCGCCCCGATCAGCGAGCCGAGCAGGGCGGGCGAGCTCCAGCCCCAGTCGGTCCCCTTGACCAGGCCGAGGGCCAGCGAGCCGATCGCCATCGTGAACAGCAGCGCGCCGACCGCGTCGGGCAGCGCCTCCGCCTCGGCCTGGGCCGTGCCGGCGCGGCTGCGCCTCATCGCCGGCAGGTAGCGCAGGCCGGCCACCACCGCGACCGCCGCCACCGGGACGTTAACGACGAACACCCAGTGCCAGCTGGCGGCGACCAGGGCGCCGCCGAGCACCGGGCCCAGGGCCGCCGCCGCACCGCCGACCGAGGTCCAGGCCCGGATCATCGCCACCCGGCGGGCGGCGGGCGCGGCCGCCAGCAGCAGCCCGAGCGAGGCCGGCATGAGCAGCGCGCCGCCTGCCGCCTGCACCACCCGGGCGATGACCAGCACCCAGACGTCGGGCGCGGCCGCGCAGGCGGCCGAGGCGAGGCCGAAGACGACCATGCCGGCCAGGAACGCCGTCCGGCGGCCGATCAGGTCGGCCGCCCGGCCGGCCGGCACCAGCAGCGCCGCGAAGACGATCGCGTAGGCGTTGAGCACCCACGACAGCGAGGCCAGGTCGGCGTTGCCGAAGCTGCGGGCGATCGACGGGATCGCCACGTTGACGATGAACAGGTCCAGGTTGACCACCGCGATGCCCGCGGTGACGATCGCGAACACGGCGCCGAAGGCGGGCGCCGCCCGCTGGCCGCTGGCCTGGCCGGCCGCCGGGGCGACGACTCCGCTGCCGTCCGTCACGCTCTCGGTCACGCGCACGCACCACCAGTTCGTTTGGAAATCCAACCCATACGGGACGCCGGTAGCCTAACCCGAGTGAGTTTGATTTCGCAACTGATGTACGCTTGGTGGCATGCGCGAGGAACTGCCCGGCCGCCCCTGCTCGGTGGCGGCCGCCCTGAGCCTGATCGGCGAGAAGTGGTCGCTGCTGGCCGTGCGCGAGATCACCTTCGGCAACAAGCGCTTCGACGTGATCGCGCGCAACACCGGCGCGCCCCGTGACCGGCTGGCCGCCCGGCTGCGGGCACTCGAGGCCGGCGGCGTGGTCGCCCGGCGGCAGTACCAGGAGCACCCGCCGCGCTACGAGTACGAGCTGACGCAAGCCGGCCAGGAGCTGGGCACCGTGATCAACGCGCTGCGCGGCTGGGGCGACAAGTGGGCCGTCGACTCCCCGCCGGCCGTCTTCGACCATGAGTGCGGGCACGAGTTCGAGGCGTCGGTCACCTGCCGCCACTGCGGGGACGAGGTACACCGGGACTCACTGAAGCTGCGGGTGCTCGCCCCCGGCTGGACCCGGGAGGGGCCGGCCGGGTGACCCCGTCCGGCCGGGCGGCCGCTCCGCTAGCTGCTGGCCGCCGCCATCGCCGCGCGCATCCGGAAGTTGCCCGGCACCAGCTCACCGCCCGCCCGCGCCTGCTCGAGCGCGGCCGACCACCAGGCCAGGTCGTCCAGCATGATGTCGGCGGCGGTGACCGTGAGCGGGTTCTTGGGCTGGCCG
>Ga0265338_10004295_pt1 | contig 19345 bp, 17 predicted proteins | sample 42126metaG_FD_193579 | JGI IMG/M metagenome (GOLD analysis project Ga0265338, IMG submission 193579) | Rhizosphere microbial communities from Carex aquatilis grown in University of Washington, Seatle, WA, United States - 4-21-26 metaG | ecosystem: Host-associated > Plants > Roots > Rhizosphere...
GGGTGGTCTTCATAGGTGGTGTTGGCATCGGCCATGGATTTGGGTCGTCATACGTCAATCCCGGCATATCGTAAAAAAGGCCCGGCGTATCCCAGTTAGGCATGGCTTTTTCTGTTGGTTGAAATTCCATCGTAGGACGGAAGGCCATGTTGCATAGCAAAATTGTTTGAACATTTTTGGCAAATACTGTGTGTCTTTTGTCCGGCATTCCGGGGATTCTGGCCAAGGCGAGAAAGGGTCTTAAACGGGTCTAAAAGGCCTGTTTTCCGCTAAATCGCTCCGGGTCAGGAGATTGTGAATGATTGAAGCGCCGAATGGAGCGGGGCAGCTCTATGGAAATCAGGGCAATACCAAAAAGTGCCGGGGCGGCTCAAAAACCGTCGGGGCAATCGTAAGAATGCGGGGCAATTCCAGGAAGCGCAAGGGCAACACCCAAAATAGCGGGGCAATCGCCAAAAGGGTGGGGCGATTCAAAAATTATCGGGGCAAAAGTAAAAATGCGTCGGGGCAGTCGTCTGGAAATTGAGGCAACCGTCCAGAATCCAGAGCAACGATGCGGCGATTGGAGCAATCAGCCGGCACTCAGGGCAGCCCTCCCGGATTCGGCGCAATGCCGCAAGGTTAAGGGCGATCATTCGGGATTCCGGGCACGGTTTCGGGGAACGGGGCCGGGGTTTCGAATTCAGGGCGAAGTGGCAAATGAAAGGATTTTTTTATTTCTGAAATTAGTGCAATCCGCGTAATCTGCGGTCAAGCAAATGAGTTCCACCGCTCCCCATCTGACGCCCGAGGCCAAGGCCTCGCTGCCGCCGCACGTGGCCATCATCATGGACGGCAACGGCCGCTGGGCGAAGCAGCACGGCCTGCCGCGGGTCGAGGGGCACCGCCGCGGCGCGGATTCGGCGCGGGAAATCATCCGCACGGCGGGGGAGCTAGGCATCAAGTATCTCACGCTTTACGCTTTTTCCGCCGAGAACTGGAACCGGCCCAAGGACGAGGTGGATGCGTTGATGAAATATCTCATCCATTATCTCAAGACGGAGACGCCGGAGCTGAACAAGAGCAACGTGCGGCTGGAGGTCATCGGACAGATTTACCGCCTGCCGGAGAACGTGCAGGAACATCTCAAGAAATCCATTGCGACGCTTTCCAGGAACAACGGCCTGACGCTCGTCATGGCGTTGAGCTACGGCAGCCGCATTGAAATCGTGGATGCCGTGCGCGCGATTGCCGAGAAGGTCAAGCGGGGCAAGCTCGATCCGGCGGACATCAACGAAGACGTTTTCGCCCAGCATCTTTACACTCGGAACATTCCCGACCCGGACCTGTTGATTCGGACGAGCGGCGAGATGCGCGTGAGCAATTTTCTCCTCTGGCAGATTTCCTACGCCGAACTGGTCATCACGCCCACGCTCTGGCCGGATTTTCGGAAGCCGCAATTTCTGGCTGCGCTGGAGGAATACGCCCGACGCCACCGGCGTTTTGGCGGAGTGTGACTTGTCGCTTACAGCACGGAGCTATGTTCCCGCCGGTTTCGCAAGGCGGCGGCCAGTTTCGAAAACCAGACGACGGCCACCGCGCAAAAACTTACCATCACCGCCAGCAATGAACCAACGGACAGTTCCGCCGGCAGGGTGCTGTTGGCCTGGAGGATGAAAAACTGGACCGCAGCAGCAAAGCAGACCACCCAACAGGCGAGCCACAGTAAATAACGCATGATATAAACACCGGCCGGGAGGACTTCCGTGGACGGTGGTTCGCCAGCCGGGTCGGGCCGGTGCGCGCGCAGGCAGGAAAAAATACAGATCACTGCTCCGATAAAAATCAGGACTATCGGCATCCCAATCCCAATGGCCGTCATCAAAAGCAAATGGTCGGTGTGGTTCATCCAGCCGGTTGCCCGCCCGCTGGCGGCAAAGTAAACCGCCACCCGTGGCGGCAGCCCGGAAGTTGACTGGACCAGGTAATAGCCGAACCCGAGGCAGAACAGCGTAAGAATCATTACCGGCGCGCGTAATGTTTTCATGGCCGTAAATTACCACACAACCCGCCCGCTGGCAGGAAAATTACAACGCTTAATCGTCGCTGGTGCTGAAAACGGCAGGATTCCGCCCGTTTTTGAAGTTGATCTTCCGGACGACGTTTCCGTTCGCGTCCCAAACGGTCGTCAGCCCTTGCGCCCAACCTCCCTGCCAGTTCGATTGGGATTTCTTGGCTCCGTTGGGCCAGTAGCTCGTCCATACCATGCTGCCGTCGTTTTGGTAATTTCGCATCCATTGCTTTGAACCATCCGGGCGCAAGCATTCCTCCAAACCGATTTTTTTGCCGTTTTCGCGGGTGACCTCATATTGTTCGTTGCCATTCTCGTAGAACCAGGTTTCCTTGCCTTGCAGGACTGGTGTTCCGTTGGCGGCCTTGAACCAGCTCCAGTTCAAGCGCGCTTTCCCGTTGGGCCATTGCTCCTGTTCAGAGACAATTTTTTCATCGGTCGGATCCGTCGCTTCACCGACCTCGCCGGTCTGATCGGAAAGGATCCACGCTTCATTCATGGCGAAGTGCATTGAAGGACTTCCCTTGCTGGTCATCAGATGAATCAGGCCATCCGGCGTTTGCACCGCGTCGCAATAGCCCAGTGTGCCGTAACCGTGTTGTGGTTTGCCGTTCTTTCCCGCTGGTGGCTTGCCAGTCCAGCCGTTGTGCGGTGTTGCCAGGGTCAGCCGCTTGATCTTCCAGGTCTGACCCTCGTCGTCGGAAAGGGCCGCGTAGGAGCCGCGTTCCGTGATATCAGCGGGCGGTGGGGAAGAAATCATGCGGATGTTCTGGAAATCGCCGGCAAAGAAAAGTTTGCCATCCAGCAGCCGGAGAATCTTTGGACGCTGATTGCTGCCCAGCGCCGCGAACGGGGTCTTCTCCGCTGCACTCCACGTCTTGCCAAAGTCCGACGAATAACATTTGGGCATGTACCCCTCAATCGAGCTGTCCTTGCCACCCATGCCGAGGATGCGCCCGTCCTTGAGCAGCACAAAGGTCGTGTGCCGTCCGGCCGTTCGTCCGCCGGTGTCCTGCCAGGTTTTGCCTTCGTCATGGCTGGCCCAGAGCAGGCTCTTTGCGCTCCGCGAATCCGTGGCGACGTAAATCGTCCCATCCGGCCCGCGAAAAGCGCTGGTGATCGGCTGGCCGATGTAGGATCCGGTTTTGCCCGTAACCAACGCCGGTTGAAGTTCGCTCCAGGTTGCACCGCTGTCCTTGCTGGTGGTAAACCGGAAGGGCACCTGTCCCAGGTCACGGCCGCCGCCGAAGAACCAGATGGTTCCGTTGTCGTTCCAGAGCAAACCGCTCTGGTCGTTAAGTCCGGAAATTTTATAAAACAATTCGGGCATGTCCCATTGCTCCGCGCCGCGCCGGAGCCGGGTCACCACCATGCAGGTATTGGGTGCCGATTCGCTTTTGCCGGGACTCGATGAGAATGAAATCGCCAGCAAATCTCCATTCGGGCAATACGCGATGCCGCCGCTGTGAACTTTGCCCTGCACCGCGCGATCAAATCCCACCGCCGTGCAATCTTCGGTACCAGTCATGTCCGGCGGACTGGGGATGATGACCCGGGCCTTGAAGTAGGGCTTTTGTGCATCCGGCGTCAGCGGCCCGCCGATCAGTTGTTGCTTCACTCCCTGCAGCGGGAATTCCGGCGTCCAATGGAGCGGTGCAGTCTTGGGCAAATCGCCTTGCACCACCCGGAATCCGACGAACTGGCAGACATGATCCGGATCGTATTTGGGCGTTTCTGGCATCAGGCTGCAACGATTCGCACTCCGATACCACACCGGCGCGGTGTCCGGGGCAATGCCTTCGCTGCCATCGGGGTTCTTCACCGTCACCGATCTTACTGCTCCCCCACGGACGACCTTTGCCCAACCGGTGTCGTAGCCGACCGGGTCGGTTTGCTCGGTTGCCGGATACTCGCCGTGCCAGTCATAACACCATTCGGCGGCCCAGGATTGCATGTTTTTCAGACGCCACGGATTCACATCATCCTTCGGCGGCTCGTCGCCGCTCCAGAAAATGGTTTTCGTTCCGGCCCGGCAGGCGTATTCCCATTCGGCCTCTGTCGGCAGACGATAGGTTTTGCCTTCCTTCGCGCCCAACCATTGGCAGAACGCCATCGCATCCTCCCAGCTCACGCCGGTGGCGGCGGGAGCGAAATACCCGGTCGGCTGGAAATCCGGCCGGAACTTCCGGAACTGGTCCACGGTCACTTCTTGTTCGCCCATCAGAAATCCGTGCGTGATATTCACCTTGTGACGCGGCGTTTCATCCCAGGATGGCGAGTCCTTTGATTCGGCGGTTTTCTCGCCAAGATTGAACCGGTTCGTTTCCGCGCCCATTTCGAAAGCACCCGGTGCGATGGCCACCATTTTCATGCCGACACTGTTCACAAAATTTGTTCCGCCGCGTCCGTCCGCGTGCGCGCTTTGAATCAAAAAACAAGCGAACAGGGCCAGGATGGTGGTTAAAAATCCGCGGTGAGATTGTTTCATTTTGGATTAAGACGTTGGCACAAATGGAGTGGTTACGGTGCGACAGTGTATGGCCCAACCATTCTTCTGGCAATTCTGATGCCAGCGTTTGTTTTAAAAACACAGTACGGTCAACTGCTTCGGGCCGTGCGCACCGAGCACAAGAATGCGTTCGATATCGCCGGTGCGGCTGGGGCCGGTGATGAATGAGATCATGCTCGGATAATCGCCGGCGTACTTCTTTTTCAACAACTCAAACGCCGCTGGCAGATCGGGCACCAACTGCTCGCGCCGCGCCAGCACGACGTGATGCGGCGGCAAGACGGACAACGCCCGTCCGCCAGCGCCCCGGCTCGTCACCAGCACGCTGCCGGTCTGCGCAACCAGAGCGTCGCATTCGCTAATGCCAACATCACAGGCTTCCAGTGCATGAACGTCGTAAGGCCGGTCGGTCCGCAGCAGCGGCCGGTCCAGCATCGGGCAGATGGCGTCCGTCAGCGGGCCGGAGTGACAGGCCGCGCGTTTCCAGCTTCCACTATCACGCAAACGAATGAGTGCCTGGCGCATCTCCTCGGCTGAGTTCAACAGTTGAAAATCGGCCTTCAATCCCAGGGCATTTTTTGCGAACAACGCGAGCTGGTCTTCAAAACTGTCGCCAACTTTCGGCAGCCACTGACGCGCGCCGGCAACGGGCGGGGTTGAATGCGACTGGACGTCGTCATGCGAGCCGGGCAGGGGAGCTGGCACCTTCAGCGCTTCCCGGACCCGGGCCAGAATGTTTTCGCGCTCGGTCATGGCCGGTTCCTCCACCAATCCTTGAATGATTCGCGGGCAACGGGCGCCAGGTCGCGCGTCTGCGTCCAGGCTCGTGCCGGGTCGAGCGCGCTGCCTTGGACAAGTTTTTGCAAGGGTTGCGTGAGCCAGGCAAGTTTTTTTGCAAGTGACCAAAAAGTCGGGTCGTTCGCGACGGTGCCAAAAATCCGGTAAGCGAGCCGTTCGAAAAATGCCGGTTTGCCGACGGCGGCGTTGCGGCGGTTCTGAAGGAGGTGATGGTGCAGATCAATCTTTACCGGACACGCCTCGGTGCAGGCGCCGCAGAGCGACGATGCGGCGGACAGATGTTTCCAATCCTGCAGGCCACGGAGATGCGGGGTGATGACCGAACCGATGGGGCCGGAATAAGTCGTGTTGTAGGTATGACCGCCGACGTTGCGAAAAATCGGGCAGACGTTCAGGCACGCACCGCAGCGGATGCAATGGAGCGCATCCCGTTGCTCGGCGTCAGCCAGGAGTTCGGTGCGATGGTTGTCCAGCAACACCACGTGAAATTCCTCCGGCCCGTCGGTTTCAGCCGGCTGGCGGGGACCGCCATACAGCGTATTGTAACACGTCAACGACTGTCCCGTGCCGGCGACGGCCAGCATGGGTAGAAACATGGCAAGGTCTTCGATGCGAGGCAGGATTTTTTCTATGCCGAGCAGGGTGATCATCGTCTTGGGCAGCGCGGCGGTGAGGCGGGCGTTGCCTTCGTTTTCGGTGATTGAAATCATTCCCGTTTCCGCAATTCCAAAATTTGCGCCGGTGATGCCGATGTCGGCGGTGATATATTTCTTCCGGAGCACGCGCCGGGCAATCATCGTCAGTTCCTCGGGATTGTCCGTCGGCGCACTGGCCAGCTCGCGTTGGAACAGTTCGCTGATTTCGCCGCGCGTCAGATGCATCGCCGGGAAAACGATGTGATACGGCGGCTCGCGGCGGAGCTGGACGATGAATTCGCCCAGGTCGCTCTCGACCACGTCAAAACCGGCGTGTTCGAGCGCCTCGTTCAAATGGATTTCCTCGGCGGTCATGGCCTTGGATTTGACGATGGAGCGGGCCTGCTTGTCGCGCACTATGCCGAGGATGATGTCGCGCGCCTGCGCGCCGGTGCTGGCCCAGTGAACCTTCGTTCCGCGCGCGGCGAGTTTGTCGGCAAACGCAACGAGATGCTGATCCAGATGGTTGATGGCCTCCCATTTCGTCTCGGCGGCGGCCTGGCGGGCGGTCGGCCAGTCTTGAAACGCCGTTTTGCGCTGGTCGCGGACGATTTCGTAGTTGTGCAACGCCGTGCGGATGATCTCGCGATGGCGCAAATCGCGGGTCATGCGTTGCGCGCTCTCCTTGAACTGGGTGGCAAAAGTGGTCATTGTTGTGCCAGCACTTCCGCGAGATGGATGGTTTTCATCGGCTTGCCCTGGCGCGACAGCAGACCTTGCAGGTGCATCAGGCAGCTCGAATCGTTGGATACGATGTAATCCGCGCCGGTCTCGATGGCGGAAGCGCACTTTACGTCGCCCATGGCGGTCGAAATCATCGGAAATTTGGCGGCGAACGTGCCACCGAAGCCGCAGCAGGTCTCGGCCTCGGCCATTTCGACGAGTTGCAGATCGCGAACCCTGGCGAGCAGGGCGCGGGGCGGTTTTTTGACGCCGAGCTCGCGCAGGCCGTGGCAGCCGTCGTGAAACGTGACCTTGGCCGGGAAATGCGCGCCAAGATCCGTCACGCCAAGTTTGCTGACCAGGAAATCGGAAAATTCCCAGGTGCGGTCCGAAATTTGTTTTGCCAGTTCCGCCTGCGGCGTGTTCGCGAACAGTTCCGGGTAAAACTTTTTGACCATCGCGCCGCACGAGCCGGAACCGATGACCACCGCTTCGGCATCTTTCAATTTTTCAAGAACCGGGGCGGCAATGGCGCGCGATTCGTCCCAATAACCGGAGTTGAACGGCGGCTGGCCGCAGCAGGCGATTTCCTCCGGACAAACGACCTGGTGACCGAGGCGTTCGAGGATTTGCACCATGCTGATGCCGGCGCGCGGAAACAGCGCGTCCACAAAACAGGGAATGAACAGAGTGACGGTCATGTGTTGCGACTCAAATGCGAAACGCCGGTATTGTTCACGCGGCACGCTGACGTGTCATCAAAAAAATCCGCCGGGCGGATGCCGAATGAGGGTGGAATGGTGGTGTCTTAGGATAGTTGCCGGGCGCGCTGACCGCATCTTTCAACTTGTTTTGGTTGTTCTCTGTGTTATTCAAAAGGTAATGAGCAAAAAACTTGGATTCGGGTTTTTGCTGTGCTTCACCGGCTTGACGGTGCTGGCCGCGGTGCCAGCCGATCAGGATGAACTGAGCCAGGCCAACACGGCCTTTGCATTTGATTTGCTCAAACAAATCTCCGATGAGCAGCCGAATGCCAATGTTTTCATTTCACCCTTCAGCGTTTCGAGCGCGCTGCAAATGGTCGCCAACGGCGCCGCCGGCAACACCAGAACGGAAATGCAGCACGTCTTGAAGACAACCGGCCTGGCCCCGGACGCGCTCAATGCCGCGTGCAGAGATTTGAACGAATCGTTAAATTCACAAACCAACGTGATTTTAAACCTGGCCAACGCGGTCTGGTTCCAGGAGGGGCTGCACCTGAAGCCTGGGTTTGTCGCCGCCAACAGCCGGTTCTTCCGCGCCAAACTGTCACCGGTGGATTTTCAGAAGCCCGACTCCGCCCAAATCATCAATGACTGGGCGGAGAGCTGCACCCATGGGAAAATCAAGGAGGTTGCTCATTGGCCATTCGATCCCCTGACCAGGGTTATTCTGGCCAACGCCATCTATTTCAAGGGCGCCTGGGACCGGCCATTCGACAAAAAGAAGACCGAACCGCGCGCGTTTCATCTTCCCGGCGGCAGTGAAAAACCTGTGCCGACCATGGAGCAGGGCGGGCAGTTCAGTTATCAGGAAGGCGACGGTTTTCAAGCCATACGGCTGCCTTACGCGGGCGGGCGCCTGCAAATGTGTCTTTTTTTGCCGGATACGAATTCCAATCCCGCAAAACTCCTGGCCAGCATGGACGGCAGCGCTTGGCAGGAGAAAATCCTGCCGGGATTCCATGATCGGGAAGGCACATTGGCATTTCCCCGGTTTAAACTCGATTACAATGTGGTGCTTAATGATTCACTGGAGACGCTGGGCATGCGGCATGCCTTTGACGATGCCGATTTTTCCAGGATGGCCGATGAACGTTTGTTTGTGAGCGAGGTGAAACAGAAAAGTTTTGTCGAGGTGAACGAGGAAGGGACCGAAGCCGCGGCGGTGACGACGGTGACGCTGCATGCGATGGCTGTGTTCAAACCGGAAAAACCGTTTGAAATGGTGGTGAATCGTCCGTTCGTATTCATGGTCGGAGACGACGAGACCAAGTCCATTTTGTTTATGGGCCTGGTATTTGACCCCGCCGGATCAGGCACTAATTAGCTGGCCGTCCGTGCCTTTCGCCTGTAAGAAAACCGCGTGGCAAGTGATCGCAAATTCCGATTGGGCGTGCTCGGCTCCGGCAAAGGCTCGAACTTCGTCGCGATTGCCGAGGCCTGCGCCACGGGCAAAATCCCGGCGGAAGTTTCCGTGGTGTTGAGCGATGTCGAAACCGCGGGAATCCTGGCATACGCGCGCGACCGGAAGGTTCCCGCACAGTTTGTCCCGCCGGGAAAATTCCGCACGAAGCTGGACGAGGAATCCGAGCGGGTATTTGTCGGGGCGTTGCAGGCGGCGCAGGTGGATTTGATTGTTCTGGCCGGGTTCATGCGGGTGTTGAAGGGTGATTTTTTGCGCGCGTTCGAAGGGCGCATTGTGAACATCCATCCGTCGCTGCTGCCATCCTTTCCCGGCCTCGCGGCCTGGAAACAGGCGCTCGATCACGGTGTGAAGCTGACGGGTTGCACCGTGCATTTTGTGGACGCCGGAGTGGATTCCGGCGCCATCGTCGGACAGCAGGCGGTGCCGGTTTTGGACACGGATACGGTGGAAACACTGCAACAGCGGATCCATGCCGCCGAGCATGAGCTTTATCCAAAATGTATCGCCGCCATTGCGCGCGGAGAAATCAAGGTTCAAGGCCGGCGGGTGATGAGGCAATCGTAATCACCCCCGACTTCAGACAGTTCGCGAACAAAGACAAAACAAACCAGGAAAGTGCTAATGAAAACCATCTCGATTGCATGTGCCTTGTTTCTTTGCCTCCTGGCCGGGTGCGCCACGGACAAGAATTCGGAAGGAAACAACCGCGGCCATGCGCAAAAAATCGAAAAGACGGATGATTTTAAAATCAAGGCGGCGGTTTATGGATATCTGCTGCAACAACATTTTTTGAACGGTGGCGGTTACACTGCGATTTTTCTCGAAGGCAGCGATGCCGAGGTGGCGGCGCTGATCCGGAAATTTCCAGATCACGTTCCGCCCCTCAAGCCGAGCGACCGGGCGCAGATTCGTCCGCACCAGACGCCGCTGGACAAGGACACGGGCAAGCCGGCCATCGTGCTCAGTGCAAAAGCCCTGGACCCGACGAATGGCGCCTCCGAAGCCATCGGCACCTGGTATGGAGGCGAGGCCGTTTCGGGATTGTATGCCTTCGTGCTGGTGAAAGGGCATGGCGAATGGACCATTCAGAGCGCCAGGTAACGGAGCAAACCCGATGAAAAAGGTTGGCGTTTCCGCGCCAAACTTGGCAGATTCACTTTTCACGCGCACCTGGGCATTGTTCGATGAGCCTTTGCCTTCCAGTGTCGGGAGCAGTTTGCAGGAAATTTTAAATGAGCAAAAAATTACGTTTCGGTCTGCCCAAGGGCAGTTTGCAGGAGGCCACCATCGAAAAGATGGCCAAGGCCGGTTTCAACATCCAGGTCAGCAGCCGTTCGTACATCCCGTATGTGGATGACGAGGAAATGGAGATCCGGCTGATCCGCGCGCAGGAAATCAGCCGGTATGTCGAACATGGCTATCTCGACTGCGGCATTACCGGCCATGATTGGATCATCGAGAACGGCTCCAAGGTGCACGAAGTCGGCGAATTTCTGTTCAGCAAGGTTTCGCGGCGCCCGGCCCGCTGGGTGTTGTGCGTGCCCGAAAATTCGCCGATAAAATCGGTCAAGGATCTGCAGGGCAAACGCATTGCGACCGAAGTCGTCAACCTCACTAAAAAATACCTGAAGAAGCACGGCGTGCAGGCCGAGGTGGAGTTTTCCTGGGGCGCGACCGAGGTGAAGGCACATGAACTGGTGGACGCGATTGTCGAAGTCACTGAGACGGGTTCGTCCCTGCGCGCGAACAAATTGCGCATTGTGGATGAATTGCTGAGTTCCACGCCGCGGCTCATTGCCAATCACATTGCGTGGAAGGACGCCTGGAAACGGAAAAAAATCGAGACGCTTTCGATGCTGCTCAAGGGCGCGCTGGACGCCGAATCGAAGGTCGGTTTGAAGATGAACATTGCCGAGAAAAACGTCAAAAGCCTGCTGCAGAGCCTGCCGGCATTGCGCAACCCGACCATTGCCAACCTGAGCCTGAAGGGCTGGGTCGCCGTGGAAACGATCATTGACGAGCATGTCGTGCGCGAATTGATTCCGAAACTGAAGGCGGCCGGGGCGGAAGGAATCATTGAATATCCTTTGAACAAAGTAGTATACTGAACGCGAAATCCTATGGGTTCATTAAAAAAACGCCGCAAGGCAAAAATCAACAAGCACAAACGGCGCAAGAAGCTGCGCTTGAATCGTCACAAGAAGCGCACCTGGCAGAAGTAGTCTGTCTCGCGCATTGATTCATCCGTTCGCGTGCGGTTGCCTGACCGCGCCGCCGCGAACGGTCTTTTTTCGACGTGCCTGCCCAGCGGCCTGTCCAATGGAACATCGTTTTGACAAACATTACACCCGCGACGAAGCGCGCGCGCTGTTGCCGCAGGTCCGCAAGTGGCTGGAACTGCTCAACCGGTTGCGGAAGGACCTGGAGCGTTACGACAAACGCCTGGGCGGACTGACGGAGCAGGGGCACGACATCGGCGGTGACACGGTGAACAGCTGGATTCGCGCGCTCGCGGAAATGCAGGAGGTGCTTTCTGAATTTCAGCGTCGCCGGATTTTTGTCAAGGATCTGGAACGCGGCCTGGTTGATTTCCCGGCCATCATGGGCGGCAAGGAGGTTTTTCTCTGCTGGGAACAGGACGAGGAGGACATCGAGTTCTGGCACGACCTTGACACCGGTTTTGGCGGTCGCGAACGGCTGTAAATTCGCGGCTTGGTGCTGGAATGGTTGGAATGCTCTTGCGGCTGTGCTTGCCGAACGGAGTCAAATCAGTCAGCGTCGCAATCCTGGTTTGACAGCCGCGGGCGGAATCTGGCATATCTTCCGCACTGGAAAGGAAAAGTTAAACTTAAACAAAAAAAGATTATGCCAATTCCCATCGGATCCAAAGCCCCCGACTTCACCCTCAAATCCAAGCAGGCCGCCGGACTCGTGGACGTGAAGCTCAGCAGCAACTTCGGCAAGAAGAACACCGTGCTGCTGTTCTTCCCGCTCGCGTTCACCAGCGTCTGCACCAAGGAAATGTGCGACCTCACGGCCGGCCTCGGCGCGTACACCGGTCTCAACGCCGAGGTCATCGGCGTAAGCGTGGACAGCCCGTTCACGCAGGAGGTGTGGGCGCAGAAGGAAAAAATCGGCATCACTTTGGCCAGCGACCTGAACAAGACCACGGCCAAGGCGTATGACGTCATTTTCCCGATGCTGGCCGGCGTGGGCGACACGGCGGCCCGCGCGGCGTTCGTGATTGATAAGAACGGCGTGGTGCAATACAGCGAGCAGACTGCAACGCCGAAGGACCTGCCGAACTTTGAAGCTGTCAAGGCGGCGCTGGCCAAATTGAAGTAGTTTCAGTTTCCGGTGGGGCGAGCGTCCCCGCGAGCCGGCTTGTCGGCAGCCTCGCCCCACCAAACAGCTTTACCATCAGTCAATTTTTGAATTTTAACGGACCTGTTCAGGCCGCTCACCCGAGCGGCCTGATTTATTGCGGAGGCGGTGGAGGAGTATTTGAATAAGCCATCCATTCGCTCATGGGCCGGAGGCTGCTGCATTCCGGGCAGTACGTGACGGCGTATTCAACACCACAATTGGGACAGAGCCCGTGGGTTTCAAACGTGTCAAAGGGTTTCCGGCATTTCCCGCAAACCCAAAAGGGACCGTGCGGCGGGGCAATTTTGCAAACCGGGCAGGCGAAACCTTCGCGACGCGGGGCGGCGGCGATGCGGGCCATCGCCCGGGCCTGCATCAAACCGCCCCAGCAATTCATCAGGATGAAAACGGTTATGAGTCCGAGCCAATACGAGTGCGCCCAGATGGCAAACAGAATCAGGCCGGCCACACCCACAAAACCGATGCTGCTGGCAATCAGCAGGCTGCGCGCCCGGCCGAACAAGAACCAAAGCAACGACCGCAATATCTGTCCGCCGTCGAGCGGATAAACCGGCATCAAGTTGAAAACCAGCAGCATGGTGTTGATATACCAGATCGTCACGACGAAACGATAAAGGTCCGGCACGGATTCGCCTAAATTCATCGAATGGGCCAGCCACCAGATGGTTGAAAAAAGGGGGAAGAGCACGACATTCACCAGGGGGCCGGCGGCGATGCTCCAGAGTTGCGCCCCCGGACGTTGCGGCGGAGTCACATAAGCCACGCCACCGAATGGCCAGAGGATGATGTCATGGGTTTGTCCACCCACCTGCCGGCAGGCCAGTTGATGGCCGAATTCGTGGATCAACACGATCAGGAACAACGAAAGACATTCCAGCACACTCCAAATCGAGGACGAGTAACCCCTTGCCTGGTTGACAAAATAATAGGCGGCCAGAAACCAGGCCCAATGTAAATACACATCAATTCCAAAGAGTTGAAACAACCGGATGGAGCCTCGGCGCGTTGGCATGACGTGTGGATTTATCACACAATCTTCCACGTCAAACAAGGTTTTTGGCGAAGCCAGTGACCAATCGGGTTCGGATGATGCACGATTTGCCATTTCGGTGGGGCGAGCGTCCTCGCGAGCCGGCCTTGATGCGTGTGGAACGAATCCGGCTCGTCAGGAGCCTCGCCCCACCAAAAAAGTCTGCTTGGTCAGGCACGCAACATTGCGGATTGTGCCGGTCTTCTGTGGTTCCCGGCGACTAAGATGAAAAGGTATGCAACATCTGTTTCCAGTTCGTCACCTGCTTTTAACCCGACCGCGGTTGTGCCTGGCGTGAATCCGGCTTATTCCAATTCCATGCAGTCCATCTTGATCGTGGATGATGAACAGGAATTCGTCGAGCTGGTGCAATACCGCCTGGCCGGCCTGGGCTGCGAATTCATTGTGGCCTACAACGGCGTGCAGGCGTTGAGCCAGGCACGGCAATTGAAACCGGACCTGATCCTGCTCGACATCCTGCTGCCTGATCTTGACGGCCTGTCGGTTTGTGAAATCTTGCGCCGTCAGCCGGCCACCAAAAGGATCCCCGTGATTTTCATGAGCGCGCTTTCCGGTGACGTGACCAAACGCACCGCGGCGATGCACGCCGACGATTTTTTCGTCAAGCCGCTCGACCTGCCGCGGCTGGTAAAGCGCATTAGCGAGCTGCTGCACCCCGAGCCGGCGGCAAATTGAATGGAACGTCGCATGTGCGCCGATTTCGAGCCGCAGGCTGACTCTACAGCAAATTCAGGCACTACCACCCTTCCGCTTCGCTTGACACAACCGCGCGCAAGCTTCATTTTTACGAGCTAATTGAAGGAATTAAATGAACGCACCGCACAATTTGTTGAACACTCTGCAAACTTTTGAACTCGGCAATGGCAAGCCGGGAAACTTCTATTCACTGCCCGCGCTCGAAAAAGCCGGCGCCGGTCCGGTTTCAAAACTACCCGTCTCCATCCGGCTGGTGCTGGAGTCCGTGCTTCGCAATTGCGACGGCAAGCGGGTGAGCGAGGCCGCGGTCCGGGCGCTGGCCAGTTGGAAGCCGGCCGAAACCCGCACGGAGGAGATTCCGTTCATCGTGGCGCGCATCGTATTGCAGGATTTCACCGGCGTGCCGCTGCTCGTGGACCTGGCGGCGATGCGCTCGGCCGTGCGGAAGCTCGGCAAAAATCCCAAGATCATCGAGCCGCTCGTCCCGGTGGACCTGGTGGTGGACCACTCGGTGCAGGTGGATTTTGCCGGCAACGCGGACGCGCTGCGGAAGAACCTGGACCTGGAATTTTCGCGCAACCGCGAGCGCTACCAGTTTCTCAAATGGGGCATGCAGGCGTTCGACACATTCAAGGTCGTGCCGCCGGGCATCGGCATCGTTCACCAGGTCAATCTGGAATATCTCGCGAAGGGCGTGCTGGATGCGGACGGGATTTATTACCCGGACACGCTCGTCGGGACGGACTCGCACACGACCATGATCAATGGCATCGGCATCGTCGGCTGGGGAGTCGGCGGCATTGAAGCCGAGGCGGGCATGCTGGGCCAGCCGGTTTATTTTCTCACACCGGATGTTGTGGGCGTGCATCTCACCGGCGCGCTGCGCGAAGGGGTCACCGCCACCGACCTCGCGCTCACCGTCACGCAGATGCTCCGCAAGTCCAAGGTGGTCGGCAAGTTTGTGGAATTTTTTGGTCCCGGCGCGGCCGCGTTGCCCGTTGTGGACCGGGCGACAATTGCGAACATGGCGCCGGAATACGGCGCGACGATGGGGTTCTTTCCGATTGATGCCGAATGCGTGAATTATCTCCGCGCGACCGGCCGCAGCGAGGAATTGTGCAAGACGTACGAAAATTATTACCGCGCGCAGGGCCTGTTCGGCATTCCGAAAAAAGGCGACATCGCCTATTCGCAGGAACTTGAGCTGGACCTTGCCACGGTGGTGCCGAGCGTGGCCGGTCCGAAGCGGCCGCAGGACCGCATCGAACTGCCCAAGTTGAAGGAAAGTTTCATCGGGTCGTTCAGCAAGCCGGTCACCGAAAACGGATTTGGCATGAAGGCCGAAGAGCTGTTGCGCACCGTGCATGTCTCGGCGGGCGGCGAAATTCATCCGGGCGGCGGCAGCCAGAAGGACGGAAATGCGCGGCCCAGCGAACGGGAAATGTCCAACGAACATCCGACGGCCGAACCGGTTCACGCAAGAGCCGCGCGACTTGAAGGTGACGTTCGCAACGGTTCCGTGCTCATTGCGGCGATTACAAGTTGCACGAACACGTCCAATCCGAGCGTCATGCTGGCCGCCGGCCTGCTGGCGAAGAAGGCGGTGGAACACGGCCTGACCGTCAACAGCACCGTGAAATCCTCGCTCGCACCCGGCAGCCGGGTCGTCACGGATTATCTGAATAAGACCGGTCTGGCGCCGTATTTGGACAAGCTGGGCTTCCAGACGGTTGGCTATGGCTGCACCACCTGCATCGGCAATTCCGGCCCGCTGCATCCCGCCCTCGAAGATGCCGTGGTGAAAAACAATCTGATTGCCGCATCCGTGCTCTCGGGCAACCGTAATTTTGAGGCGCGCGTTCACCAGAACATCAAGGCGAACTTTCTCATGTCGCCGCCGCTCGTCGTGGCCTTTGCGCTGGCGGGCCGCGTGGACATTGATATGAACACCGAGCCGTTGGGCACGGGCAAGGATGGCCGGCCGGTCATGCTGAAGGATCTGTGGCCGACCCTGCGCGAAATCCGCGACCTCATGCAGACCGCGTTGCAGCCGGAGGTGTTCCGCAAACTGTACAAGGATTTCGCCGGCCAGAATCCAAAGTGGAACGAAATCCCGTCCAGCACCGGCAACGTGTACGAGTGGGACCGCCAGTCCACCTACATCCAGGAACCGCCGTTTTTCACGAACTTCACGATGCAACCCGGCAGCATCGCCGCCATCAAGGGCGCCCGTGCCCTCGGCATCTTCGGCGACAGTGTGACGACCGATCACATTTCACCTGCCGGTTCCATCAAGAAATCTTCGCCGGCCGGAAAATATCTTAATGAGAACGGAGTGTCGGCGGAGGATTTCAACAGCTATGGCTCGCGCCGCGGCAACGATCGCATCATGACCCGCGGAACGTTTGCCAATGTCCGCATCAAGAACCTGATGGCCCCCGGCATTGAAGGCGGGGTGACAAAATTCCAGCCCGGTGGCGAGCAAATGAGCATTTACGACGCCTCGATGAAATATCAGGCGGCTGGCATTCCGCTCGTCGTGCTGGCCGGCCAGGAGTATGGCACCGGATCATCCCGCGATTGGGCGGCCAAGGGAACCAATCTGCTTGGAGTAAAGGCCGTTGTCGCGCAGAGTTTCGAGCGCATCCATCGCAGCAACCTGGTCGGCATGGGTGTGTTGCCGCTTCAATTCAAGGAAGGCACCACGGCGCAAAGCCTGAAGCTCGATGGCACGGAAACCTACGACATCGTCGGCCTGGATGCGAACATCAAACCGCAGCAGGATCTCACACTTAAGATCACGCGGCTGGACGGCCGGGTGGACAATGTGCCGGTGCGTTGCCGCATTGATACGCCGATTGAAATTGATTACTACCAGCACGGCGGCATTTTGCCCTACGTTTTGCGGCAGCTGGTGGCCGAGGCGTGACTTGGAACTGTGATCTCTGAATCGGTCGGTTGTCGGCGTGTTGCATTGTCGGAATCACGCCGAAACAGAGGTCGGAGTTTAAATGCTACGATTGTTGCGGCTTAACCAATGCCACCACCACGGAATCCGGCTTCAGGTATTTTTGTGCCACGGCCTTGATCTGTTGAAGGGTGACGGCTTCGAACTTCGCATCGTCCTGTTCCGCGCGCTCATAGCCGAGCCCGTAAAGCTCATCCAGCGTGGTGGTGGAAGCGAGATGTCCCAGGTCCTGGCGGGCGATTTTTTTCTGGCCGATGATTTTGGCCTTGGCCCGTTTGAGTTCATCGGGGGTCAGGCCCTCGGTGCGCAGCAACTCCGCTTCCTTCAGAATTTCCTGTTCGACCTGGGCGGCCTTGGACGGTTCGGTGCCGGCATAAAAAGCAAAGTATCCGGGAGCGAGACCGGCAAAATGTTGCGCGCCGACATAATAGGCGAGCCCGAGTTGTTCGCGGATCCGCAGGAACAGCCGCGAGCCGAGGTCGCTGCATGATTCCTGGATCAGTTCGAGCGCAAAACGATCCTCGTCGTACATGGTCGTGCCGGGGAAACCGATGACGACCACCGCCTGTTTCTTGTCGCGGTTTTCTTCAACCCGGGTCAGAAGGGGGAAAGGCGCTTCGGCTGGGATGCGAATCAGTTCCTTCGCCGCTTCATTGGCCTTCCAATGGCCAAAAAACTTTTCGACGGCGTTTTTGACGGCGGAAGTCTTCACGTCGCCAAAAATGGCCAGGACACAGTTGTTGGGCACGGCCAGTTTCTTGTGAATTGATTTCAAACCTCCGACCTTTAGCTTGGCAACGGTTTCTTCCGTGCCGGTGGAATCAAGCCCGTAGCCGGTGTTGCCAAAAAGCGCGCTGCGCATGGCCAGGCTGGCGCATTTGAGCAGATTGTCCTTTTGCGCAAAAATGTCGGCGATTTGCACCTCGCGTTCGCGTTCGAGCGCGTCGGCGGGAAAAACCGGATTCTGCAAAACGTCGGCGAACAGCTCGAGGCCGGCGGTAAAATCGCTGTTCAGGATTTCCATGTTGACGCCGAAACTGTTGTTGCCGCCGTAGCTGTCAATGCTGCCGCCAACCGTCTCGATTTCGTTGGCGATGTCGCGGGCATTGCGATGCGAGGTGCCCTTGAGGAGCATCCGGCTGGTCAGCTGGGTGATCCCGCTGTTTTCCTTGGTTTCAGCGAGCACACCGCCCTGGAACATGGCGCGGAACTCGACAAACGGCAGGCGATCATCCTCCTTTACCAGCAGGCGAAGGCCGTTGGGGAATACAAATTTCTGGATCGCATGGTCGGTCTGTTCTTCGGCAACCGCGGATATTTTTGGCGCGGTGCCCGTGGGCAACAATGTGTAAAGCGTGCGGTTCTCCGCCGTGAGATATTCCCGGGCCACCCGCAGGATATCGGCGGGTTTGACCCGTTTGACGGCGGCCAGGTAACGCTCGGAAAAATTCAGATCGTTCGCCGCAATCCAGTTTGCGCCCAGGTTTTGTGCCTGGCCTTCCATCGTCTTGCGCGAGGACAGGGTGGCGGCAATGAACTGTTTCACCGCCTTGCCGAGTTCCCCGGTGGACAGCGGGGAGGATTTCAATTTTTCAACCTCCGTGAGCATCGCGTCGCGGGCGGCGTTGAATTTATCAGGATCCACTATGGCGCTCATGCCCAGCAACCCCGGATTGCCGGGGTTGTAGGTCCACGCGTCAACGTGGTGCACGACCCCCTTTTTTTCGCGGACGTGCTGGTAAAGGCGCGAACTGCGGCCGCAGCCCAGCAGGACAGCCAGCACGTCGAGCGCCGCCACGTCGGGATGGCGCAATTCGGGTATGTGCCATGCAAAATGAAAATGGCCGAGTTCAATGGACGCTTCCTCGATGACTTCGCGCGCCGCGGTTTGCCTGGGCTCCTCCGGCAACACGACCGCCGGGAGCGACCGGGCTTTGGCGTTTTTGTAGGCGGCGCGGATTTGTGCCACGACCTCGTCGTTCCTGATATCGCCGGCAACGACGTAAAAGACGTTGTTCGGCGCGTATTTTTCGTGGTAGTAGCTGCGGATGTCGTCGGGCTTCAGTTCGTTGAAAATATCGGGATAACCGATGACGGTGAAACGGTAGGGGCTGCGTTGGTAGGCGGTTTCAAACAGGCGGCGGCTGGCCCGGCGGTTGGGATCGTCCTGGCCCATGTCCATTTCGCGCCGGATGACGTCGAGTTCCTTGGCCAGCTCATCGGGTGGCAGGCTGGCGTTTTGCATGATGTCGCACAGGATGTCAATCGCCGTGCGCCCACCGCTGCTGGGCACGTCAATATGATACACCGTGCGGTCAAAACTGGTGTAGGCGTTCATGTA
>Ga0265338_10004296_pt1 | contig 19344 bp, 14 predicted proteins | sample 42126metaG_FD_193579 | JGI IMG/M metagenome (GOLD analysis project Ga0265338, IMG submission 193579) | Rhizosphere microbial communities from Carex aquatilis grown in University of Washington, Seatle, WA, United States - 4-21-26 metaG | ecosystem: Host-associated > Plants > Roots > Rhizosphere...
ATGGTCTGAAATCCGGGTCCATATATGAACACAATTTTCGCCGCCGCCGCCGTTATCCGGTTGCCCCGGATGCCAGTTAAAGTAACCCGGTTTTTCGTCCGTGACCCAGGCAAAAGGGCCGCCCGGCCATTGCCGGTGCAACCCGATCCACAGGTTGCGATTCGTGCCGCCATAAGAGCAGAATTTGGAAAACACCCATTTCTCTTCAGCGGCATTGTTGATGACAACCAGAGTACCGCCGAGTTGTTCGGCTTCGGCTTCGGAAGCCGTCCAAGTGTCCGGCGTGAGCAAATAATAATCATGCCCGTTGGCTGGATTGGTGATGGGGCCGGTGATAATGCCGGCGCGGGCGGTGAAGTTTGCTGTCAGCAGCAGGATGGCCGCGCTGCAAACGGCGAATATTGTTTTCATAATGGGTCAGACGGGAACGAACCATTAATACTCCGTGAAATAGTCCAAACTGAATTTTCCATGGGAGCGTTCAAGGTTCGACAGGAGAAAAAGGATGCCGTTCATTGTTCTCGCATCAACAACCCGGGTCCCGCACCCAAGCTCCCGGCTCTTCGAAGTCAAACCGTCAAGTCCGCCAATGCCGGGTCGCTGGCATTGACGATTTTCCGCATTTTGGCGACGGCAGCCTTGAGGTTGTGTGCGCCAAACAAAGTCGTGCCGCTCACGAAGGTGTCCGCGCCGGCGCGCGCGCATTCGGCGGCAGTCTGAAAATTGATCCCGCCGTCCGCACTGATGCGATACGGCAGTTTGCGTTCGCGGCGCCATGCCTCGGCCTGCTGGATTTTGGGCAGCGTTTCATGGATGAATTCCTGTCCGCCAAAACCGGGATTGACGGTCATTACCAGCAACAAATCAATCTTGTCGAGGTACGGCAGGATCTCGGCGATGGCCGTGGGCGGGTTGATGGCAAGACCGACCTTTTTGCCGAGCGACTTGATTTTCCACAACAGCGGCGTGACTTGTTCACCCAGTTCGACGTGGACGATGATTTCGTCCGCGCCGGCCTTCGCAAATGGTTCCAGCAAAATTCCCGGCTGTGAACACATGAGATGCACGTCGAAAAACAGCCGGGACAGCGGGCGGATGGCGTGAATGACTTCGGGGCCAAAGGAAATATTCGGCACAAAATGGCCGTCCATGATGTCGAGGTGCAGCCATTCGGCGCCGGAACGGTTGACGCGTTCGACTTCCTTGCCGAAGCGGGTATAGTCCGAAGCGAGCAGCGAAGGCGCGATGATCATGGCTGAAAGAATAGCGGATGGAGGATGGCGGATGAAAGGCGGAAAATGACTTTGCCGGGGGAACGCTCTCGGCGGTTCAATTCCGCTTGCCATCAAGGCAGCGGCGGACGGCCAGGATGAGCGTTTGCGGCTGGTAGGGTTTTTGCAGATAATTCAATTCCGGCTCGAGCTTGAAATCTTTGCCCACGATGTCGGCGCTGTAACCACTGCTGAATATCACCTTGAGGTCGGCACGGTCGGCCCACAACTTTTCGGCAAGTTCACGGCCATTCATGTTTTCGGGCATCACCAGGTCGGTGAGCAGCAGCGCGACCTCCTGCTTGTGCCCGTGCCATATATCCACCGCTTCCACACCGGTCGCCGCCTGCAACACCTTGTAGCCGTGCTTCTCCAGGACGCGGGCGACCAGTTCGCGGACGGCCTTTTCGTCCTCGACCAGCAGAATGGTTTCGGTCCCGCCGCGAACGCTGATTTGGGTCGTCGGTTTTTCCGCGTCAGGCTTGCGCTCGCCGATATAGGGGACGTAAATGCGAAACGTGGTGCCCTTGCCGATGGCGCTTTCCACTTCGATCCAGCCTTGATGCTGTTTGACAATGCCATAAACGGTGGCCAGGCCAAGACCCGTGCCCTTGCCGACTTCTTTGGTGGTGAAAAACGGCTCAAAAATACGGGGGAGATATTCGGGCGGAATGCCGTTGCCGGTGTCGGTTTTGCTGACGCAAACGAACCGGCCCACGCGCGCTTCGGGATGCTGTTGCACGTGAGCTGCGTCCACGTCCAGGATGGCAATGCGCACCGCGAGCTGGCCCCCGCGCGGCATGGCATCGCGCGCGTTGACGGCGAGATTGAGCAGAACCTGCTCCATCATGCCCGCATCGGCCTCGACCGTCGCGGGCCCCTGGCTGTAATTCAACCGCAACGTCACATCCTCGCCCAGCATCCGCCCCAGCATGTCGCTCATGTTGCCGATGATTTTGTTCATGTCCAAACGTCTGGGCTGGATGAGCTGGCGCCGGCTGAATGTGAGCAATTGGCGTGTCAGGCCGGCGGCGCGTTCGGCGGCCAGCCCGATTTGTTGGGCGGAACGGGCCCCCGTTTCATCGAGATCGGACGTCATGAGCAGTGACGCGTGGCCATGAATGACCGTAAGGATGTTGTTGAAATCGTGCGCCACCCCGCCGGCGAGTTGCCCGATGGCTTCCATCTTCTGCGACTGGCGCAGTTGCTCCTCCAAACGCCGTTGCGCCGTAACATCGCGAAACAAACTGAGCAATAGGGGCGGTTTGCCGGGCAATTCGACGAGCGAATCCGCGATTTCAAATATAATTTCGCGGCCATTGTGAAGCCGGTAACTGCGCTCCCGCTTGCGCGCCGGAGCGTCCTTGCCGACGCGTTCCCGGTATTGCGCCTGCATCGCCTCCCGGTCCCCGGAATCGGCGTAAACCACCGTGAATGGTTTGCCTTCCAATTCGCCCGGCTGCAGTTCAACCAGCTTGCAGAAGGCGCTGTTGACCGCGTGAATGATGCCGTTCTCATCGGTCAACCGCATCCCGTCGGCGGAGTTTTCCCAGACCGACCGGAACAGGGTCTCGGAGCTGCGCAGGGCGGCCTCCGCGGCGCGGCGTTCGGTGACATCGCGCACGTGCAGCAGCAAGGCGGGCTGGCCGGCGAATTCAACGCGGCTGGCGCGCACTTCCACCGGCACGATGCGCCCGTCGGCGCTTTCACTTTCACCTTCCACCCATACCAGTTCGCCGCTGGCCAGTTTCTGAAAATCGCGCCGGGCTTCGTCGCGGCGGGACGGGGAAATCAAATTATTCACCGCGTTCCGGCCAACCAGTTCCTCCCGTTTGACGCCGTGCAACGCGCAGGCGGCCGCGTTCACGTCCAGCACATTGCCTTTGAGGTCTTCCACAAAAATCGCGTCGGGCGAATTTTCAAACAAATCGTGGAACCGCTGCTGGCTTTCGCGCAGGTCCTGTTCGGCGCGCAGGCGTTCCAGCGCGCCGCCGCATTGGTCGGCCAGCGTCTGGAGTGTTTCCAGATCGAGTTCCGTATAGGCCCCCGGCAGCCGGTTCTGAATCAGCAACAGGCCGATGACGCGTTCGCCCTTGCGAATGGGCGCGACCATGGTTGCCTCGGAATAATCCTTTTCCTGGGCGGGCGACAATCGTTCCGCGCCTTTTCTAACGACACGCTGGATGAGAGCGTTGGCGGTTTTTGGCTGGGGCGAAGAAGGGATTTCGACACGCCGGTTCTCGACCGTGGTAATATTGAGCAGCGAGAAGACCTCATCGCGCTCGGCGGAATACAAATCCAGGACAAAATCATCCCATTTGAACAGGGCGTCGGCAGCCTCGCAAATGATTCTGGCGGCTTCGGGCGCCGTCGTGGCCGAACTGAGACGGTGGCTGAGTTTGGAAAAGACCGCGTTGCGATGCTCCACGCGGCGGCGTTCCGTCACATCGGTCGCCAGCGCCAGGGCGGCAAAACGGTCGCGAAAAGTAATCGGACTCCAGATGACCTCCACGTCAATGAGACTTCCGTCCTTCCGCCGATGCCGCCAGACATGGCTGCGGTCAGCGGTGTTCAACGCGATATTTTTGTGGGCATTGTCCTTCTCCGGCGACCGGATGTCCGCGATCGTCATGGCCAGGAATTCCGCGCTCGAATAACCATAGTGTTTGGTTGCCGCTTCGTTGACCTCCAGAAAGGCCAGCGTTTCCAGGTCGAAGACCCACATCGGATTGGGATTGCCCTGGAACAGCAGGCGGTATTGTTTTTCGCTGCTGCGCACGTCCTCCTCCGCGCGCCAGCGGTCGGTCACGTCGCGGGAATTGAATACAATGCCCGCCATTTCCGGGTCATGGAGGCGGTTCTGGCCGACGGTTTCCAATTGCCGCCATTCGCCGTCTTTTCTTCGATAACGCAACTGGATTTTAAACGTGCGCTCCGGATGCTCGATCCCGGCCTGGAGTGCCTCCGACGCCCGAGGCAAATCTTCGGCATGCACGTGCGCGAAGGCATTTTGTCCGCGCAACTCCTCCGGCATATAACCCAGGACGTGCTCGATGGACGGGCTGACGTAGAGAAAATCCCCTTCCCGGCTCAAAATAGAAAGCACATCCAGCGAATTTTCCGTGAGCGTGCGGAAATATCTTTCGCGCCGGACCAGTTCCGTCTCCGCCTTGCGCCGCTTGGCGCGCTCCTCGGCTTCCTCCACCGCGCGGCGGATGGCCGACGTCAGCCGTTCCGGCTGCTGTTTGAGGATGTAATCCGTCGCGCCGGCCTTCAAACTTTCTATCGCCGCGCTCTCGCCGATGGTGCCGGAAATGAGAATGAAGGGCGTGTCGGAGCTTTTTTCCCTCAGCATGGCCAGCGCATCCAGGCCGGTGAGATCGGGCAGGTGAAAATCCGAAAGGATGACGTCAAACGTTTCGCCGTCCAGGGCTGTTTTCAGCTCCTCGCGCGTTTTCACCTGTTTCACCTCGGCATCCAGGCTGTCCTGCTCAATCATGGAACGGACCAACTCGGCAAAATCCGGTTCGTCTTCCAGATGGAGAATGTGCAGGCGTTTATTCATTGATTTCCACTATCCCACGTTTGAACCATTCCTCAAAAAACAGCAGTCGCAATGCCAGTCATTCGCCCAATCCGGACGTCATTTCAGGCTCAAACCGCTGAAACGGACGGCATTCGTCGTTGACATTAACCCGGATTTGTTTATGGTTTCAGGCCTTTAATCGAAACGAACTATGCCGAACACCACGTCAGCCGAACGCCGGATGCGCAACAGCGAGCGCAAACGCCTGCACAATCTCAGCGTCAAATCGCGCTTGCGACGCCTGGAAAAAAATTACCGCGCGCTGCTGGCCTCGGGCAAAAAGAGCGACGCCGTCAAATTGCTGCCCGGCGTCACTTCGGCCTATGACAAGGCCGTCAAATTTGGCGTGCTGCACCGCTCCGCCGCCAATCGCAAGAAATCCCGGCTGTCCGTCGCGCTTACCCGGGCCGCATAAACCGTTTCGACTTCCATAGTCCCATTTTGGCCAGCCGGAAGGCAAGCGCCGTGCCCAGGCAGCCGAAACCGTATTTGACGCTCCGGCGGAAATTGATGGACGACGCCTCCGGAAAATACTTCGTCGGGCAGCTCACCTCGCCGATCGTGAACCCGTGCCAGAGGATCTGCGCGAGCATCTGATTGTCAAAAATGAAGTCATCCGAGTTTTCAGCCAGCGGCAGCGTCTCCAGGATTTCCCGCGAGAACGCCCGGTAGCCGGTGTGATATTCCGAAAGTTTTGCGCCGAACAGGATGTTTTCGGCCAGGGTCAGAAAGCGGTTCGACAGATATTTCCAGAACGGCATCCCGCCCCGCAGCGCGTAACCGCCCAAAATGCGGCTGCCCAGCACGCAGGGATGCAACCCGTTGGCGATGATCGAGGCCATCGCCGGAATCAGCTTCGGGGTGTATTGATAATCCGGGTGCAGCATGATGACGATGTCCGCGCCCATTCCCAGCGCGAGCCGGTAACAGGTCTTTTGATTGCCACCGTAACCCAGGTTTTGTTTGTGCACATAAACCTGCATCCCTTCGAGCGAGCGCGCCACCGCCACCGTATCGTCGCGGCTGCGGTCATCCACGAGAATGATCTCATCCACGATACCCTGCTCGCGCACCTCGTCGTAGGTTTTGCGCAATGTTTGCGCCGCGTTATACGCCGGCATCACGACGACAATTTTTTTTCCGCGATACATTTGGTTTCCGGATTTTCGCCCGCATCCTGCCTGAACCGGGCGGTGCGCGGAAACAAAATATTTGCATCATTTGCCTGAGAAATATCCGGTTGACGGGAAATCCAATATTTTCCAATCCTGAAGCTTACACAAACTGACTGCAGTTACGTTTTCTCTCCGACTTTCAACTTCCAATGCGACTCAATTGTGTGCTGTTGAAGGCAAAAAATGCTAATGATATGGCAAAAACCCGCTTGCTCCATCAGCCACATTAACCTATCTTGGCCACACGTGAACAAAAGGGTAGCAGCGTATAAAGTGATCGAAGGCGAATGCGCCGGGCCGGCGGTTTGCCCGTTGAGCCGGGTCAAGGCCGGCACCACTGTTTGCATCAAAGAGCTGGCCGCAGCCCCCGAAGTGCGCGACCGGCTGCGCGAGCTTGGCCTGGGCGAAGAACAACACGTTAAACTCTTGAGCAGCAAAGCCAATGTTATTTGCCTGGTCTGCAACGCCCGGCTGGCCTTGAGCGAAAAACTGGCCCAAACGATTCTGGTCGAACCGTTGCCCTCCCCCATCGCCGCCTGAGGTTTTTTATGGCTGCCGCTCCCCAGCCGCTCAGTTCGGTTGCCGTGGGTACGACGGCGACCGTCACCGAAATCAAACTCCCGCCCGAAAGCCGTCCGCGCCTGATGGAAATGGGCCTGCTCGTCGGCACCACGGTCGAACTGGTCCGCTTTGCCCCGCTCGGCGACCCGGTTGAAATCAAGGTCCGCGGCTACAATCTCACCCTCCGTAAAAACGAGGCGGAACAGATTCTGGTAAAGGTGGCGGGTGACTCGCCTTCGCCTGGCGGCTACGGCGCGGCAGGCAAGTGACCCGGGGCCAGGCCGCGTCAACCGCTGCGGCGCCCGGCGCAATTCTCCGACAACAAATCGCAAAACAACGCTAATGCGATCCGCGGCAAATCCAGTATCATAACGCGCAGTATATGCCCGCCAGCGCCACAGAAAAACCGGCCATGCGTCAACAATTCTATGCGGTTTTGACCGGCAATCCGAATTCGGGCAAGACGACCGTGTTCAACGCGCTGACGGGGCTTCGCGCAAAAGTCGGCAATTATGCCGGCGTGACCGTCGAGCGCAAGGAAGGCCGGCTGCCCGCCGCCCCGGCCGGAATGGACATCCGCGTTCTCGATTTGCCCGGCACGTACAGCCTCAGCCCCAATTCGCTTGACGAACAGATTTCCCGCGACGTGTTGATGCATCGCCTGCCGGAACTGCCGCCGCCGGATTTGATCGTGGTGGTCGTGGACGGCTCGAACCTGCAACGAAACCTTTATTACACCACGCAGGTGATCGAGCTGGGGCATCCGACCATCATCGCGTTGAACATGGTGGACGTGGCGGAGAACAACGGCTATCGCATTGACGAAAAGAAACTTTCCGAGGCGCTCGGCGTGCCGGTGCTGCCCATCGTCGCCAGCAGCGGCCGGGGCGTGCCGGAGTTGCGCGCGCAAATCATCGCAACCCTGCAGAACCAACCTGAGATAAAACCCAAGCTGTTCTGCCAGTTGCCCGGACGGTTCCGGATTGAAGCGACCGGGCTGGCGGATCTGCTGGCGAACAGTTTCAAGGAACGGCGATTGCAGGCGACCGCGGAGGCGCTGCTACTGCTCAGCAATGAGCGGGCGCTGGCCTCAAGCCGGCTGCATTATCCGCAAAAAATCCAGGACGCCGTGGTCGCCGCCCGAAAACGGCTCGAAGCCAGCGGCATCGACTGGCGGGGCGCGCCGATTGAATGGCGTTACGCGCGGGTAGCGGAAATCCAGGTGGCCGCGACGACGGAACTCAAGCCACCAGGAGAAACGTTGAGCGACAAAATGGACCGGGTGCTGACGCACAAAATCTGGGGCACGTTGATTTTCATCGGCATCATGACGCTGATGTTCCAGAGCATTTTCACTTTCGCCAAAATACCAATGGACGCCCTGCAGGCCATCGTCAATTGGGCCGGAAACACGATCGGGCATCTGATTCCTCCCGGCGATTTGAATGATTTGCTGGTCAACGGTGTCATTGCCGGTGTCGGGGCGGTGATTGTTTTTCTGCCGCAAATCCTGCTGCTGTTTTTATTCATCGGTTTTTTGGAGGATACGGGTTACATGGCGCGCGCGGCGTTTTTGATGGACCGGCTGATGAGCAAGGTTGGGCTGCACGGCAAAAGCTTCATTCCGATGCTGAGTTCCTATGCCTGCGCAATTCCCGGCATCATGGCCACACGCACGATTGAAACGCCGAAGGACCGGCTGGTGACGATTCTGGTCGCGCCGCTGATGAGCTGTTCAGCGCGGCTGCCCGTCTATACGCTGCTCATCGCGGCGTGCATTCCGGACCTTAAAATCTTCGGTTTTTTCAAGCTGCAGGGCCTGACGATGCTGGCGATGTATCTGCTGGGCACGGTCGTGGCGCTGCTGATGGCGTGGCTGTTTAAAAAAACGCTGCTCCGGGGCGAAACCCCGATGCTCATCATGGAGTTGCCGCCTTACAAACGGCCGCTGTTGCGCGTCGTGCTGCGTCACATGTGGGACCGCTCGAAACTTTTTGTGAAACGCGCGGGCACGGTGATTCTGGGTGTGAATATCATCCTCTGGTGCCTGGCGACGTATCCGAAACCAGATGTTAAATCGCTGAATCGTTCAACCGTGGAAGTGGAAACGCAACAGGCTGATTCAACACCACTGACCGAAAGCGAACGCGCCGGCGAACAATTGCGGAACAGTTTTTCCGGACGAATGGGCCGGGCGATTGAACCCATCATCGCGCCACTGGGTTTTGATTGGAAGATGGGCATTGGCATCATTTCGTCATTTGCCGCGCGCGAGGTTTTTGTGAGCACAATGTCCACGGTCTATAACGTCGGCGGCGGCAACGAACCCGCATCGGGCAAGAAGGCGCTGGTGCAGACCTTGCGGGAGCAACGGCGTCCGGACGGCTCGCCGCTCTACACGCCGCTGCTGGCCATCACCTTGATGGTGTTTTACGTTTTTGCGTTGCAATGCGCCAGCACGGTGGCGGTGGTGCGGCGCGAGACGAATTCGTGGAGATGGCCGCTGTTCCAATGGCTGTACATGGGCGTGCTGGCATGGGTTCTGGCTTTTATAACTTATCAGGGCGGGCGCTGGCTCGGCTGGGGCTGAGACAGCCGCAAACCTCAAACATTCAACACTTAACACCCGAAATCGAGGTCCGGCGTCCGCAGTGGCATAATCAAGGTTTTCCCGTTCGAATTTTTTGTTTATACAAATTTCCGGCCTGCGGTGTCTATGCAATGAAACCGTGAACGGCGACGAAACATCGGATTGGAGCGAACAGCTCTACGAATCGAAGGCGGCGGGGTTGATCCTTTACGGCCGCGCGCTGGGCCTGAGCCACGCGGAGGCGGAGGATGTGCTGCAGGAAACTTTTTTGGCGCTGATGCAAAGGCCGCTGCCGCCGATGCGGCTGGAGCATTACTGCGTGCGCAGTTTCCGGAACCACGCGTTGAATTACCGGCGCTCGCTGTGGCGGCGATTGACTCGTGAATTGGAATCGCGGCGATGGTTCGAAAAATCTCCCGGAGAAAATCCGGCCGAGCGCGCGGCAATGCGTTGCCTGGCCGGATTGCCGATGGAACAGCGCGAAGCGATTGTGTTGAAAATCTGGCACGGGTACACGTTCGAGGAAATCGGCCAACTGCTGGAAACCTCGCCCAACACGATCGCCGGCCGGTATCGCTACGGTTTGCAAAAAATAAAACTCCAACTGGAAGGAGCAGCTTATGAAAGAGATGAATTTACCGGAGACCCGGTTGCGTTCCTGGCAGCCGCGCCGCCCGTCGGCGGGAATTAAACGGCGCATTTTTTCCGGCCGGCCCGGCACACCGACGGCCGCCGCGATTTTGGGGTGGCTGGCGCCGGTAACTGCTTGTGCAGTGCTGACCCTGTTGGGTTTCAATTGGGCCGGCAGCCTGCCGGGCGGTCCGGCGGGCCATCGAGCGGTGATGACCATGGTTTTCAGCAACCAGAATTATGCTGCGTATGCGCCGGATGGCCCACAAAACGTGCAAAACCGCCTTTCCAACGTCACTTTTGATTGGACAAACCGAGGCGCTTCCAGTTCTAGTATCCGTTCTGCACCATTCGACAAACTGAACGATTGACACCAAAAATGGAAAAACCGAAATCGAATAACGGCAAGGGCAAGCCGACCAGGCCGTCGCCCGCCGCCAAAGCGCCCCCGCCCCCGCCTCCGCCCGTGGCCCCGCTGTTTCGCAGAATTGACTGGATCGCCATGGGGGTCGTCTTTGTGGTCGTCTGGGCCATCTACCTGTTTACGCTGGCCCCGGAGTTGACGCTGGAAGATTCCGGCGAATTATGCACCGGCTCATACTATGCCGGCATTCCGCATCCGCCGGGATACCCATTCTGGGCGATTTACAGCTGGCTTTGGACGGCAATCCTGCCGATTGGCAACGTTGCGTGGCGCGTGGAGGTGGGAGAATCGTTCGCGATGGCGATGGGATGCGGGATGCTGGCGCTGATGGTTTCGCGCGGCAGCAGCATGCTCATCGAGGGCATTGAAGAATTGAAAAGCATCACCCGCAAATGGGAAGGCGCCATCTGCATGGTTTCCGGATTCGTGGCGGGAATGATAGTCGGGCTGGATGGTTTCGTCTGGAGCGAGTCGGTGGCCATCAACCGCATATCCCTGTTTGCCGTGCCGTGGCTGATACTGGTGTTGTTAATGTTGATGCGCTGGATGTATGCGCCACATCAGAAACGCTACCTTTACCTTGCGTTCCTCTTTTATGGCATCTGCGCCACCATTCACCAGACTTTGCTGCTCAGTGCCATGGGTGTTGAAGTCGTCATCGCCGCCGCCCAACCGCGTCTGGGTCGCGACTTGTTTCTCGTCAATGGCATCGTTTACCTGATTGGCCTTTACGCCATGAAAACCCACGCCATTCCGGCGATCAACAACATGTCCTCAACCGAAGTCATCCTTTTCCACATCGTGGGGATTGGCTCGCTCATCGCGGGCGGCTGGTTGAGCATTAAAACCGGAAAGATCTTTTCCGAGTGGAAAGCGGTCGTGTTCATGGGAATCCTCTGGGGTGTCGGCGTGGCGTTTTATCTTTATGAGCCGATTTCAGGAATGACCGTTCCACCGATGCAGTGGGGCTATCCGCGTACGGTGGAAGGTTTCTTTCATGCGTTGAGCCGCGGTCAATACGAAACCACCACCGGAACCAACATTCTTCAAGACCCCATGCGGTTCGTAAACCAGCTCTGGTATCTGATTCAGGGCCTGTCCGAGTCTTTCAGCTGGGTCTTTATGTTCGTCGGGCTGATGCCCTTTTTGTTTCTGCGCAAAATGCAAAGGCGGGAACGCGCCTGGATTGCCGGCCTGACCGCCATCTATTTCTGCCTCGCCGTTCTTCTGGTCGTCCTGCTGAACGTGGGGCTGGATCGTCAAACCGCAGATCTCAACAAGGTGTTCTTCACGGCCTCCCATGCGTTGTTTGCAATGATGATCGGCTACGGAATCACGTTGATGGCCGCTTATGCCGCCACGCATTATGCCCGATTCCGGTTCTGGGGACTGGTCGGCGGCGCCGGCGCCGTTCTTCTGGCGTTGTACTGTCTGGCGGACGCGGCAGCCAAACTTTACGTCGGCCCGGGTGGCGATGCCACTTCCATCCTGTCCCAATTGCCGCATTTGATCGTCAGGTCGTTTGACCGAAACCAATATGGGCTGCCCATTTTTGCCAATCTCATCCTGGTGGCGATGCCAATCGTTCTTATCATTGCATTGCTGATGTACCGCAATCGCGGGCCGGTGTTCATTCTGCTTGGCCTGTGTCTGATCATGCCGGTCTATTCCGGCCTGTCCCATTGGTATAAAAGCGAACAGCGCAACCACTGGTTCGGCTACTGGTTCGGACACGACATGTTCACGCCGCCGTTCGGCATTTATCCGGAGATGACACGCGACGCGATTTTGTTTGGCGGCACCGATCCTGGACGGTTTTGTCCCACCTACATCATCTTCTGCGAAAGCTTCATTCCGCACTCGTGTCAGCCGAAACAGGATCAAAAATTCGACCGGCGCGACGTTTATATCATCACCCAGAACGCGCTCGCCGACGGCACTTATTTGGAATATCTCCGCTCGCAATATTTTCGCAGCGCGCAACACGATCCGCCGTTTTTCAGCCGGCTGTTCAGGTATGGCGCGGCCGTGGTCGGCATCGGAACTCCAGGCAGTGTCATTATGGATGGCATTGACGAGGGCAAAGGAGACACGGGAAATGTGCTGATCGAGGGCATCGCCAGTCTGCTGGACAAAACCCTCGAAAAGCCGTTCACCCAACTGGGTGCGCATATTGAAAAGCGCCGACGGGCCGAGGGCGTTTATCCGCCGGTGGAAATCTATATCCCTTCCCCGGAAGATTTGAGCCAGTGCTATGATGCCTATCGCCAGGATTTTGAACGAAGGGCCGCCCTGAACCAACTGCAGCCAGGTGAAGGCGTAAAAACCGAGGACGAACGCATGGCTATTTCCGGCCAGATTTCGGTGATGAAGATCAACGGCCTCCTTTGTAAAGTCATCTTTGACAATAATCCGACCAACGAATTTTTCGTCGAGGAAAGCTTCCCGCTTGATTGGATGTATCCTTACGAGACCCCGTTCGGCATCATCATGAAGATCAACCGCAATCCGGTGCCGGAATTATCCGACGACGTTTTCAAAAAAGATCACGCCTTTTGGAGCGAATATTCCAAGCGCTTCATCGGCAACTGGCTCACCTATGACACCAAACTCCAGGAAGTCTCGGATTTCGCCGACAGGGTTTATTTGCATGGCAATTTCAACGGTTTCACCGGCGACCGAAAATTCATCCAGGACGATGACGGCCAAAAAGCCTTCTCCAAGTTGCGCAGTTCGCAAGCCGGCATGTATGCGTGGCGCCTGGGCCCTCAGTGCCCGCCGGAATGCCGGCAAAAGACCCCCGAGGCACAGGAAGCACTGAGGCGCGAGACTGATTTTGCCTTCAAGCAGGCTTTTGCTTTTTGTCCTTACAGCCCGGAAGCGGTCTATCGGTATGTCAATTTTCTGATCCAATACAACCGCCTGGATGATGCCTTGATCATTGCGAAAACATGCCTCAAGTTCGATCCCTACAATGTCCAGGCCCAAGACCTCGTCAAAAACCTCGAGTCCTTCAAAACGCGTTTTACCAACCAAACCCAGGTGGAGGAACAAGTGCGGGCAATGGAGGCGGCAGTGCAAAAAAACCCCACGGATTTCCAGAACACCCTCGTCCTGACGCGCTTTTACCTCCAAAACCAGCAAACCAACCGCGCGGTTGAACTGCTCCGCGATGCCCTCAGCCATTTCGACCAGGCCTTCGCCAATCCGAATATCCGTTCCCCCGACGTCGCCGCCATGGCCCAAATTGCCGCCCAGATGGGCGATATGCCCAAACTCGATACAGCGCTTCATAAACTTGTCAGCCTCGCCCCTGACCAGCCGGAACCGCATTATGACCTCGCCGCGCTGGACGCCATTCTCGGCAAAACCTCCGAGGGGCTGGAAAATTTGCAGTCTGCCCTCGACTTAAACGCCAAGCGGTTGGCCACCAATCCTGCCGCTGAGGACCTCCTTTCCAAAGCCCGTACCGACCCGCGCTTCGGTTCGCTTCGGAACCTGCCTGCCTTCCAAAAACTTGTCCCACCCGACTGAAATTTGGAATTCCCAGCCTGAAATCTCAAATTGCCGGATACGTCCTGGTTGCCGACGGATGGCCAATCCGTTATTTTGACGGGTCGCAATCATTTTTGACCGATACCATTGCATGAAGAAAGTCGAATCACACGCGCACAAATCCGAAAAGAACGCCGAGCCGGCAACCGCCGCGCCTGAACCGGCGTCGGCCGACCTTCCCGTCGCGGCACAGCTCACGCCACAACAGCTTGAAGATCTCAGGACTCGCGCAGCCAGGGCCGACGAACATTGGGACCGCCTCTTGCGGACCACCGCCGATCTGGAAAATTTCAAGAAACGCGCCGCGCGTGAACGGATCGAAGCCGCCCAGGCGGCCACCACCACGATGATTGAAAAAATGCTGCCGGTCCTTGACCATTTTGAAATGGCGCAGACCGCCGCGCAAAGCGCCCAGGACGACAAGCTCGCCTCGTTGCAGGCCGGTGTCGCGATGGTCCAGCAACAGCTCAAGAACACCCTCACGGAGAGCGGACTGGAAGAAATTGATGCCACCGGCAAACCCTTCGACCCGATGTTTCACGAAGCGGTCGCACAAAAGGAAACGGCCGACGTTCCCGAAGGCCAGGTCGTCCTGCAACTCCGCAAAGGATACAAGTTCCGCGACAGATTGTTGAGGCCGGCCACGGTCATCGTGGCCAAAAAACCCGCAGCCAATCCTTGAGGCGAAATTCGCAACCCAAAATTTCCCCATGTCCAGGCGCGATTATTATGAAATCCTTGGTGTGAGCCGCACCGCGGATGCCGCCGAAATCAAGAAGGCCTATCGCAAGCTTGCCGTCAAATATCATCCGGACAAAAACCCGGGTGACAAGACTGCGGAGGAAAAATTCAAGGAACTGGGCGAAGCTTACGAAGCCCTGGATGACCCGCAGAAGCGCGCTGCCTACGACCAGTTTGGCCATGCCGCCTTTGATCCGCGTGCGCGCGCCGGCCGCGCCGGGGGTTTTGGCGGCGGCGGTTTTCACGATCCCTTCGAGATTTTCCGCGAGGTTTTCGGCGGCGGCGGCAGCATTTTTGAAAGTGTCTTCGGCGGCAGCCAGGACCCTTCCCGGCCGCAACGCGGCGATGACCTGCGTTACGACCTGGAAATCACACTCCAAGAGGCCGCACTGGGATGTGAAAAGGAAATTTCCGTTTCCAAGCTCGACCGTTGCGATGTGTGCGACGGTTCCGGCATGGAGCACGGTTCGAAAATGCGGACCTGCGCGACCTGCGGCGGACGCGGACAGGTCATCACTTCGCGCGGCATCTTCAGCATTGCGCAGACGTGTCCACATTGCAAAGGCGCGGGGCGTATTCTGGAAAAACCGTGCAAAGCCTGTCATGGCGAAGGCCGGCGCGAGCACAGTTCAAAAATCAAACTCCGCATTCCGCCCGGGGTGGACGCCGGTTCGCGCCTGCGCTCATCCGGCAACGGCGAGGCCGGCTTTCGCGGCGGTTCGGCGGGCGATTTATACGTGGTGCTGCACCTTAAAACGCACGAGCTTTTTCAGCGCGACGGCGATGATTTATTGTGCGAGGTGCCGGTCAGCTTTGCCCAGGCGGCTCTGGGCGCGGAGATCGAGGTGCCGACGCTGGACGGCAAGGCCGCGATTAAAATACCCGCCGGTACGCAGTCGGGCGCGACTTTTCGCGTCAAGGGCAAGGGCGTTAAAAATCTCCAGGGCTACGGCCATGGCGATTTGCACGTGCGCCTCCAGGTCGAAGTCCCCGCCCGCTTGACCCCGGCGCAAAAATCAAAATTGCAGGAATTCGCCGACCTTTGTGATGAAAACGCCAATCCCATCACCAAAAGTTTTTTTGAAAAGGCCAAAAATTTATTCCGATGACCGGTAAAACCTGACTGCGTTTTCCTGTCACCTGCCACTTTGTTTATGCACCGCTTTTATCTATCGCCTGAACGCTGCGCCGGAAATACGCTGCGGCTCGACGGACGCGAGGCGCATCACGCGTTGCAGGTGTTGCGTGTCAAGCGGGGCGAACAAATTATGGTGCTGGATGGCGCCGGAAATGAATTTCTTTGCGCCATCGGAAACTGCACGCGCAAGGTCGTCGAACTTTCCGTGTCCTTGAAAAATTTCACGCCGCCCCCGCCGTGCGCCATCACGTTGTTACAAGCCGTTCCCAAGGGGAAAATCATCGAGTCCATCATTCAGAAATCCGTCGAGCTGGGCGCGCATCGCATCGTTCCGCTGCTGACCGGGCACGTCGTGGCGCAATTCGATGGCGAGGGCGCGGAACACAAACGCGAGAAATGGCAGCAGGTCGCCATCGAAGCCATCAAACAATGCGGTGCGGCCTGGTTGCCGAAAATCGAAGCGCCAATAACCCTGGAACAATTTCTGGCGCGGAAGGAGAAATTTGATTTGCCGCTCGTCGGTTCGCTTCAGACTAACCGACGGCATCCGAGAGAATGTTTCCGCGAATTTGAAGCAAAGCATGGACGTTTGCCGAAGACGGTCGGTGTTTGGATTGGACCGGAAGGCGATTTCACGCCCGAAGAATTGAAAGCGATTCAAGCCGCCGGCGCGCTGCCCATCACTCTTGGCAATCTGACCCTGCGCGTGGAAACCGCGGTGATTTATTCCCTTTCCATTTTAAATTACGAGCTGAGTTCGAAGAAGTAATCACGTCAAACCGACAGGAGCGGCGGACATTTAATTATTTGTGGAACGGCAACGGGTGTTACTTTCATAAAGTCCAATCTCCGTCTGCAATTCATTCGTCAACCTCGTTTTAGATTGAGCGGCTGCCAATGTCAGCGCCTGTTTTGCGGTCAAAATCGCTTCGGGAAATCGCCCTGTTTCCGCATAAGCCGCCGTCAGCGCTTCCGCACGCGGACTTGCTAATTCAAAGACGCCCGGTTCAGCCGACCAGGCAAAAATTCCAATCACCAGGACGCAAATCATGCCCAAGACGGCATAGTCCCATTTACGTGCGCCCGCTTTCCTTCAATCTGTTTCTTCTGCCAGCATGCGCAGGAGAATTATCAAGTATCCAAACGCCCTGCGATGATATAATTGTGAATCGCCAACAGACTAAAGACTGATGGGGGAAAATTTATGTACCATAAAACCGGGATTCATCAATGGGGCAGGACCGAGTCAAACTGATGCGTGATATTGTCAGATTAAATGCCGTGGACAAGCGGGGTTTTCAGTTATTGGTGGAACGGCACGGCAAATTATTTTCGTATAGTCCAATCTCCGTCTGCAATCCATTTGTCAACCTCGTTTTCGATTGGGCGGCCGCCAATGCCAGCGCTTGTTTTGCGGTCAAAATCGCTTCGGGAAATCGCTTCGTTTCCGCATAAGCCGCCGCCAGTGTGCGAAGAACTTGCGGATTTTTCTCCCCGGAAAACCGATTAGCCTCCTCGGCCAGGGCCACGGCCTTGCCTCCATTGCGAACCGATGATTCAGGCCAAGTCGCCAGCAACCAGGAGAGATCTATTTGTGCCGGCACAAATTGAGGCTGAAGTTCAATGGCTTTTTGAAAACAGGCCATGGCCGCAGCTGCCATTCCTTTCCGACCAAAAGCGTAGCCAAGGTTGTAATAGGCTTGGTAACTTTGCTCAATTTCCAACGCGCTCTGAAAATGAGTAATTGCCTCATCCACCCGCCCCGCTTCGAGAAGACTATACGCAAGATTGTTATGGGCTTCGGCGAAGTCAGGTTTGATCTCCAAAGCATTTTGATATTGAACAATTGATTCATCCCTCCGCCCATCACGGCTGAGAGCATTGCCAAGAGCAAAGTGGAAAATCGCGGATTGAGGCTCAAGTGCCAGGGCCTTTTGAAGATGTTCAAGCGCCTCGCCTGCCCGTCCTTGATTGACAAGAAAATTGCCGGCATAGTAGTTGGCCTCTGCATGGACTTCAACGCGCACCAATAGGTTAAAGACAAACGAACAGGCCATCAGCAAGCACCAACCCCAGCGGGCGATGCGTCGCCAGACTGGCGAACCCACCAGTGCATGCTCCAAACCAAGAATACCAATGACGGCCAGCAACATCAGAGCTGGCAAAAAATCCAATCCATAGCGACCGTCCGCTGCGAAAAACTGGCAAACAGTCAACGAGCAAATCAAAAAAAGCAAAAAAACAGCCGTCACAAACCAGCGCAAGACGGAAGCCCCCTCTACTGGCCTGCCCCTCCATGCCAACGGTGCGGCCAAAACCAGCCACACCAGGGGATAGATGACCAGTATTATTCCACCGTAAGATTTTCCCGCCCCAAAGTAGTTTGATGGCAAAGGTGACGGCGGGACAGTTTGCAAAAAGGGAAAATGAGAAATCCATCGCATTGGTTCTAAAAAAAAGTAACGAAAGTTGAACCAGAGGTAATGCAGACTGAATTGTTGGGTGGCATTCGGCCGGTAGCCTGTCAATTGGTAGTGCCAGCCGAACTCAAATGGGCTGTTGAAGCGCAGGGTATTGTAAAGCATCAGCCCCAAACCAACGAGCATCACCGGACCAACCGCCGCCGCCAGCAACAGCCCAACCCGCCGACGCGAACCAAGCTCAGTCGCCGCATGCCACGCCTGAGCCACCGGCATCAAGAGGATTATCACCCCGAACAACAATGACGGTCGCGACCCTACCGCCATTCCATAAGCCAGACTGGCCAACAGCAGCCACCGAATTTCCAGTTTTGGCTCAATCAGGGCGCGCCAGACCGCAGCCAATGCCAACATTGTGAATGTAAATCCACAACTTATCGCAACTTCATTAATGTCACACCACAGGCCTAGAACTACCGGCGTGCCCGCGGCCAAGCCCAGTGTCAGTATGCCGGCCATTATCACCCAAATACTTACTTCTGGAAAGAAACGTCGCCAGACCTCACGTAATAGATTCGCAGCAACCAAAAAGCCCAACGCAAAAAAAGATTATGACCGCATCCCTATCCGGGAGATAGTGATTGGTTAAGGTCACATACGGCCAGAAAAGCACCAAAGCGGGCGTAACTCCAAAATACAGGTATAACTTCCCTTTGTAATAACTCATGTCAAACACGTCCACATCAAATGCTGTATTGACTGCGGGATCGTAAGGATCGGCGAGTTGGGCAAGTCCAGCCGGCGCCTCCATTTTCAAGTTGAGTTGCCCGGCACGAAAACCCTGCACCAACAGGTTATAGTAGGTATCTTCGGCACGCGGTTTTCTTAATGTCAAGTAGCTCGGTACGGTGCTCCATGCAAATGATCCAATGACCAGGGCGCAAACCATGGCGAAGATAGCGTGTTGCATCCATCGGGTACCACCCTTAGGCGATCTCATCATTCCCGAATCTGGTTCTCGGCTCATCATCGACGTGAACACTATCAAATATCGCCGGCACTTGTAGAGGTAAAGCACAAATAGCCATCGCCAAACAAACTTTTATGCTGAGGCGAACAGTCGGACCGGCCATAGTCACCTTGATTGTATCAAAACGCGGAAGGCGCGGCCCAGATGTTCCGGATGCGTGAGGGTCTGAAATTGCCGCGCCTGCTTCGCTCCCCATTTGCTGAAATTTCCGTCCTTCGAGGCC
>Ga0265338_10004299_pt1 | contig 19334 bp, 12 predicted proteins | sample 42126metaG_FD_193579 | JGI IMG/M metagenome (GOLD analysis project Ga0265338, IMG submission 193579) | Rhizosphere microbial communities from Carex aquatilis grown in University of Washington, Seatle, WA, United States - 4-21-26 metaG | ecosystem: Host-associated > Plants > Roots > Rhizosphere...
GGCAGGCCACAACCTGCACCAGTTGCGGCAAGTGTGTGCACGCCTGCCCCACCGGCGCGCTCGCGGAAAAAGGTTGGGCCGTTGGAGAGATGGTGAAAAATCTCGACGCCGTCACCTCGTTGGTGCGCCGGCGGGGAGTGCAGGTATGAAGAAGGTGAAAGTAGCTACGGTTTGGCTCGACGGATGCTCCGGCTGCCACATGTCTTTGCTCGACATGGATGCGGCCATCATTTCTCTGGCTCGGAAGATCGAGCTGGTGTACGGCCCGCTCGTCGATACGCAGGAGTTTCCCGAAGATGTGGATGTCACGCTGGTTGAAGGCGCGGTCAGTTCTCAGGACGACCTCAACAAGATCCAGAAAATCCGCCAGCGGACCGCCATCCTCATCTCCCTTGGAGACTGCGCGGTGACCGGCAACGTTCCCGCGATGCGCAATTCCATTCCGGTGCAGAAGCTGCTGCAGAGCGTGTATGTCGACGGAACACAGGAAGGGAAAATGGTTCCCACCGATCGCGTTCCGGCCCTGCTGCGGCAGGCGCGACCCTTGCGCGAATTTGTCAAAGTGGATCTGTGCGTGCCCGGTTGCCCGCCCCCGTCCAAGACGATTTTCGGACTGATCAACGATCTGGTGGACGGCAAGAAACCCGACGCCACACTCAAAGTGAAATTCGGATAAGGAGCGCGCCATGAAGCGCATCACCATCGAACCCGTGAGCCGCATCGAGGGGCACGCCAAGATCACCATCCACCTCGATGATCTCGGGCACGTTGCGGGCACGGAATTTCATGTCACGCAAATCCGAGGCTTCGAAAAATTCATTGAGGGACATCCGTATTACGAGATGCCCGGCATCACGGCGCGCATCTGCGGGATCTGTCCGGTCAGCCATCTGCTGGCCTCAAGCAAGGCTTGCGACGCGATCATGGCGATACGAATTCCTCCGGTCGCAAAGAAGCTGCGCGAGTTAGTGCATTGCGCCCAGATCGTGCAATCGCACGCCCTTAGTTTCTTTTATCTGTCCGCACCCGACTTCCTTTTGGGTATGGATTCCGATCCGGCTACGCGCAACGTTCTGGGCGTAATCGCAGGGCATCCGGAGTTGGCGCGCGATGGCATAGAACTTCGGAAATTCGGTCTGCAAATCGTCGAAGGCCTCGCCCAGGAACGCGTGCACCCCTCGTGGATCGTCCCTGGCGGCGTGGCCGCACCACTGGCAAGCTCCACCTGCGACCGTATTCTTGCTGAACTGCCCGCAGCCAGGGCAATCGCCGACCGGACCATCCGATTCTTCAAGGGAGCGCTCGACAACTACAAGGAAGAAATTGAATTCTTCGGCTCGTTTCCGTCCATGTACGCCGGCCTGGTCGACCGCAAGGGAAATCTCCAACTTTACGACGGAGAGCTGCGCTTCCGCGGCCCCGCCGGCGAAATTGTCGAGGACCACATTGCCGCCGACGACTACTCCCAATGGATCGGCGAAGCCAGCCTGCGGGAATCCTATCTGAAAGCCCCTTTCTTCAAGCCGCAAGGATTCCCGGCTGGCGTCTATCGCGTAGGTCCCCTCGCACGTCTCAACGCCGCCGACCAGTTCGGTACTCCAGCCGCCGATACGGAACTCCAAGAATTCCGCCAGCGCTTCGGAGCAGTCGCCCACAGCGCATTCCTCTACCACTACGCGCGTCTCGTGGAGACGGTCTATGCTCTGGAGCGGATCGAGGGCTTGCTCGCCGATCCGCAAATCCTCGGAACCCACGTCCGTGCGACCGCCGGAGTCAATACCCTCGAAGGAGTTGGCATGATTGAGGCTCCCCGAGGAACCTTGATTCACCACTACAAAGTGAACGAAGAAGGCGCGATGACGTGGGCTAATCTGATCGTCGCCACCGGCCACAATAACCTCGCGATCGGTCGGAGCGTACAGCAGGTCAGTGAACACTTTGTGGACGGAGCCAAGCTGACCGAAGGCATGCTGAATCGCGTTTCAGCCGTCGTACGCGCCTATGATCCCTGCCTCAGTTGCTCGACGCACGCCTTCGGCCAGGTAGCCATGCAAGTCCGGCTGCTCGATCCGGACGGGAATCTGCTGGATGAAGTTGTCACAGACTGAACGAGCATCCATCGCTGGCAATGGCTGCAGTACTGCACGCCGGCGATCTCATGGGGATACTGCAGGACTCGCACTCTCGTTGATCCGAGCCGGATCCGCACTGATCCGAGCTTTCAACCTTGGACGCAACGCAAGCCCACACTTACTCCCATTTTTCCCGTCCTTCACGGATCGTGATGTAGCGATCGATGGGCAGGTTTGTCAATCGCTGCACGAGGCCGCTTGGTTGCGGCCACTTGATTTCGATCCAGTCCAACTTGGTGCGGCTTCCAATCCCTAAAACCATCCGCGGGTCGTGGGATGAAAGATAACTTCCTCCGCCAACCTTCATCCGGTTGCGCTTCAAGTCGCCCGCTTGATAGTTCACGACGGCTCCGACGGCATCGATGTTTGCCTTCTGCCCAATCAGCTTCACTCCCAGCCAGTGATTCAGGTTGCCCACGTCGTTGCGTAAGAGCACCGGCGGCTCGTTGTTGCACGAGATCAGAACGTCAACCGCGCCATCGTTGTTGAAATCACCCAACGCCAGGCCACGCGCCGACATGGGATTTGCAAACGCTGCACCGCTTTCCTGACTCACGTTCTTAAGGCCCTTGCTCGAGTTGTGAAACAACATCAGGCGTTCGCGGTAGGTGACATTGTCGTAGATCTTTTCGATGAGATCGTCAGGATGTCCGTTGGCGATCATCAGATCGAGGTCGCCATCGTTATCGTAGTCAAAGAATTTCAATCCCCAGCCACTCATCAGCCGGCTTGCAGTGGCGATGCCGGAAGGCGCTGCGATGTCGTCGAAGGTCTCATCGTGCCGGTTCTGATAGAAGCCGTCGAGTTCGTGATTGAGATCGGTGACAAAAAGGTCCATCCAGCCATCCTGGTTCACGTCGGCGGAGTCGACGCCCATGCCGGAGCGCGCCTTGCCGCCCTCGCCGAAGGCGACGCCCGCCGTGAATCCGATCTCTTCGAACTTTCGGCCCGCACGATTCGCGAATATGAAGTTCGCTTCGGTATCGTTGGAAACGAACAGGTCCATCCATCCGTCGTTATTGACATCGGTAGCGACCACACCCCAGGATTTTCCAGGATTCTCGGCGATACCCATCTTTTGGCTCACATCGGTGAACGTGCCATCGCCGTTGTTATGAAATAGCCAGCTCGCCATCGGTGTATAGATTCGCGGGTAGCAGTACTCGTTCAAACCCCGGATTGCCGGAATATTCGGACCGCCGCAGTTGTGATGCTTGGTCTTGTCGAAGTCGACGAAGCGGCAAACGAACAAGTCCAGACGGCCGTCGTTGTCGTAGTCGAACCAGACCGCGCTGGAGGCCCATCCCGGAGCGGCAACGCCCGCCTTCTCAGTCACATCGGTGAAGGTTCCATCTCCATTGTTGCGGTAGAGAATGCTTCGCCCGTACTGCGTGACGTAGAGATCGGGAAACCCGTCGGCATTGTAGTCGCCCACGGCGGCACCCATTCCGTAGCCGCCTCCGACCACACCAGCTTTCTCTGTCACGTCCGTGAAAGTGCCGTCGCGGTTGTTGTGGTACAAGGCGTTCCGCAGAGGCTGGGTCGGTGTGAAGATGTCGCACTTTCCGCTGTTCACCAGGTAAATGTCCATCCAGCCGTCGTTGTCGTAGTCAAAGAAGGCGCAGCCCGCACCGGTCGATTGCGGCAGATACTTTTCCGGTGAGAGCCCTGAGGTGTGCACCCAGGTGATGCCGCTGGCCGACGATGGCACTTCAGAAAATGGCGAGGACGGCCTGTCCACAGCTCGCGCCAAGCGCGGGAACGCGGCCGACAGGCAGGGCACTGCTAGAGTCCCGGCAAGTGAGCGGAGAAACTCTCTTCGCCTTAGTTCAGTCCTGAATCCAGGCAACCGGGCCCATCCAGACATCTTTATTTTTGCTCCGATGGCAGCGCGGCAGGGGCGGTCTGCTTCTCCAGAGCAATGGCGGCTTTTCGCTTGACGGCCTCCAGCGCCTCCGACGATTGCCGCTGGAGCGCCGCTTCGCGGTTCGCATCTTCCTTGCGCCCCGCCCCCGCATACGCGACCGCAAGCTGATAGTGGCCCGTCGGACTGTCGGGCGCCATTTTCTCGTAGGTCTCCAGCGGAGGAATCGCATCCGCGAAGCGTTTCGCCGAATTCAGCGACGTGCCCAGCCCCAGATACGCCTCGCCAAAACTGATGTCCAGCTTGGTTGCCCGCGTGAAGTGTTGAATCGAAGTCGCAAAATCACTCGAGTCCGCAGCCAGTTGCCCGAGAACGTACTCCGCTCCCGCATTCCGTGGATCGATCTCAATCTCTTCCTCGAATGCCTTCTTCGCCTGCGCGACTTCAGCGGGGGAAGGCTGCGGCTTCGACAACAGCGCACGGCCCAGCCGCGCGTGAACCCCGGGAAGCAACGGGTTGATCTCCAGAATCTTGCGGTACTCCGCCCCCGCCTCTTCCCATCTGCCCTGTACCTCCAGCGCCTCCGCGTTCAGTTCGTGGACCTGAAACGAAAAGGGAGCATCCTTGGCCAGGTCTTGGGATGACTTCATCGAAAGATCGGAAAACGCATGGGTTGCCGCGTACAGCACTTCGGGATCATGCTGAAAATCTCGCGTGAGCACCGCCAGAAAGTCGAGGGAGTCATACGGCGTATCCCGCGACATCGCGCAATGCAGGCCATCGAGCCCGAGGCGTTTCTTCATATCGCGATCCGAAGCTTGCCGGATCGCCCGCTTCAATAACGGCAGAGCCTCCGCGCAGTGACCGCTCTCCGCCAAACCGGTTGCCCGTGCCGCTTCACTCGCTGCGGGAGGGGAAGTCGTCTTTGTTGCCTGACCCATGACGTCGCTGGCCGGGAACAGAGCGAGAAGGAGGACGAACAAACAAACTGCAGGTCGCCAAAAGCACGCACGCATTGGCCGATTATATGCCGAAATCATACTCGCCTAAGTTTGCCGGCATCATCGCGCCCGGCAAAAGAAACGGCAGGCGCCGGGGGGAACGCCTGCCGTCCTATTGAGCGGAAATGCCTTCAGGGAAGGCCGTCCCGGGTTAGAAGTAGAACTTGACTGCAAATTGCAATTGTCGAGCTCCCTGCGATCCGGTGATTCGCCCGAAGTTCGGATTGCTGCTCTGCTCGACTCCGTTAACCAACGTGTAAGTGGGTGGATCAAACGACCCACCTGCCGGACCACCCGAGAAGTTCCAGACCGGATGGTTAAAGGCGTTGAGCCCTTCGATGCGAAATTCCAACCGCTTAGTTTCGGTAAAGAGGAAGTCCTTGTGCAGGCTCAGGTCGACGTTTTCATAACCCGGTCCGCGGACATTGCCCACCGAGCAAGTTCCGAACGTGTTCGGAGCAGCCGGACTGACATTGGAGCCGAAAGAGCCGTCAATGTACTGGATGTAGGCTGGCTGTCCATTGGTGACCGGTACCCTTTGATTGATGACCTTGGGTGCTCCGTTGCAGTCGGGTAGTCCGGCCAGCGTTTGCGGGTCAATACCGTTGGTTTGATCCGAGTCGCCGCCTGCGCCGCCCCAACCTCCAAAATTGTTTAGCGTCAGAGCATTGCCAGTGTGTAATGTGACAATTGCCCCGATCTCCCAGTTTCCAACAACTGCGTTCAGTGCGGTGGGCATATCATGGCCGAATTGTTTGCCTTTGCCCACGGGCAACTGATAGGTGACGTAGCTGCTTAAGATGTGGGTTTGATCGTAGTAGCATGGTCCCCAATCCAGACGTGGATTGTAGATGTTCTCCCAGCCCGGCTGCCCGCCCGAACTCTGGGCCTGTGTACTGCCCCAACCGGTCCCGAAATATCCGGGAGAGTTGCTCATGCACTTCGACCAGGTGTATGCGACCTGGGCCTGCAGTCCGTTGCTCATTCGCTTCTGCAAGACGGCTTGCAAGGCATTGTATTTCTGGTCGGAGTTCGACATGTTGGTTCCAGCCAGCGCCTGCGCTCCGCCAAAATTGTGATTATCCGCAAGATACAAGGAACCAGGAGTGCCACCGCCAAGGAACGGCCCGGGAACGCGATCCACAATCAGTTCTCCCGCGCCTGCGACCTTGCCTTCTGCGTTCAGCGGAATCGACTGAGCGATTTGCTCAAAATTAAGCAGGTGGGCTCCACGTTGACCGACATATCCAACTTGCAGGGTTGTGGAGTTACTTAACTGGCGTTGGATCGTCAAATTCCACTGATCGATCATCGCAGGCTTGAAGTTCTGATCGAACACCCGGATGCGATTCCCCGCGTAGCAGCTGAAGACGATCCCCTGGGGACATGCGGCGGCGCTGGTGGAGCCGGCGAAACCGTTTGCCATGGTACCGATGCCGCCTGTGGCATATTGCTCCAAAACACCGAAGGGCAGGTTCATATTGAGTTCTTCGTTGCTGCCACCGCCCTCCATGAATGACGAGATGCCAAACCCAGCGCGGATCACGGTCTTTCCACCAAATCTGGCGGGCGCCCACGAGACCCCGACTCTGGGCAGGAAGTCGCCGATCCCGAGGTAGTTGTTGTAGAGCGCCTGGTTGCTGAACTTGCTCGTCCCATCGACACCGGTCGCCGTATAGATGGTGCCCGTGTAGAGGCCGAAGTTCACCGCGTTGTTGTGTACCTCATAGAGAGGAGTGTGGTCTTCGAAGCGGAAGCCCGCATTCACGGTTACGGTATTGGTAACGCGCCAGTCGTCCTGCACGAATGCGCCGAACATGCTGCCGCGAAGCTCTGCCGGCGTACCAACTTGGCCGCCGAAATCCCTGCGTGAGCCTGTCCCAACCGCGACATTGCCCAACCAGAAGTCGGCGAGTCCGGAGCCTGTGTCTGAGCCGACGCTCAGATTGCCGAGGACCCCTTCGTTTCCGGCGTAGATGTAATTCTGCCGATTCCGTGCGAACTGGAATCCGGCCTTGATCTGATGACGGCCATGGCTAAAGATTACGTTGTCCTCAAGCTGGATCTGGGCAGAGTGAAAGACCTGAATAAGATTTGCCAGTCCTAGGCTGGGCGAACCGGCCGGCACACCGGTGATGTCAATCTCCACCAGCCCTGGATTCTGCGCATTGCCGCCGCTGATTCCAAGTTGTTCGCTGATATTGCCCAGCGAGGAAGTTGGAGTCAAGCGCTGATCATAGCGAACCCAGTTGAAGCCGAAGCGCGCTTCATTCAGCAGCGTTGGGCTGATGGCATGCGTCCAGTTGACAACCGCATTCTTCACCGGTTCGTCGGTACCTTGAGCAGCACCTGAGTTGCAGAAGACGCAGCCCGTAAACACGGGTTCCGTCAAATCCATCTCCGACCAGCGCCCGAAGATGTGGTCCTTCTGAGAGAGAACGTAGTCGATCTTCAGATCGCCCTGATTGTTGTTGAGGTGATTGCCGCTGTTATAGAAGTAGTTGTTCGAAGCCAACGTATCTGACTGCGGCAAGGGATAGTACTTGGTCATGCCCATTATGTTGCTGGCTACCGGGTCAACCGCCAATCCGAATCCCGTCGTAGTCAGATTGTTGTATGGAATGTTCTCTCCGGCATGCGCCGTCCCAGCGGGAGAAATGAGTTGAGTGGCTCCGGTGCCTCCCGTGCAATTCCCCGAGGAATCGAATGCCCCGCCAAAGTTCGTGCATAGTTGCCCGAAATCCCCGCTGCGCGCTTGCGCCGTCAACAACAGGGCGCCGGTTGGGCCCGCATTGACCATGCGCTGGCCCTGATAGTCAGCAAAGAAGAACAACTTGTTCTTGATGATCGGTCCCCCGATCGTGCCACCGAACTGGTTGTACCGTAGTTCGGGCTTGAGGGCGACCCCTTGCTTGTCAAATCCGAGTTTGCCGTTGTTTAACCCGGTTGTCCACCCGGCGGAGGCAAGGTTAGCATCCAGCGCATCGTTCCGGAAGAACTCAAAGAGATCGCCGTGGAATCTGTTCGTGCCTGATTTGATGCTCGCGCTTACGACTCCTCCCTGATAGTTGCCAAATTCTGCCGAGGCATTTTGCGTGATCAGGTTGAATTCCTGAATCGCATCCACGCTCGGCGTGTAGCCGACCTCATTGTTCTTGTCTTCGCTGTTGAGAATGCCGTCAACCAGGTACTCGTTCGCCTGCTCCCGGTTGCCGTTGATGTACGGCCGGCCGGAACTCGGCATCGTCTGTGGCTGCCGCATGCCGTCAGGATCGACATTGGTCGCGCCCGGTGCCAGCAGCGTTAGCTGCAGATAGTTGCGCGAGGCCAACGGCAGGCTCACGTTGGTGTCTGCATCGATCAGCGTGCTCACTTCGGTGCTCTGGGTCTGCAGTACCGGCGCCGACGACGTAACCTCTACCGTCTCACTGATCTTGCCGACTTTCATCTGCACGTCGATGCGTGCTGTTTGGTTCAGCACCAGCGTGAACGCGGACTGTACCGCCGTCTGGAAACCCTGCGCCGTCACCTTGACGGTGTAGTTGCCTACCGGCAAGCGCAGCAAGTTGTAGGCGCCGGTGTCATTCGTGTCCGCTGTCCACACGGTTCCGCGGTCGGTGTCGGTGGCGGTTACCGCTGCCCCTTTGATGGGCGCACCGCTGGAATCAGTGATCGTTCCCACTATCGCTGCCGTTACTTCCTGGCCCCAGGCGGACGTCAGGACTCCTGAAAGTCCCACCATAATCAGCAACACGAGCGTTCCAATCGCAAGCTTTTTCATTTGCACTGCCTCCTGAGAGAGCCTTCCAACGGAGTTTCGCCAAACACGGACTAGTACATTCGGATTATGCTATATAGCACATCGACTCTCATGGTCAAGAAGAAAATGCGCGGTGCGGTAGAAATCTTTGGGAGGGCGCGCAAGAGTGCTCTATATCGATATCCCCTGGAACTTTTCGGCTCAATAGGAGCCAATCCGGGCGACTACATCGATTTAGCGGCAATAATTGTGCACAAGTGCAGCATTTCGGAGAAGCCTCGGCGCTTGGAAAGGGACCGCTTGGTTGAGGGCGGTAAGACCTGCTCTATAGCAATACGAAGACCGCCCGGAGAGCGAAACGCTCCGAAGCAACTTTTGACTTTACATAGACGCTCGCTTCAGCTATATAGCAGATAGCCAGATCATTAGCATCCGACTAGACATTGCAGCCGGATTCATCGACACGGTACGCTAGTAAAACGATTTATGTCAGGCAATCACCACAACGGCACGCCGGTTTACAAGAAGATCCAGAACTCCATCCGCAAGCGGATTGACTCGGCCGAACTGCACCCGGGCGACGCAGTGGCGTCGGAGAGGGAATTGGCCAGAACTCACCAGGTCAGCCTCATGACCGCTCGGCATGCTCTGGCGGGACTGGAACGCGAGGGTATTGTTGAACGCCGCCGGGGCGCGGGAACCTTCGTGGCGGCTCCCAAGATTCACTTCAACAAGCTGATGAGCTACACCGAGCACATGTCCAGCCGGGGCTTGGCGCCGCGGTCGCGCGTGCTCGTGGCTAAGGTAGTGCAGGACGAGCAGGAGGTTGCCGCCCGCCTGGGTTTGCCCTCCGCCAGTGCGCTGGTGAAGATCGAACGGCTGCGCCTTACGGAAGAAGATCCCTTTGCCTTAGAGACGTGCTATCTACCGGCGGCAGAGTTTTCCGCGCTGGCCACTTCACCCTTGGCCAGGAGTTCGTTGTTCGCCACGCTCGAGCACGATTACGCCGTGGAACTCGCTTACGCGGACGAAGAAATCGACGCCACCGCCGCCGATGCCAACGTCGCGCAGTTGCTCGGAGTCCATAAGAGTGCACCGGTGTTGAGAATTCGCCAGGTGATCTACTCCACCAAGGGGAAGGCGACCATGTATGTTGTGGGGTACTACCGGTCCGAGCGCCACACGCTGTTCATTCGGCGTTTCCGGTAACACGAAGCGCGATTCTGGGCAGTAACCCGTGCATCTTCAACCGGCGCCCAACGCCGTCGCTTGTGGCGGTTGTTCCATTGAGACTGTCGGTAATAGCGCCGTTTCTGCGTGCGAACTCCGACGAACGCTTACACGCAGGCGGTCAGCGAATAAAAACGCGCAGCTCCATTCCAGTGTTGTGCGAATGGTCCTGGCCTAGGAAGCAAAGCGAAAATGAGCCAACTGGACATGGTGGACATGGACGACGCGGCAATGTCTGCAAAGTCAGTTGGTGAATGGTGGGCGCTATAGGATTCGAATCAACACTTAAACGTAGTTTCAACAACATGCAGGTCAGCGGATGACACCTAAGACCACGAAAAGCAATAGGAAACACGCAAACGGAGCGCAAATAGAGCGCAGCATTATGAATGACCGATGTGGAGACTCGGACTCCTGACTTCTACCGTGTCAATTGGCGGGTCAGTCATCTGAGATATTTCTCCAACCTTTTTCCTGTTCTGCAAGCTTGAAGACATTCTGCAAGGTGAATAGAGCTTGTCTCACAAATGTTTTGAAAGGGCGCGGCGAGGTGAACATAGGTGTCTCTGCGGCTCCGACAAGAAATACAAACGGTGCTGCGGCGGGGCGTCGGTGAACCGACCCTTAGCCCGAAAACACATCGAGTTTGTCCGTGTGTGGGCTTCCTTGTGGCCCTCCGAACAGGTCGTTTGCTGTCTGCATGTGCAGCCTTGCAAGAATTGCTGCCATTATTCCGAGCACTCTTTCGACCTTCGTCCATGCTGGGCACCGGGGATGGAACCTCACGCAACCGTACCGAGGCTCAAACAGAGGTGCCGTTGGTTGGCGCCGTGAACTACGTCCCGACGCTTACGCTGGCGGCGGACGTCGCGGTGCCACCGGGAAGGGGCCATCATGCATGCCGGAGCGACATCCATGTGAATCGGATGGTTGGCGGGCGACAAAGTGAGGGCGTATACTTCCGACGCTTCGATCTCTGATCCGGAAAGCTGCCTCGGCATCAGAGAGTCCAGAGCACTCACCTTGGAGGAGACATGCCAACCCGCCGCGACATTCTCAAGGCCAGCCTGCTGGCGCCGGCAGCCGTTGCCGCCGCCCAACGAATTCCCTTCGATCTTGCAGCCAATGCAGTGCCGCACGACTCCAATCCTTCAATTGACGACAGTGCTCTGGCCTCTCAAACGCCCGGTGCGGGGCGCGAGCGACTGCTGCTCGACTTTGGTTGGCGCTTTCATTTCGGCCACGCGGACGACCCGAGCAAAGATTTCGGATTTGGCGGCTCGAACTTCGGCAATTTCCAGAAGACCGGCAACTTCATGCCGGCCTGCTCCATCTCCTTCGACGATAGCGACTGGAGGGCACTTGACCTGCCGCACGACTGGGCCGTTGAGTTGCCCTACCAGAACGATCTGGATTTAGTAAACAAAGGGTTCTACCCGCTGGGCCGTAAATATCCTGCCACGAGCGTCGGCTGGTACCGGCGCGTCTTCGACCTTCCGGCTGAGGATGCCGGCAAGCGCATTACCCTCGAGTTCGATGGCGCGTACCGCGAGAGCATGGTGGTGTTCAACGGCTTCTACATCGGAAGGCATAGCGGGGGCTATGATCCCTTCACGGTTGACGTGTCGGACTTCGCGTATTTCGGGCAGCGCAACGTCCTGCTGGTGCGCGTCGATGCAACGCAGAGCGACGGGTGGTTCTACGAAGGCGCGGGGATTTACCGGCATGTGTGGCTGACGAAGACCAATCCGGTGCACGTGAAGCAATGGGGAACGTTCGTGAAGTCGGAACTGCGGTCCAACTCCACCTCGCTGTCCATTCTCACGGAGGTCAGCAACCACTCAACGGCAAGTCGCGATGCGCGCGTTATCTCAACGATTCTCGATCCGTCAGGGCAACAGGTGGACAAGCAGGCGGCTGCCCCGGCGTCGATTCCCTCCGGAGGAGAACTGAGCTATCGGCAGGAGATCGTCTTGAAGCAGCCCCGTTTGTGGTCGCTCGAAGAGAGAAACCTCTACAAGCTTGTTACAGAGATTCAGTCCGATGGACAAGTCGTGGATCGCTGCGAAACTCCATTTGGCATTCGTAGCGTGGGATTCGACGCGGAGAAGGGCTTCCTGTTGAATGGCAAGTCCGTCAAGCTGAAGGGTACCTGCAACCACCAGGATCATGGCGGTGTGGGCGCCGCGCTGCCGGATGCGGTGCAGTACTACCGCGTCCGCAAACTGCAGGAGATGGGATGCAACTCGATTCGCACATCGCACAACCCGCCCACTCCGGAGTTGCTGGACGCATGCGACCAGATGGGCATGCTGATTTTCGACGAGACGCGCATGATGTCGTCGAGCCCGGAAGGCCTGAGCCAGTTTGAAAACCTCGTGCGGCGCGATCGCAATCATCCCAGCGTGTTCATGTATTCCATGGGAAACGAAGAGGGGCAGGCGAACACGGCCAGGGGCACGCTCATACTAACCGCTATGAAAGCGCTCGCGACGCGACACGACGGTTCGCGGCCGGTTTCGATTGCGCCCGCCGGGGCCATTGGAGAAGGTGGCTTAGCGGTGGGCGATGTGGCAGGATACAACTACATGGACCCGGGGGCGGAGGAGTTCCACAAGAAGCATCCGGATAAGCCGGTGATGGGAACCGAAACCGTCAGCGCTGTGGGCACGCGGGGCATCTACATCACCGATCGCGCGAAGGGCTTTGTCAGTTCGTACGACCCATACACCACCACCGGGCGCGCGTCAGCGGAGGGATGGTGGCGTTTCTGCAATGCAAGGCAGTGGCTGTCGGGCGGATTCATCTGGACCGGTTTCGACTATCGCGGGGAGCCCTCGCCCTACCAGTGGCCGAACATCAGTTCGCAATACGGCATCATCGACACTTGCGGCTTCCCCAAGGATTCCTTCTATTACTACCAGTCGTGGTGGACGGCGAAGCCTGTTCTGCACCTGTTTCCCCATTGGAACTGGCCGGGCATGGAGGGCAAGGAGATCGCGGTTTGGGCGTATTCGAACCTCGATCGAGTGGAGCTGTTGCTGAACGGTAAAAGCCTCGGTGCGAAGGATGTAAAGAAAGACTCGCATGTAGCCTGGGTCGCAAAGTACACGCCCGGCTCCATGGAGGCCCGCGGATGGAAAGATGGAAAGCAGGTGATGACGACCCGGCGCGACACGACCGGCGCCGCGGCCAAACTCGTCATGCGACCGGATCGCGAGGGCATCTCCGCCGATGGCGAGGACGTTGCAATGTTCGCGGTCGAAGTGCAGGATGCACAGGGACGGACAGTTCCTGTCACTGACAATGAGATAACGTTCCGGGTCACCGGCGCAGGGAAGTTGATCGGCGTCGGCAATGGCGACCCCACAGATCATGCGTCGGATAAGGGCGCGTTGCGAAAAGCATTCTGCGGATACTGCATGGCGCTGGTGCAGGCTTCGAAGACAGGCGGAAGCATCACGGTCGAGGCGACGTCGCCTGGTCTTGCGTCGGCTGCGGTGACGATTGCCGCCAAGCCGGTCAAGCTACGTCCGCAGGTGGCGGTGTGGGAGCGCGAAGTACCGTCGGGCCCCGGCGTCACGGGTCTGTGGCGGCCTGTGCTGCCGTCCGGAGGGCCAGGCGATGATTTCATTTCGATGATCGTCGGGGTGAACACCGTGTTCACGTTGCGTCAAGATGGTGGCAAGCTGACGGGGACCGTCGAGGGGGGCGCCGGATTTTTTGGAGGGGACGATGTGCCCAGCCCCATCATGCAGGGGACAGTGGACAGCGATCGCGTGGCCTTTAAATCCGGAAACAGCGACTTCAAGGGTGCGGTTAAGGGCGATCGCATCGAATTGCAGAGATCGGTTAATTTGCCGTGGGAGACTCCAAAGCCTCCGAAGGAGGAGCCGGGTCGCCCGGCGATTGGCCCTGCGCCGGACGGTTCCGATCCGTCCATTGATGCCACCTGGCAATTGCCCTCGAGCATCCCAGTCGTTCTGCGTCGAGTGGAGCGCTAGAGGCAGAGACGCATGCTGCCCTCGGGTGCCTAGACGCTCTCCCCAAGACAGGCTGCAATCATTATTTCTACCTGTTGTATGCCAAGGGAAGGGTGAACCGCTTTGAGGCTCACTTTCCCAGCCTGTTCCTTGGCGCGAATCCAAACGGCGCCCGTCCCTCCTACCAGAGAAAACGGGTTATCGCCGATGATCTCCGCTGGGCCTTCGATTTCCAATCGAATGGAGTCGTTGGCAAAGGGTTGAACAGCGCCAAACTCGTCGGCAACCCTCAGAACGACCCGCGTGGCGTCGGCACCATCTGCCATCAGTTCGTGGTCATCGGGAAGAAGCAAGAACTTGGTGTCGACCCCTCTGCCTGAAAACTGTTTCGAGATCACAAGCTTGTTCTTGATATAGCCTTCGATGCGCAGGTCTCCCCACTTGTGAAAGAGTTCTCCCAATTCAACGACGAAGGGCGCGTAACGAAGATGAGCAAACTGTGCCCTGTCGGGATCGACATCCGCCACCATTTCGTTGGCGATATAAAACTTGAGGTGATCGCAATTGGAGCACACGACCGCCTTCGAGAACCCCACGGATGCGTCGCCGCGGGCCCAATGGAAAGCGGGTTCAAGAACGATTTCTTCCGCCGGGTCACACTGCGACCTGTAGAAACCCGCGGCCGGCTTGGGCTCCCGGAAGATATCGGTGACGCCGTGATAACAAATCCGATCGCCCGATCCGAAGTTACCGTGGGTGTTGTAGTCGAATGCGCACCAGCCGATGCCCCCGGCATATTGCGGGTTCGAGGCGAGTTGGTCGTGAATGCGGGCGTGGCGGAGCGTGTGTTCCGTGAGGCGTTCCACCTGATCGATAGTCTTTGTCGGATAAGTATGTCCCACAAATTCCGTATTCAAGTACCGGGGATGGTTCGGCGGTTTCAATGGAAACCCGAAGTCGTTCATGGTGAAGACATCTTCCAGGAATTCGGACTCCTGAAAATAGCGGATGCCGCCCGTTTGCCGAGTCGGATCAAGCTGATGAGCCAGCGCGTTGGTGCGCGCGTAGAAACCGTGGTCGTCTTTCGACTCGTTGATGCGAACGCCCCAGAGAATGACTGACGGATGGTTCCAATCGCGCCGGATCATGCGACGGACGTTATCAACGGAGATTTGCTTCCAGTCTTCATCGCCGATGTGTTGCCAGCCCGGAATTTCCTCGAGCACGAGCAGGCCGATCTCGTCGCAGGCGTCCAGAAAATGGCGGGACTGCGGATAGTGCGATGTGCGCACGATGTTGCACTTAAGTTGGTTGCGAAGAATCAGGGCATCGCGCCGCTGTGCCCTGCCGGGCATCGCCTGACCCACGAAGGGGAAGGTCTGATGGCGATCGAGACCTCGCAGCTTGATCGCCTTGCCGTTCAGTTCGAACCCGTGATCCGTGAATTGTGCTTCGCGGAAACCGAAGCGGCGGGAATCCTCGTCGACCACTTGGGCGCCGCGTTTCAGGCGGACTCGAACTGAATATAGATTCCGTTCCTCCATGCTCCACACTTTAATGCCACTCAAATTCTGAAAGCTCACCGTATGAGCGGTCGGCTCTGCGGAATTGCCTGCCGATGGACCTTCCTGGGAGGCTTTGCCCATGACTCTCTCACCGTCGAGTAATTCGACTTCGACGGTTAGAGGTTCGTGTGATGAATCCAAATGCTGCACGAAACAGTCGACTTCCAAGCCGGGAGTGGATGTGAGTACCTTTTTTGGCCTTACGAAAATATTCTCGACAAACGTGGCCGGAACCACGCGCAGGGAAACTTCACGATAGATTCCTCCAAAAGTGAGGTAGTCGATTTCGTAGCCAAATGGAGGGATGTCCGCCCGCTCGCTTGAATCGACATCAACGGCGAGGACGTTTTCTCCGTCAAAATCAAGGTGGGGGGTCAATTCAAACGAAAATGGAGTATATCCGCCCTTATATTCTCCCAGTCGCACGCCGTTGATCCAGACGGTGGAGGCGGTCATGACTCCTTCGAAGTCAACGAAGACGTGCTTCCCCTTGGCCTCAGCGGGCAGCTTAAATCGGCGCCGGTACAGCGAGACAAACTCATATGTCTTTTCGTCGAAGCCGTGCCAGGGAAGCTTCACGTTGGTGTGCGGAATCGCGACCCGGTCGAAACCGGAATCGTCGAATTCCCGGGCATGACCGTTCTCGACGAACTTGTGGCTGTAACGCCAGGTGCGATTCATCGATAGGATGAGCCTTCCGCTGGCCGAAGCACCTGGTTCTACGGAGACTGGCTTTGCGGACTCCTCCGGGAATGCATACGGTGCCAAAGCGGCCCCCGCGATGAGTGTGCCCGTGTTCTTGATAAACTTGCGTCGATCCATGCTGTTTATTCCATCCTGTCTTCTTCGATTGGACTCAGCCTACGAATTGCGCTTTGCTGCACAGCAGATGTCAGGCTGCCCAGGAAAGCACTTGCCCGAGATCGGTTGGCGTGTTCGATTCAGTTCCGCGTGGTGTGGAGGGTCCGATGGCCAGCGCCAGGTTATGACCTTCGAACCAGACCACAAACGAAGACTGCTCCGCACCCGGCAGTCGCTGCTGGTTCAACCAGTTGTAATAGGCACCCATATCGGCATCCACCAGAGAGCCGACCGGATCGAGTTCGGGCCGTCCGCCACTTCCCGAGAGCAGTTCGTTCATGTCTCTCTGCCGCTGTCTAGGAGCGAAGCGGACCAGCACTGTGAGTGGTTGAGCACGGCGCAGAGCTTCTCGTGTCGCCCACTGAGCGAAAACCGTGCTGAATATTTGAGTTCCCGATGCCTCGGTCAGGACCTTGACCTCAAAGCGGTCGAGCACCTCGTCCAGGAGCTTTCCGTTCGATTGCGAGTTCATGCCAAGATCCGAAGGATGCAGTTGGGCCAGAATCGTGCGCAGGGCCTCAGGCCCCATTCCCGGTCGCTCGATCTGTGAGCGCACCCTCCGCAGCAATGCTGTCCTTACCGGCTCGAGCGCACTGTAGGACACAGATGTGAGCGCCGGGTCATGCTCCGCAGGCACACCGCCATCGATGTACCAGTGAGCGTAAGGAATGGGATGCGCTTTAGCTCGAGTGGCCACCGCGTCGAGCAGCAGGCGCAAGCCGTTTTCAGGCTTAACACGGCTGAAATAGGCTCCGTGCGCCCGCAACTTGCGGAATAACGGCTCGCTATACGAGTCGACTCCTTGGCCGACTACCGCGATTCCCAGTCTCGGGACGGGAGGGCGATCCGGCGGGGTCGCGGCCTCCAACCGTTCTGCGTAGTGGTTCGACGCCTTGCGAAAGGCATCGATCTGATGAGTTGTCCACAGATGCGAAGAAAGCTGCTCGATGAACTGGGCGGGAGCGTTGGTCCAGTCAGACCCCTCAAGTTGGGGCGAAAGGCGGATCTGCTCAAACTCTGCAAAGTAATCGCCTAATTGCGTTGGTGAAAGAGAACTTATGTATTTCAGCTCTTTCTCTCGAGCCCGGCGTTCGGCGGGGAATTTGAAGTCGTATTCGATAATCTCCCTCAACAGGCCCGGCACAAAGCTCAGGGGCAATTGCTGGAGCGTACCCAGGTAGTTCGTGACCAGCTTCCGTGCTTCGGGCGGATATTCCGCGAACTGCTCGGGTTTGAGGTCTCGCGGACGCATTGGCATCACAGAAGTTCACTCACCGGCTTGCCCTGAGCCAATGCGGGTGAAAAACCAAGGATCGCCCCCAAGGTCGGCGCCAGGTCTGTAGAATCGACCGCCCTGTCGTAAACTGCTCCCTGGCGTATCCCCGGGCCTAGGGCGAGCATCCAGGTGGTGCGAGAGAGCACGTCGCCGGTGCGGTGATGCTGGAAGCCGTTCCCTCCGGAATCATCGTCGGAATCGCGACCGAAATCAGGAAGAATGAACAGCGTCGTCTTGCCTGCATATTCAGGTTCACTCTGGATGGTCTTCCAGAGATCGGAACACAGGCGATCGGTGCGCCGGATTCCATCGACGTAAAGGGAATACGCCCCAGCGTGGGCGACGTCGATGTCATGCATAGTAATCCACAACAGGCTGGGAGCCACCTCTCGCATCAGTTGCCGGGCGATATAAACGGAAAGCTCGTCTGGACTCGACAGAGTCTGCGCGTGAGCTTTGAAATCATCGACCGAGAGCTTAAGAAGCTCCTCTAGTTGTCGCAATTCAAACTCACTGCCGCCAAGATCGGGAGCATAGAAGGGAGTTTCATAGTTATCGCGAAGCAAGTGGTCGTAGTCTGCATTGCGACCGCCTGTGGCTGCGTTCAGCAAGTGCTTCGGCAGAATCACGCGCGCGCCCTGCCCGGCCCCATACGACCGATGACTACTTTCTCCGATGCGGTTAAAGCCGTTGCTGGGGGCGACCACCCAGGCATCGGAGGACGGGCGCTTCAGGTCTTTTCGGAAATACTCGAACACCGTGGGAAACTCCGGGGGCAGGGCGGAAAAATTATTGATCGTCTCGTACGCGCCGGTCGCTAGGCTTGCCGTCGCCACGTAGTGGCCCAGAATGCCGCGGTTTACTACCTGCGTGAAGAAACTTGCCTGGGGAATGAATTCGCGCATCAGGTGCGGGATATTCTCCTGGCCTTCCAGGGAAAAAGTCTCCTGGTCGCGGGCGCCGCCCCCAAAAGTGATGACCACGGCCTTTCTTCTCTGCGAACTGGCAGTCGCGCGAGCCCACGACGGGCGCAGGAACGCGCTCCCCAGCGCTACTCCTGCGGCGCTGCGGAGGAACTCGCGCCGGTTGCGTGCGATCGTTTGCCGGATCTCTCGATCCCCCGATGCGTGCATGCGGACTGCGCCGCCCCCAACCGTTCGATTTTTCAGGAATTCTGTCATGGAGCATCACGGCGCGATGCGGAAAAACGCTTATGGCTTTGCTGGTCCTGCATCTCGTTCCGAGTAAACGAATTGCCGAATCTCTGCTCTCTGCCGGTCGAGTTCCGCCATCTGCTGGGAACGGAGCTGTTGATAGACCTGGAATTGCTCCTGGGCGCGGGCCTTTTCACCGGTGTGAACGTAGGCCTGCGCCAGTCGATAGTGAGCGTCCGCGAGATTTGGGCTTCGCTCTAACGCCTGGACGTATAGCGGAACCGCTTCCGAGTACTTGCTTTGATCTGAATAAAGATTGCCCAACTGGAAATGCGCCTCGGCGAGTGCGGGGTCAAGCGCAACCGCTTTTTTTAGAAGTGACTCAATCGGTGCAAAATCGAAGCTGGCGTCCTGCGTGCGTTTTCCTTTCCACATGGTGATCGCATAGTAGTAGAGAGCGTGTGCGTTCTGTGGTTGTAGTTCGGAAAATCGTCGAAATCGTTCGATT
>Ga0265338_10004300_pt1 | contig 19333 bp, 17 predicted proteins | sample 42126metaG_FD_193579 | JGI IMG/M metagenome (GOLD analysis project Ga0265338, IMG submission 193579) | Rhizosphere microbial communities from Carex aquatilis grown in University of Washington, Seatle, WA, United States - 4-21-26 metaG | ecosystem: Host-associated > Plants > Roots > Rhizosphere...
TGATACACTGCGGGCGTTCCATTCATGACTGAAAAAACCAGCGAAAGACGCCGCCAGAAGCGCACTCCAGTGCAGGTGCCGGTCAAGGTGCGTTCAACGAACGGGGACGGACCCGAACTTTCCGGACTAACGCGCGATTTAAGTTCGTCCGGGATATTCCTGTATTCCGAGTCGGCTATGGAAGCAGGCTCGAAGCTGGAACTTGTCCTCATGCTTCCTGCCGGAATGGGTCTCGGGCCCGGGGGCTGGACTCTCTGCCAGGCCTCAGTGGTTCGCGTGGAACAGTCCGATGGCAAGAGCCTGGGCGTGGCCGCAACTTTGGATCGGATCGAATTGTTGCCCGAGCTTACCTAGGCCCGCTTTCCCGGCGGCGATCCAGCCTTGTGATTTCTCAACTTGAGGCACGCCTGCTGAAAATAAATTGTGCATTGGCGAAAAAGAATGCTTCCCATTGCTCCGGCCTTGGTGCAATAATGGCCGACTTTAGAGCGGAAGCAATCTTCGCCGTTTCGTCCAGGTAGGGCTTAGGAATGTGGATTGAAAAACTTGTCCGCGGTGTTCTCGAGCTGGACACACCGATCGGGCCTCGATACTTGCAACCCAATTTCGTCCAACGTGCGCTTCTGATGTGGACGTTCCGGAATTTCTTCTCGCTTCCTCAGCAGGTTCTGCGCGCGAGTGAGCGACAACTCGTTGATCGTCTTTGCGGAGAGAACCGCTTCATTTCGCTGTCCGCGGTTGGCGCCAACGACCGGCCTGTGATTGGCCGGATCGAACGGCGTGTGCCTGCTTCTGTCGAAGTGCTGCCGATGCGCAAACCGGTCTCTGGAACCCAATCCGCGGTCGCCGATCGGGGTAGGGAAGCTGCTTCCGCTTAATTTTAGGGGCGACTGCGATCCCGCGATCGCCCCAGTCATCTTCGCCGAAAAATAACGCTTGCTCGACTCTGAAGTGCCTACGTGCTAGTTTGGCTTAGGCGGCGTTTTGTTGGTGTTCGAAGTCGGAGTTTCGTTCGGCGCCTTGTCGTCCTCCCCGGGTTCGGCAGACGGATGCCGGGCCGAGATCTCGCCGCACGGGCCGCCGCCGTGACCGCGTCCCACTCCTGCTCCGCCAGCGGTTGCATGCCCACGTTCTTCCCGGCAAACTTTCATGGCGTCCTGTTGCGCGGGAGTGATCAGGCTTTCGAGTTCCTGATGCTCGCGTTCGCGAAGTTGCCGGATCTGTTCCCGCTTCTGCACCGGCGACAAAGAAGCATTGGCGCACACCGTCTCCACTTCGGACCGGGTTTGCCTTTCAATCTCCAGGCGTTGCCGCCACGCCGTGGGAGAAACGCCGGCTACCTGCCAGCAAGGTTCCACACGGTGTCTTTCGCCCGGTCTTTGTCCGGCAGTAGTACCGGGCGCCGGCCGAACCGGAGTTTGCGCGTTCGCACCGATCGAAAGAAAAGATGCAGTGAGCAGTCCCAAAAGAACAGTCTTTTCCCACGCCATAAAGTCTCTCCTCCAACAACAGCCAAACCCAGCCTCACAGAGAAAGTTGCAGGAAGAAGACAGTTTACAGGGGTAAAAAGGTCTTTGTGGAAACGTCCTTAAAAATTGGCGACCGTTCTTAAAAGGTGAGTGTCCTTAAAAGAAGGGTCGTAGGAATGACGCCGAAAGCAGACTTGCTGTACGGAATTTTCGCAGAGGCGCGCAAGAAACCACGAGGTTCCCTGCCAGTGGCCGAGCGGAAGCAACGCCGATGATATAATCACAGTTCGTTTCTACCGCGAAGTTTCCAGCGGGCGCGTAGCTCAATTGGCAGAGCAACTGACTCTTAATCAGTAGGTTGAAGGTTCGATTCCTTCCGCGCTCACCATCTATGTCCAGTAGAAATGCAGGTCAGCCGAATTTTTCTGTCCAAGCAATGTTCCCAACTTGATCTTCGTTTTATGTTCCCTTCGCCGTTGTGTGCCCGAGATGAAGGCCGCCAAGTGCCGCAGGGATAAATATCGATGGGATCCACACCGAGAGATTGAACATAGCGGACCTCGCTCAGGTAGTCAGCGTGGCACAACTTCCTTATAGACTTCGGTCTGCTTGAGCCTCCATCGTCTCCCTGCCATTTGAGGAAAAGTGTTTTCCAGAACGTACGGATTTCGGAAACGACGCTGACGGTAAGGATCAGAGCCCTGCCCAAAGGTGCCTGCGTCGATGTTCTCCTTCAGCGAGACGAAGGCCTCCTACAGTCTTCATCCTAAGAGACCCGTTCATTACGGTTCATTGCAGCGGGGAGATTTTAATGATTAGGCAACAATCAGAGGAGCGAGCCTATTGGACCTCGGCTTATACAGAGGTGGATGACGCCTTCGATTCCAAGGCAGGGGAGTTCTGTAACGGCCTGGGAGTCGGAATGTTGATCAAAACCGCTCAGTGCGACACCGATATGCGAGAGTGGTCAATTTTGATCAGAAGCCTGCTGCGATGTCGTTGAATACTTAGGAACAGCCACCTCTGCGTTGGACGAAACACTTGGCCCAGGATTTCGTGGGCACGTCTGCAAACACCCTATTGAACACAAGTGCGCTCCAGAAAGTGAGGGACAAATGTCACTGCCAGTCACCATATTTTCGAAAGCAACACTGGAAGTTGTCCCCCCTCGCCCAGCGGCATCCGAGGTACGGACAATTGCACGCGCGCGGGCGCCATCGAAGCTGTCACTACCTAGCCGAATTGCGGTGATCGGGAACTATCTTCCGCGTCGATGTGGAATTGCCACATTTACTACAGACTTGTGCTCGGCCATATCCGCGGAATACGGGGCTGCTCGATTGATGGCATTGCCTGTAAACGACACGGAACAGGGTTACGACTATCCCGAGCGCGTGCGCTGGTCGCTTTCCCAGGACGACGTCAAGTCGTATGAAGACGCGGCTGAGTTTCTGAACTTCAACAACATCGATATGGTCTGCCTGCAGCACGAGTATGGTATCTTCGGCGGTCCCGCCGGAAGTCACATTCTGCACCTGCTGCGCCGATTGAAGATGCCGGTGGTGACGACGCTGCACACGGTGTTACGCGAGCCGAACCCCGATCAATTGATGGTCATGGAAGAGATCGCCGAGCTTTCGGATCGTCTGATTGTCATGAGCGAGTTGTCTGCCCAGTTTTTGCAGGAGATCTTTAAAGTGCCCGGCAGCAAGATCGACATGGTTCCACACGGCGTTCCGGACCTGCCTTTTCTTGACCCCAACTTCTTCAAAGATCGCTATGGCGTAGAAGGAAAGGCGGTGCTGCTCACATTCGGCCTTTTGTCACCGAACAAGGGAATTGAGAACGTCATTCAGGCGCTGCCTCAAATTCTGTCGGAGCACAAGAATGTTGTGTACATCGTGGCGGGCGCAACGCACCCGCACATTCTCCGCCGCGAGGGAGACAAGTATCGAGACAGTTTGAAAGCCTTGGCGGAAGAGATAGGAGTGCAGTCGCAAGTGATTTTTGTCGACCGCTTTGCGACCCCCGAGGAAATGGCCGAGTTTATTGGCGCCGCCGACATCTACATTACGCCTTACCGGTATGAGGCCCAGGTGGTTTCTGGAACGCTGGCGTACGCTCTGGGGGCCGGTAAGGCGATCATCTCGACTCCATATTGGCACGCGATAGAGTTGTTGGACGACCAGCGCGGCGCATTGGTACCGTTCCAAAATCCCGACGCGCTCGCGAACAAAACCATCGAATTACTGAATACACCGGCGATCCGCCATGCCATGCGCAAACGGGCCTACCTGTTTGCGCGTGACATGGTCTGGAAAAGAGTCGCGCAAGGTTACATGGAGAGCTTCTCACGGGTGCGCAGCGACCGCATGGAACATCCCCGAGTTCAGTTTTCAGCGCGCGCTATTTCCAAAGCACTGAACCAACTGCCGGAATTGAAATTGGATCATGTGAACGCGCTGACGGACGACACGGGCATGCTGCAGCATGCGATCTTCACCATTCCGAATCGGGGCGAAGGTCATACCACCGACGACAATGCCCGTGCGCTCATGCTAACGGTGATGCTGGAGCCTTGGGGCACGCATGAACTGGGAAAAACAAATCTATTTGCGCCTGATTTCGCTGCCCGTTACCTGTCGTTCCTCGAACATGCTTTTAATCAAGAGAACGGCAGGTTCAGGAACTTTCTTGGCTACGATCGGCGGTGGAACGAAGCCGTTGGTTCAGAGGATTGTCACGGACGTGCTCTGTGGAGCCTCGGGACAGTTCTTGGGCGATCGGCTGATCAAGGATTGAAAAGCGCAGCCGGACGGCTGTTTGAATCCTCCCTTCCCGCAGCAGTGGAGGCCTATAGTCCTCGCGCCTCCTCCTACACACTTCTTGGCATCCAGCAATATCTGAATTTCTTTCCCGGAGATCGGGACGCGCAAAAAATACGGTTGGCTCTGAGCCGCCGATTGCTCGATATGTATGAGTCGATCCGCAGGCCAGATTGGAAGTGGTTCGAGAACGTCGTCGCTTACGGCAACGCGAGGATGCCCCAGGCCCTGCTGGTCGTGGGTTCAGCCTCTTCGGACGATCGCATGGTCTCGGCGGGCCTCGAAGCACTGGACTGGCTGATGAACACACAGCGTTGTGAAACCGATGGCCACTTTGTGCCCATCGGTTCGCAAGGTTTTTATCACCAGGATGGGGAAAAGGCCCGCTTCGATCAGCAACCGATCGAGTCTGCCGGGGCGGTATCGGCGTGTCTCGAGGCATACCGCGTGACTGGTGACAGTCGCTGGCGCAGCGAAGCCTGGTCGGCCTTCAATTGGTTTCTGGGCGACAACGACCTGGAACTTCCTCTTTATGATTCGGCGACAGGCGGGTGCCGCGATGGCCTGCATCCCGAGCGTGTCAACCAAAATCAGGGTGCGGAATCGACTCTATCGTTTCTGATGGCGCTCCTCGAAATGCACTCGCTCCAAAACTCCGAAATGTCGGCCAAGAGTCCGGAAGGAACACCATGACCGCTCCAGATACTACAATCTTGAACGTTGAAAGCAATCATTACCCCCCTCTACTCCTACGCCACCCCGGCAACCCCATTCTGACTCGTAAGAACTGGCCGTATTCCATCAACAGCGTGTTCAACGCGGGTGCAACTTTACTGTCCGATGGAACCACCCTGCTCCTTTGCCGGGTGGAAGATCGGCGCGGCCTCTCGCATCTCTGCGCCGCGCGGTCGCGGAACGGCGTCGATGGCTGGCAGATTGACGCGCAGCCGACCTTGATGCCCGATCCAAAGCACTACCCCGAAGAGATCTGGGGCATCGAAGATCCGCGCATCACGTTCGTACCGGAACTGCAGCAATATGTCGTTACCTACACGTCGTATTCGCGCGGTGGACCGGGTGTCTCTCTGGCACTAACGAAGGACTTCCGAACATTCGAAAGGTACGGCGTGATCATGCCTCCCGACGATAAAGACTCGGCGCTCCTTCCGAGAAAAATTAACGGTTGCTGGGCCCTGATCCATCGACCCATGACACCGCTCGGATCGCACATGTGGATCTCGTACTCTCCGGACCTCCGTTATTGGGGGAGACACAGACTCATGCTCGAGGCACGTCGCGGTGCGTGGTGGGATGCGAACAAAATTGGATTGTCGCCGCCACCGATTGAAACCTCCCGTGGATGGCTCGTTTTCTACCACGGAGTGCGGCACACGCCATCAGGTTGTTTGTACCGCTTAGGACTGGCGCTGTTCGACCTCGAGAACCCGGAAAAATGTCTGTTACGAGGAGACTCCTGGATCTTTGGGCCGGAAGCCCCCTACGAACAGCACGGCGACGTCGACGATGTTGTCTTCCCGTGCGGCTACACGCTGGATGCCGATGGCGACACGCTCAATATTTATTACGGAGCTGCGGATTGCTCCATCGCGCTTGCGCGAGCCAGCGTCGCCTCGCTACTCGCCTGGCTAGACGTCAACGGAAATTGTGAACGCCGGCAAAGAGCTGAGGACTAGTGAGGTCGCCTTTTTTCACGATTAAGGAATGCAATACCAACATCCCGCTCAATCTGAGCGATCCTGTCGACGAATGATGAGAGACACTCGACTGTTCCTCTCCGCTTCCGCCGAATTTCTTCTTCCTCGCCGGCCTCTCCCCGTGCGCAAAAGAGGCGGCCGGGTGGCTCGAGCCACCACCCGGTGCGGAGTTTAGTTGAGTCCGGCCCTACAGGCGCCCGGCGGTCACTGACACTGGGACGCCCGTGGTCGGCGAGTCGAACAGGGGGGAGCGTTGCGGTCCGAGTTGTACGATTTCTTGTCGTTGCTCATCAGGCACGTCAGTCTTGATTTTGAAAGTGACTCGGATTCCCTGGTAGCCGTTGCGCACGCTCTTGTCGAGTGCAAGAAAACCTCGCAGATCAAGATCGCCTTCGAGCGACGACACGACCTCATGAATGTGGATTCCACGTGCTGCGTGATAGACCATCGCCCCTCGTTTCAGATATCGGAATCCGACTGACAAAGACGACACTTGAAGCGGAAATGCTCACGTTCCGGGGAACTGGCGCTGGGCGAATCTTTTCAATGGGGACGTGCCTTCCTCGGCGAGAGCGAAACATGACGCGACTTTGACAAGTTTGTGACAAACGGCAACCGACCATTCGGTATATTGATCTTACTGCGCTCCTTCCCGTGTAAATCATAGGGCATTGTGTTTCCGGACTGAGGGGAACCTCTGCGCCCGTGTGGCTCAGGGTCGGGCTTTCCGATCCGGAAAGAAAAGTCATCGCTGGTTCCTGATGGCTCATCTCATTTTTGTGTGCCCGACCCGGGTGGGTCGGCACGTTCAGGTAGGAGGTATTTTATGGGTTCGCCCGCTACTGCTCTGATGAATACCGTGGAAGGCAGCATTCTTCCATCTACGGATGTGCTCTTCAGTACTCTCTATTGCGAACTGCATCGCATGGCGAAACGCGAGTTGGCTCGCCAATGGAACCCGGCCACCTTGAGCGTCACCACGCTCTTGCATGAGGCTTATCTAGACATATCAGCCAAAGACAGCGTCTGTTTCCCGGACCGGGCACGCTTCATGGGATATGCGGCTCGTGTCATGCGTGGACTCCTCATCGATCACGCACGAAGCCGCACTGCCACCAAGCGTGGAGGCGAGTTCGAAATTACATCGCTGGATATCGATGTTGCGGGTGAAATTGCGGGCGCAAAGGAGCTGTCGTCGATCAGTGATGCGCTCGACGAACTCGCCAAGGTTGAGCCTGAACTGGCTGAACTCGTGGACCTGAAATTTTTCTGCGGGTTCTCGTTTGCTGAGATTGCGGCTCTCCAGAAGCTCTCCGAACGCACGGTGCAACGGCGCTGGGAGAAGGCGCGGATTTATCTGCACCGTAGCATGCGCGCGGATTTACAGATCTGAGGAGCCGATGTCTATACTGAGCCCCGATCAATGGTTAGCGCTTGGTCCGTACCTGGACGAAGGACTGTCTAAAACGGACGAAGAACGGCGTGTGTGGTTGTCCACGCTTCGCGCTGACAGTCCGCGCTTGGCGGAGCAGCTGGAAGTGTTGTTCCATGACTACCGCACGGTCGAGGAGGAAGGTTTTCTCGAGAGGCACAACGTCGAGATGCCGGGGCTATCGGGTTTAGCCGGTCAGAAGATCGGTGTGTACACGTTGGTTTCGCAGATTGGCCAGGGTGGGATGGGCAGCGTCTGGCTGGCGGCGAGGAACGACGGACGGTTTGAGCGGCGAGTCGCCGTGAAGTTCCTCAATATTTCTCTGATTGGGAAGGGCGGGGAGGAGCGTTTTAAGCGCGAGGGGAAGATTCTCGGCCGCCTTGCGCATTCGTATATCGCGGAACTCATCGATGCAGGAGTATCGCAAACCGGCCAGCCTTACCTCGTCCTCGAATATGTCGAGGGAGATCAGATTGATCGTTACTGCGATCACCGGAAGCTGAGCGTTGAGGCGCGAATTTATATTTTTCTCGAGGTCTTGCGTGCGGTCGCTCAGGCGCACGCCAATCTAATCGTTCACAGGGATCTTAAGCCGTCCAACGTGCTGGTCCGCAATGATGGTCAGGTGAAGCTGCTCGACTTCGGCATCGCTAAGCTGCTGGAAGACGACGGAGTAGCAGCAGGGCTCACATTTTCAGGAGGTCCGGCACTGACGCCTGCGTATGCCGCTCCCGAGCAACTGGGTGGCGGGGCCATCACCACCGCAACTGACGTCTACACCCTGGGTGTATTGCTGTATGTGCTGTTGACGGGCGTGCATCCGGTGGGGAGTGAGGTGCGCACGGCCGCGGACCTGGTCAAAGCAATCGTGGAGACATTGCCAGCGCGCCCTTCGGAAGTGGTGATTCCCCGCAAAGGCAAGAGCGTGGTCGCCCGGCGTAATGCTATTCAAAGGGCCACGACCCCTTACCGGCTCCGGCGGTTGCTGCGCGGAGACCTCGACACAATTGTGTTGAAGGCGCTCAAGAAAGATCCAGCTCAACGGTATTGTTCCGTTACGGCTCTGGCCGACGACCTGCGTCGGTATCTGAAGCATGAGCCGATTAGCGCGCGTCCGGAATCTCTGTTCTATCGCACTGGCAAGTTCGTGCGTCGTCATCGTGCGGCGGCAGCCCTGGCAACCCTGGCAACCATTGCCATTGTTGCAGGCGTGACTGGCACATTGTTGCAGTCTCACAAGGCACGCGCCCAACGCGACTTCGCATTTCGCCAGTTGGCCCGTGCTGAATCTATCAATGACCTGGACAATTTCCTGCTTGCCGATGCAGCACCGTCTGGCAAACCGTTTACGGCGAATGAACTGCTCGAACGCGCCGAGGAGATCGTACAGAGGCAGCATGGTGATCCGGTCAACCGCGCGGAATTGCTGACTTCAATTGGCCGGAAATATATGGGTCAGGATGAGGATGCCAAGGCGCGAGGCATCCTTGAGCAAGCCTATGTGGTCTCGCGCAGCTTGTCAGATCCTTCCGTCCGGGCGGAAGCTTCGTGCACGTTGGGATCGGTTCTGGCCCACAGCGACCTGGAGCGCGCTGAGGCGCTTGTGCAGCAGGGACTGCGCGAGCTTCCCAAGGAACCCCAGTTCACACTAGACCGGGTTTCATGCCTTCTGAGTGCCAGCGCGGTGTCCCGGGAACAGGATGGTTCGCAGGAAGCGATTGCGCGGAGCCAGGCAGCACGGGAATTGCTCGCCTCGTCGCCCTTACGATCCGAGTTGATGGATTTACGCGTGCAACTGAGCTTGGCCGAGTCGTATCGCACAGCCGGACGGCACCGAGAAGCCATTACTGCATTTGAAAAGGCATCGGCCTTGATGACTGCCCTCGGTCGTGACGAAACCGAAACCGCTGGCACCATGTTTAACAACTGGGCCCTTGCGTTACATCTATCCGGGCGCCCTCTTGAGGCGGAGAAGTTGTTTCATCGTTCGATTGATATCAGCCGGGGTGGGCAATCAGAAGAAGGCGTCTCGCCGATGTTGTTGGTGAATTATGCTCGTACTCTCCGTGAGATCGAGCGGCGCGACGAAGCGGCTGGCTTTGCGGAGCGCGCCTATGCGAAGGCAGAGTTGTCCGGCAACCAGGTGGTGATGAATCAATCGCTGCTGGTGCGTGCTCGAATCTATCGTGAACAAGGCAACCTGGATCGTGCGCAGGTGATGTTGTCCGAAGTGGAGCCGAGACTCCGAAAGGCGCTGCCAGCTGGTCATCTGGCATTCGCCGCGCTGGCTACAGAGCATGCGCTCTTGCGACAGGCGCGAGGCGACTTGGCCGGCGCCCTGCAATGGTCGAATCAGGCCCTGGCAATTTGCGAGGCCAAGGCCGGCGCGGGAGGGGACGATTATCTGTCGTACGTCCTCATTCCCCGGTCTGATATTGAACGCCAGTTGGGCCGAGTGGATGACGCGACGCGAGATGCAACTCGGGCTGTGAGTATTTTGCAGAAAGCCACCGAGCCTGGAACATTTTCGACCTTCCTCGGCCATGCCTTCTATGGTCAGGGCCGTGCCCTGCAATCCCAGGGCAAGCGTGAGCAGGCTCGAGCCGCGTTCCAATTGGCGGTAGCCAATCTGCAAAGCACTTTAGGACCCGACCACGCTGATACTCGTGCTGCCCGGCAGAGCGTCGAGCTGGAGACTCAAGTCCGATAGTCCACTCCTCTCGTTTTGCTCTAGTCGCTGTCGTCTTTTCCCTTCCTTTTTCGATATCCCAAGTAGAGACCGATCAATTCTCAGTGAACCTTTAGGAGGTTTTTATGAAACAGACATTTGTTCGTACTTTGACGGTACTGATGCTCGCTCTGATGGCCATGGGAATCGCAGCGTCGGCACAGTCCGCCCCTGTTGTGAAAGTCACGATTCCGTTTGCATTCAACTTCGGTGACCAGACTTTTCCCGCTGGGGCTTACACTCTGATTCGTCCGTTGGAAAACGTGATGGCATTGCGCGATTCGGGCGGCCGGGTCATTGCCCAGCGCTTGGTGGATGGGGTTGATTCCATTACACCAGCGGACGTGACGAAGCTCAAGTTTGAATCCGTCGACGGCCAGTACGTCCTGACCGAGGTCTGGCGGCGTCAGGAGTCGTCCGGCCTCCGGCTTCTTCCGACCAAACACGTCACGAACGTGGCGAAACAATCGCCTGCCGAAGTTCGTGAAACGGTTGAAGGAAGCCAGCCGTAACCGACCGTATGTTGAACTGGTGGGCTGCAAACCAGCAGCGCCCATTGGTGGGGGGACGCCGTTCCTCGTCCCCTTTTTTCCTCCAATCATGAAGATGAAGTCTGGCAGCCGAGAGAGCCTACTCGTGGCAAACGTAATAGATCGAAAAATCGAGCAACTCGAAAAGATCGTCGAAGCTCGGTTGGCACTCTGCAATCAGAAGCCGAGCGACCCTCCCCGCACGCTAGCGACGGATTACGACCCGGACGAGAGGGTGGGATACGGCAAAAACTCGCCCGTTCCCTTGCAAGGAAGTCACGGACCGGCCCGTTGAGGAATCAGTTGTGTCGCCTTTCCATGCCGATTTCCGATACTTCAAGTGTGAATGACTGGGTTGACTGTGGACATCCGATGAACATAACCACCAATAAGCAGGCAACGAGAATGGCCACCGACCGGGATGCACTGGAGAGAATCGTTATGCATGCTTTTCGTCTGCCTACGGCATTTCGGCGGGTGTTTCTATTGTGCGATATCCAAGGGATGACAGTAGACCGGGCTGCTGATGTTCTCGGCATCAGCCCGGCAGCGGTCCGGACACGTCTTGATCGGGCGCGCCGTGAAATGAATGTCCGACTCGCGACTGCTTCGCAGGAGTCGGTCCTGCACGAGGCACATGGTGTCGACGGCGAATTGAACCGGCCCAATTGATGTTGGGCGCAAAGACGGGCGTGAGGTCCTGGAAGGCCGTGAGTTTGTGAAGTGAAGTAGCAAATGCGGTACGCGAGGTTGCTCGACCCAAAGTCAACTGATCGGGAAAAGGCAGCCGCGATCCACAAATCAAACAACAAAGGAGATTCAAAATGCCATTGATTCAAGTGAAATTGATTGAAAAGGTGTTTACGCCCGAGCAGAAGAGCCAGATCATCACCAAGCTCACCGATGCGATGGTGTCGATCGAAGGGGAGAACATGCGCTCCGTTACTTGGGTGGTAATCGAAGAGGCACGAAGCGGCGAGTGGGGTATTGGTGGCCAGGCTCTGACGACGGATGCTGTGCGCGCCCTGGCGGCAGGCAAATAGTAAGGATGAAACATGCCAAGGCGGCCCTGTGGCCGCCTGTTTCATTCCTCTGCAAAAGTGGACCCCATATTGCGTATCCGGCCTACCGGTATTCTGCGATACCCCTAAGTTCTTGTTCATCCGTTGACGGGCTGCCCCAGGGGCGGTGAACTTAAGAACTCTTGCCTGGCCCTGGCTCGTTATCTATAAATGGACGCGGACGCTGCGAGGATGGCATGGCTTTGCTCAAACTGTTGGTAGTCGAAGACGACCCTGCCAGTCTGGAGTTGATGACCGAGGTCTTCGCACTCCAGCAGGCAGAAGTGCGGGCGATTAGTGACAGCGAAAAGGCATCCGGCGCTATCAACCAGGAAAAGTTTGACGGCATCTTCCTAGACCTGGGCATGCCCAAGATTAGCGGCTTTGAGTTGTCACAGCGGGTCCGTCAGTCTTCCTTTAACAAGACAACTCCAATCGTCATCGTGACTGGAGATGATCGCCCTGAAACCATGCGACGCGCTTTTGCCACGGGCGCCACATTCTTCCTCCAGAAGCCGATCGACCGTCAGAAGCTGAATGGCCTATTTCGAACCGTCCGGGGAACGCTTTTGGAGAACCGCCGCCGTAGCGTTCGTGTCGCCATGCAGACCCCGGTAACGTGCAAAATCGGTCCCCGGACCCTCCGTGGGAGAACGTGGAATCTCAGTCAGGGCGGAATGCAGCTGGAAGTCGGAGACATGACGCCGGGCGAAGAGGTGCGCGTGTCCTTCAGCATGCCGACCTCATTGTCCCTGATTGAGGCCCTGGGCACGGTTGTTTGGAGTAAGGAAGATCGCCAAGGCATCAAGTTCACCAAATTGACGAGCCAGGGCCAGGACGAGATCCGTCAGTTCATCATCGCGCAGGCCGAAGAGCAGTAGCGCTCGCTCCCGCATCGATTCGCAAGCCCCGAAGGTAACTCTAGTAACCTACCCAGTTCCACTTTGGTTATGCCAACCTAATAAGAACCAGGCCAAGGATGCGAAGGTGAACTGTGTTATTAGCGTCAAATTGGGTACCCACGGGAACCATCCTCGTGGCCGACGACGAGCCCGCGAATCGAGACCTGTTCGATGAGCTCCTTACCTCGCAGGGTTTCAACGTCATCACGGTTCCCGATGGAGACTCCGCACTGAAGTGCTTGAGCACAACTCCCGTCGATCTGGTTCTTCTTGATGTCATGATGCCGCGGATGAGCGGATTTGAAGTCTGCGACAAGATCAAAACCAATCCAGATACCGATCTGATTCCGGTCATTCTCGTTACTGCTCTTTCCGATAAGCAAGACCGGATCGAGGGGATCAAGTCCCGGGCCGATGATTTCCTCACCAAGCCAGTGGACCGTAACGAACTGCTGGCTCGCGTTGGATCGCTGTTAAAGCTGAAGCATCGGACTGATGAACTGGAGCGCGCCGAGACGGTTCTCTTCACGTTGGCGCGAAGCATCGAAGGCAAGGACCCCTACACCCACGGTCATTGTGAGCGCCTGTCGGAATATTCGGCAGCCCTCGGCTCGCACCTGGGCCTCCCGGAAGATGAAATCACCGCACTGCGGCGTGCTGGAGTGGTGCACGACATCGGAAAAATCGCAGTGCCGGACGCAATTCTTCTCAAGCCGGGTAAGCTGACGTCCGACGACTGGAAGGTCATGAAAGAGCATCCGGCGATTGGAGAGCGAATTTGCGCTCCGTTGAAGTCGTTTCGTCTGGTACTCCCAATCATCCGCCATCACCATGAAAAACTGGACGGCTCGGGCTATCCCAACGGATTACGCGGAGAAGAAATTCCCATCACGGCGCGAATTCTCACGATCGTGGACATCTATGACGCCTTAACCACGGCAAGGCCTTATAAGACGGCCTTTTCAGTCACCCAGACTCTCGAAATCATGAAGGAGGAAGTAGCGCGAGGATGGTGGGATCCGCGCATTTTCATGCAGTTTGCGCAGCTGGTTCACAGCGGTGCCGTGAATCTTCGATCCCGGGCTGCGGCGGCGAGCGGAGACGGCGGTGCTTCAACTGGCGGAATTGTTGGCAGGAAAGGAAGTTAAGGAAATCGCAGAGTCATTGAGAGTAGATGACCGTGCTCGGCGCTGCAAAGTTTTCGACAACGGAATTCTCAGCCCTATCCCTCAAGGCTGGTTCCAGCAAAACGCTATTTGTGTCACGAAAGAAAATGAAAAAAATACTGATTGCCGAAGATAACGCAGTCAATCGTGAATTGCTGCGCGAGCTGTTGCTGGCGCGCGGTTATGTGGTGGAGGAAGCTTGCGATGGGCAGGAAGCGCTGCAGAAGATCGCGGAATCGGTTCCGGACGCCCTGTTGCTCGATCTCAGCATGCCCGTGATGGACGGCTGGACCACAGTTCGAAAGATACGGGAAGACCCCGGGACGATGTGTTTACACGTCTTGGCGGTCACCGCGTATGCCATGCGGGGCGATAGAGAAAAAGCGCTAGAGGCCGGTTTTGACGGGTACCTGGCCAAGCCAATCGATTTCGCTCTGCTGGATGCGGAATTGGGGCGTCTCTGGGAGAAAAGGGAGAGAGCAACCTCCGAATAAGTCCATACGAGCGGCAGAAGCTGCTCCATGCGAGGGAATAGGTTTAAGACGAACTATGACGATTGCCGCCAATATCGAAAAATGGGTGTCCCGAAGCCGGTGGCGGCTCTCCGCACTTTTTCTGGCTCTCATTCTCTTGCCAATCGCGCTTCTGACATTGTCGATCGGACGGGTGATGACGCAGCAGGTCGAGAGCCAAGCAACGATTGAAAGCGATCAAATCGCACGGCTTTCTGTTCAACAGATTGACGGACACTTCCGCCGCAGGGTCGAGTTTCTGGAATCGACTGCTCGCCAATCCCAGGTGCAGAAAGCCTGGAAGGATGGTGATCTCAGATCTGTTTATAAACAGCTAAAGAGGGCGCGATCCGAGTGGCCCGATTTCGCGTTTCTCAGCGTCCATAGCGTCGACGGAACCTTGCGCGTGAGCGATCCTGTGCTCCCCGAATTGGTTGGAAAGAATTTTGCTTTCCGCGATTGGTACCAGGGGGTTCAGCGAAATGGGGGCAGGCCTTACATCTCCGAGACGTTTCGGATGATACCCGCGCCGCATGAGGCGGTCGCTGCCGTTGTCGTTCCTTTGGCAAACGAACAGGGAGAGCCGGTAGGTTTTCTTCTAGGCGCAGATCCTCTCCAGTCCCTTAGTCAGCGGCTCGAGGAAAGTAGTCTCGAGGGCTGGAATGTACTGCTCGTCGATAGTCGAGGGCACCTGATTGCTCATAGTGATACCGAATCTCCTTCGGCGATCGGCGAGTTCGGGGAATATGAGCCCGTCAAAAGGCTGCACGCCGGCCGTCGTGGACAGGGAACTTTCTCTCGCGCTGGGAACTCGTGGTTCACGCGTTACGAACCTGCGCACGCAGACGGCTGGGGCGTATTGGTTGAACAACCGTCGTCTCTGTTGCGAGAGAAGGTTTGGGCCGTGGAAAAGCATGTTGGGTTGCTTGCCCTCATCTTCACAGTCGCCGGCCTCATCACCAGCGCTCTGCTTGGATCGCTCTATGCGCGTCTCGAGACCGGTAACCGTTTCATAGATCTCTCGGCGGATATGTTCTGCATTATTGGGTTCGACGGATACCTGAAAAGGGTCAATCCCAGCGTCGAAAAATTGACCGGCTACAGCGCGGCGGAGCTGACATCCAAGTCCGGCTTTGAGTTTCTGCATCCCGATGACCGCGAGGCAACGCGAAAGAAACTAACAGTTTTGCAGTCTGGCCAGGTTGCAATCGATTTTGAAAACCGGTGCGTTTGTAAAGATGGATCGTATAAGTGGTTGTCCTGGAGCGCCGTCGCCGAGGGCGATCATCGCCTTATTTATGCGGTCGCGCGGGACGTGAGCCAGTTGAAGCAATGGTCGGAGAAAATCGAACATCAAAACCGCGAACTTGAACTGCGCAATCGCGAAGTCGAGCGCGCCACGCAGATGAAAAGTAAGCTTTTTGCCAGCATGAGCCATGAGTTGCGCACGCCTCTCAATGCCATTGTGGGTTTTTCCGAACTCTTGTCAGAGCAAACGGACGGTCCCTTTGGCGAAAAGCAAAAACGTTTTGTCGCTCACATCAAACAGGGCGCTGGGCATTTATTGAAGCTGATCAACGACATCCTCGACCTAGCCAAGATTGAGGCTGGGAAAATGGAGATCCATTTACAGAATTTCTCTCTCCAGGATGCGCTTCCCGAAGTGCTCTCGACCATCCAGCCGCTCACGACTGTAAAAAACATCAGGTTGGAACAAAAGTGGGAAACTGAGGCGTTTGTGTGTGCGGATCGTGTCCGCGTCAAGCAAATCCTCCACAATCTGCTCAGCAACGCAGTTCGGTTTGCGCCGCATGGTGGCCAGATCGAAATTTCGTGCTGCGACAGTGGAGAATCAGTCTCCGTCTCCGTGAGCGACACGGGTATTGGTATCCGTCCCGAAGATCAAGCGATCATCTTTGAAGAGTTCCAGAAAGTGGAAAGCCCCACCGTTATTACTGAAAAGGGTTTCGGGTTGGGGCTATCCATCACCAAGCGTCTTGTCGAACAGCAGGGCGGCTCCATCTTAGTAGAAAGCGAAATCGGCAAGGGCAGTCGCTTCACGTTCACACTGCCTCGAGCCGCGAAGACTGCGCCGCTAGCTGTGGCTGCAGGTTCATAGTTTGAGAGTTTGTTAGTTATATAGGAGTAGTCACATGGTCAATCGCGACCAACCTGCTTTAACGCTGCTGGCGATCGACGACACCCAGCAAAACCTGGAACTGATCAAGGAAGCTCTTGCGCAGGATAGTTTGCAGATCCTGACTGCCGGCGACGCCGAGACCGGCATGAAGTTGTTTCTGGAGATCCGTCCTACCATCGTTCTGCTTGATTTGGTGATGCCAAACGTCAGCGGGATGGAATTGCTGGAGCGCATGGTTGCCGCCGACCCAGGCGCAGACATCGTCTTAATGACGGCGCACTACTCTACCGACTCCGCAGTCCTCGCTATTCAAAAGGGTGCCTGCGATTATTTGACCAAGCCGCTTGATCTCACCAAACTTCGCAGCCGCATTGCGGGACTTCTTGCGGAAGCGGAAAGACGGCGCAAAACTCATCGACTCGACCACGAACTTCTGGATGCCTATCAATTTGAAGGCATCATCGGCCGCAGTCCAGCGATGCTGGATACGTTCGCGAAGATCCGTCGCGTCGCGCCGCACTTTCAAACTGTTCTCGTGACTGGAGCGACCGGTACCGGCAAAGAGCTGGTCGCGAGCGCCATGCATCGCCTGAGTCCAGGTGCGCCGGGGCCGTTTGCGGTCTGCAATTGCTCCGCTCTGGTTGAGACTCTACTAGAGAGCGAACTCTTCGGCTATGTGCGCGGAGCCTTTACCGGCGCAAATCACGACAAGGTCGGTCTCTTCGAATCCGCCAATGGCGGTACCGTTTTCTTGGACGAAATCGGAGACATGTCCCTTTCCGCCCAGGCCAAACTGCTGCGAGTGTTGCAGCAAAGGGAAGTGCAGCGTGTTGGATCTCCGGTAACGCGTGCCGTGGATGTCCGCGTGATCGGGGCGACACACCGAGACCTGCGAGCGCTCGTCGCCGAAGGCAAGTTCCGCGAAGACCTTTACTACCGACTCTCGATGATTGAAATTCATCTGCCACGACTGGCGGACCGCACCGAGGATCTGCCGTTGTTGCAAAACCATTTCGTTGCTAAGTTTGCTGCTCAATACGGAAAAGATATCAAGGGCCTCACCCGCCGGACTCAACTGAGGCTGGCGCGCCATAGCTGGCCAGGCAATGTGCGCGAATTAGAAAATGTGATCGGCAGCGCCGCGATGATGGCTCACGGAACTACGATCGACTTGGCGGATCTCCCTGAGCCTTTACGCACGCAGGCTGCAGCGACAGACTCGGAGGGCGCTTTGCAGTCGATGGAAGAGATTCAAAACCGACATTTGTTGCATGTCTTGGAAAACGTCGGAGGGAACAAGGCACGCGCGGCAGAGATACTTCAAATAAGTCGAGCGACGGTGTATGAAATGTTGACACGCATTAAAAACGCCGACGGTAAACTGAGTTATAAAGCTGCGGGGCCCGCATAGAACACACTTTGTGTGTATAAAAACTGTACACATAAGTGTCCGTGCAACAGAAATCCTTAGCAACCTGGGTTCTCCCCTTTTAGATCAAGTCGCCACACGCGTAGGATGCAGATGTGTCCGACTACCACAGCGTGAGTTCGCGCTCTATTCGACTTAACTCGACGCAAAACCTGAGAAAGAAAAACGATTGTCATTCTACGGCGAATTTGCGCCTGCAAAAGCAACTCCTGCTGAAAGCCAACAAGTTCTCTAAGGAGCCAACCGGAATTCCGGTCGCTGCCTGTAAGGAGCGGCGTGGCGTGCAATTTGTCGTCGAGAATTCACGATCTCCGCGCAATCGGATCAAATTCATTACAGCCAAGACTCCTGTATGGCGATCCAGTATCTGCCGGCGCACTAAGACCCCATGAGCATCCGCATACTACTGGTCGAAGACAACCCGGACGATGCCCTCCTGATCTCAAAGATGTTGGAAGAGTCGCGGGTCTTTCATTTTCAAACCGAACAAGTCGATCGCCTCTCGTCCGCTCTCGATGTGCTGAAAACTGGGGGAATTGACGTCGTGCTACTGGACTTGGCACTACCCGACAGTCGCGGGCCAGAAACTGCACGAGCCCTTCGCTCGAGGTTCCCCGCCATCGCGTTGATTGTCCTGACAGGGAACGGCGACGAAGAGCTTGCCCTCCAGTTGGTGCGAGAGGGGATTCAGGATTACCTCGTCAAAGGAGATTTCTCGCAACCTCTGTTAATCCGAACTGTCCGTCATGCGCTCGAGCGAAAGAACGCTGAAGAACGGTTGCGTGAAAGCGAGGCTAACCTGCTCGCATCCCAGAGAGTTGCTCACCTGGGCAGTTGGAGCCTTGACCTGGTGAGCTTCGAACGATACAGGGGGCCGGTCCGCTGGTCCGAGCAGGTCTATCGCATCCTCGGTTACGAACCCGGCGCGATCGAACCCACTGTAGAAAACTACATACAGGCTGTCCATCCCGACGATCGTGAGGCGCTGTTGAGTCGATTGTCGAAGGCCGCTCAGGATGGCACTACTTATGAAACCGAGCATCGAATCCTCTGCCCCGACGGGACCGAGCGCCACGTTGCCGCCCAGGCCGACGTTTTCCTCGATGACCGGGGCCGACCCTTCAAGATGGTCGGCGTGGTTCAAGACATAACCGAAAGAAAGCGCGTCACGGAAGATCTGCGAAAGAGCGAGGAGCGGTACCGGCTGCTCTTCGAGAAAGCGAATGAACTGGTGGCCGACCGCCGGCGCGCCGAGGCAAAGTTCCGCGGTTTATTGGAAGCTGCTCCCGACGCCATGGTGGTCGTTAACGGACAACGCGAGATCGTCCTTATCAACGCTCAGACCGAGAAATTGTTTGGATACGAGCGCGAGGAATTATTGGGACAGAAAGTTGAAATGCTGGTGCCCGACTTCTTTCGGGGCG
>Ga0265338_10004301_pt1 | contig 19331 bp, 11 predicted proteins | sample 42126metaG_FD_193579 | JGI IMG/M metagenome (GOLD analysis project Ga0265338, IMG submission 193579) | Rhizosphere microbial communities from Carex aquatilis grown in University of Washington, Seatle, WA, United States - 4-21-26 metaG | ecosystem: Host-associated > Plants > Roots > Rhizosphere...
CTGACCACGCTGCTCGGCGACGGCCCGCACCCCGCCGCCGATCCCGCGGCGGACTCCGCCGCCGGCCCCGCCGCGCACCCTGGGGCGCAGCCGGGCGGCCAGCCCGGCCCGCTGTCGGCCGACGAGCAGGCGAGCCTGCGGGCGCTGTTCGGGACCGGCTTCCGCCACCAGGTGGCGGGCAACCTGGTCCGGCTGGCCGCGGTGGTCGAGCCGCTCACCGCGCTCGGCACCGCCGCGGAGCCCCGCCCGGCCCGGCTGACCTGCCTGTCGCTAGCGGACGGCCCCCGCGACGTGGCCACCGACCTGACCGCCGCCCTGGTCATCCAGTGGGTCACCCGCGCCGTTTCGGACGCTGAACGCGCCGGCGATGGCCCGGACAGTGCCGGCCCGGCGCGGCCGGCCGTCATCCTGGCCGGCGCGGACGAGCAGTCGACCAGGCACCTGGCCCGGCTGACCGCCGTCTGCGAGCGCTACGGCATCCCGCTGGTGCGCGCCTTCTCCCGGCTGACCGAAGAGTCCGCCCGCCACCTGGACACCAGGCACACCGCGTTCCTGCGCCTGGCGACCCGGGCCGAGGCGCTGCGCGCGGCCGAGCACATCGGCCTTGAGCGGCGGTTCGTGGCCGGCCGGTTCGCGCACCGGCACAGCGTCAGCCGGTCCAGGACCCGCACCAGCAGCGAGTCGGTCACCCACACCACCGGGCGGACCGAGGGCGGGGCGCAGACCCACACCACCGGGACCACTACCGGCCAGGCCTACTCCGAGGCCGAGGTGCCGCGGCACACCCAGCAGCTTGAGGTGAAGGTCGAGGAGAGCTGGCAGCGCGACGACCGGGAGCGCGGCGGCCGCCGTGAGCCGGAACGCGGGGGTGGCCGCGAGCCGTCCGGCCGGGAACCGGGCGCGGGGAGAGACGGGGGAGGCGGCGACCGGCGCGGCGGCGAGCAGCGTCCTCGGCCCGGCTCCGGCGGGGGGAACAGCGGCGGCGGCGGGGGCGGCGGCCGCTCATCGGGCAGCCGCAAGCTCAGCGTCTTGTCCAAGCCGGGCAAGACCGAGGTGGACATCGTCAAGACCAGGACCCAGTTCTCCGCCCAGCATGAGAGCGACTCGACCACCAAGTCCTGGTCCACCAGCGAGGAGACCAGCCACACCAGCGGCTCCTCCCGGTCGCGGACGGACGGCGTCAGCGTCGGCGACGAGATCAGCTACGAGCTGGTCTACGACCACAAGGTCCAGCCGGAGACGCTGATGGCGCTGCCCGAGGACCAGATGCTGGCCCCGCACATCGTCGAGTCGGCCGCCGCCCGGGCCGCGGTCGGAGCCAGGGCCGGAGCCGGGGCCAGGGCCGGAGCCGGAGCCGGAGCCGGAGCCGGAGCCGGGGCCGTCGGGTCCGGCCGCGACGCGGTGACGGCGGGCGCGGCCGGCCTGGCGGGCACCGCGACCGAGAGCAAGATGGTCGCGCTGCTCATCGACCCCGCGGTGGTCGGCTCCGAGGCGGTCGCCCCGGTTCACCCGAGCGAGATCCCCGCCTTCGAGCCGCCCGCCCCGGCCGTCTCCGGCCAGGTCCCCGACTACGAGCGGGTCAAGCGGCCGGCCCTGGACCCGGGACACTAAAGAGCAGGTCGCCACCCGCGCCCCGCCCCGCCCCGCCCCGCCCCGCCCCGCCCGACCCGCACCCGCCCCACCCGCACCCCCACTGATCCCCAGCCGCGCGCCGCGGGCAAAGTGTGTGACGTGTCAGGTAAATTGGCGTCGTTCAGTCGTCGACAGCGGAGGTTCCCGTGGCCAAGCCCGTCCTGCGGATCATCATCGGCTCAACCCGGCCGGGCCGGGTCGGCCCGTCGGTGGCGGCCTGGATCGCCGACCGCGCCCGGGAGCACGGCGGCTTCGACGTGCAGGTGACCGACCTGGCCGAGGTGGGCCTGCCGCTGCTGGACGAGCCGAACCACCCGCGGCTCGGGCAGTACACCAAGCAGCACACCAAGGACTGGTCGGCCCTGGTCGCCGCGTCCGACGCGTTCATCTTCGTGACGCCCGAGTACAACTACGGCTTCAACGCGGCGCTCAAGAACGCGATCGACTACCTGCACGCCGAGTGGCAGAACAAGGCGGCCGGCATCGTCTCCTACGGCGGCGTCGCGGCCGGGACCCGCGCCACCCAGATGCTCAAGCAGGTGCTCACCGCGCTCAAGATCATGCCGGTGCCCGAGGCGGTCAACATCCCGTTCGTGGCCCAGCACGTCGATGAGGACGGGCGCTTCAAGTCGACCGAGCCGATCGACGCGTCCGCTACCGCGATGCTGGACGAGGTGCTGCGGTGGACCGATTCGCTGACCGCGCTGCGCAAGAAGTAGTTGCCGACGCGCTGCTTACCAGTTCATCCCCACGTGTTTCCCATGACCCCTCCACGGGAGTAATCATCCCTATACTGACAGTAATCTTACTTTTTGCGACAGTCAAGTTACTTTACGTAAGATAATCCCGGGTGCACAATAAAGGCGTGAACGCTAGCGGCCGGGCGGCGGTCCTCGGGATCGACCTGGGCACCAGCGGGGTCAAGGTCCTGCTAACGAGCACGGACGGCGATCCCCTGGCCCGGGCGGCGGCTGGTTACCCGGTCGCCGGGCCGGCCCCGGGGCAGGCCGAGTCCGACCCGCGGGACTGGTGGGCGGCCACCCGCCGGGCGGTGCAGGCGGCGCTGGCCGAGGCGGGTGACGCCCGGCCGTCCGTCACCGGGCTGGCGGTGGCCGGCCAGATGCACGGGATCGTGCTGACGGACGACCGCGGCGCCGCCCTCCGCCCCGCCATCGTGTGGCTCGACCAGCGCGCGACCGCCGAGGCCGACCTGTACCGGGAGCTGCCGGCCGAGTACACGGCCCCGCTCGGCAACCGCCCGTCGCCCGGCATGGCCGGGCCGCTGCTGTGCTGGCTGGCCAGCCATGAGCCGCGGACCGTGCGCAGCGCTTGGTGGGCGCTGCAGCCCAAGGACTGGCTACGGCTGCGATTGTGCGGGCAGGCTGCCACCGACCCGACCGACGCGTCCGGCACCCTCCTGTTCGACCTGGCCCGCGACGCCTGGGCGACGCCACTGATCGACAAGCTCGGCCTGCCCGGGGACAAGCTGCCGCCGGTCCGCCCGTCGGCCGCGGTAGCCGGCCAGCTGCTCCCCGGTCCGGCGGCGGAGCTCGGCCTGGATCCCGGCATCCCGATCGCGGTGGGCGCGGGCGACACCCCGGCCGCCCTCTACGCGGCGGGCCTGCGCCCGGACGAGGCGATGCTCAACCTCGGAAGCGGCGGCCAGTGGGTGGTCCCGGTCCGTAGCCTGCCCGCGGCCGGGGTCGCCCAGCCGCCCGTCCCGGGCACCAACCTGTACCGGGCGGTGGGCGACGGCTGCTACCGGCTGGCCCCGGTGCAGAACGTGGGCATCACCCTCGACTGGGTACGCCACCTGCTCGGCGCCACCTGGCAGGAGCTGTACGACACGGCCGCCCGCCCGCCCCGCCCCGGCGCGCCGTCATTTGACCCGCGGCTCACCCCGGAACGCTGGACCCCGGGAGCGGCCGGCGGCGGCTGGACCGGCCTCACCCTCGCCCATGAGCGGGACGACCTGCTGCGCAGCGCCCTTGACGGGATAGCGGCCCTGCTCCGGCAGCGCCTCGATGACCTGCGCGCGGCCGGCCACGCCCCGCGCCGGGCCGTCCTCGGCGGCGGCGGCACCGCCCACCCCGCCTGGCGTGACCTGCTCGAGCAGGCCCTCGGCCTGCCGCTGACCCCGGCTCCGAGCAGCTGGCTAACCGCCGCCGGCGCCGCCCGGCTAGCGGCCGGCGCCGCCTAGTTACTCCTCTTCATCCTCGTCGGTCAGCAGGTAGCGCATGAACCGCTGCGGATTGCCGAGGAAGAGGCGCCAGGACTGCACGATCTCCAGCTCTTCCCACCGGGCCGGCCGGATGCCCCAGTCGCCCAGCTCGAGGATGGTGGCACCGGGCACCGCCGCCAGCACGGGGGAGTGGGTCGCCACGATCACCTGCGACCCGCCTGCGGCCAGCTCGTGCAGCAGCGTCACCAGGCTGAGGCAGGAGACGAAGGAAAGCGGCGCGTCCGGCTCGTCCATCAGGTAGAACCCGCGCTGGCCGACCCGGGTGCGCAGGATCTCGAGGAACCCCTGGCCGTGGCTGAGCTGGTGGAACCGCTCCGGCGGGGTGCGCGACCCGCGGTGCTCCTCCAGGTAGCTGTAGAGCGAGTGCATGGTGTCCGCCCGCAGGAAGTAGGCCCAGGCCGCCCGGTGCCCGGCCCCGCGCTCGACGATCAGCCGGTCCCCGGCGTGCGGCTCGGTGTCCCGCACCCGCGAGGCCGGCGCCAGGATCGAGCCGCCCTGCGGGTTCAGCCCGTACGCCTCGGCCATCATCTCCACCACGGTGGACTTGCCCGACCCGTTCTCGCCCACCAGCACGGTCACCCCGGGTGCGAGGTCAAGCCCCGCCCGCAGCAGCTGGGCTGCCGCCGGGACAGTGGCCGGCCAGCGCTCTCCGTCGGCACCGCCCCCGTCGGCACCGCCCCCGTCGGGACCGGGCCGGAACGCGCGGACCAGCCGGGTGTCTCGGGTCCAGTCGCTCAGTTCGCCCACCAGCCCATGGTCACAGAACCGGTCAGGACAGCGTCACCATCCTCGCACCCCCGCCCGCCGCCCCGATTGCGACCGCCGCCTCGCCGGCCCCCGCGGGCAGCCCGAACGACACCCGTGCGAACTCCGCCGCCAGCCCGTGCCACAGCCCCGCCCGGCGCAGCATCGCGTGCTCCCCGCGGACCACCTCGATCACGGTCAGGTCGCACACTGCCCGTGCCCGCTCGGCATAGGCCCAGGTCTCAGCCGGACTGGTGATCCGGTCGCTGGTCCCGTGCGCCAGCAGCACGCGCTGCCCGGCCAGTTGCTCCACCGGCTCGCCGCCCGGCAGCCACGGCGCCAGCCCCGCCGCCGCGATCACCGCCGGGTGCCCGGCCGCCCGCATGGCGGCCCGCGCGCCCATCGAGTGCCCGATCAGCACCACCGGCACGCCCGCGTGCTCGGCGCGGATCTCGTCCAGCACCCGGACCAGGTCCGCCACCGGTGAAGCCTGTGCCCCGTTCCAGCCGCGCACCGTGAACAGCGGCCGCCGCACCTCGATACCGTCCCGGCCGACCGCCCGCCGGACCGCGTCCGCCAGCGGGATCATCCGCAGCACGGCCAGCTGCCGTGGCGTAACCGGCGTGGTGCTCTCCGACGCTCCGCCGTGCAGCACCAGGACGATCCCGCGCGGTTCCCCCGTCGCATTCGCCATCCAGCTTCCCTCCCGTTAACATTCGGTGCTCACAGCATGCTGGATTGCCCGCACCGCTGGCTACCGCGGGCCTTGCGTAGCGGGCGGTGGAGCTGTGTACGCTCCACACATGCCTGATGACCGGTCCTCGAACAAGGGGACTCCGGACGGTCGGCTGCCTCCTGAGATACAAGGGCAGATCGACGAGATTCTTGCGGGGCGCTCGACTGAGCTCTGGCTTGAGCTACAGAACCAAGATGAACTAACGGAGATTCCGCAACAGATCCGAGAACTCACGACCCTGCAGAGCCTGGGTCTGGGCGACTGCGACATCAAGACACTCCCGTCATGGCTTGGCGAACTTCCGGATCTTAAAGAGATCTCTGTGGAGTATTCGCGGGTCGTTAATTTTCCCTCGCGACTGCCGAGTGTCAGCTGGGGACTTAGTGCCCAGCAGATGTTTATTTTTCGTGACCAGGTAAGTGCACTTGACGTATCGACGATAAGGATTTCAAACGATGCGACCCAGCGCGAGGTGCATCACGTATTTGATATTAGTAAGCGAGCCGCGCTGCAGATCTCGGCATTTTCTATTTCGGCGGCCATCGAGCATCCTCCGAATCGTGAGCAGCTCAAGAAAAAATGGTCGTGTTTCGATGCGATTGACTCGCAGCTCGACGCGTTTCTGGAGCGGCAGGCCGGCCTGACGACTCTTACCCTGTTCGGGATTCCGATCGGCCGGGTCCCGGAGCCGATTCGACATCTGAGCTCACTTAATTCCTTGGCCCTGACGGGCATCTTTCCGGCAGGTCTGCCAGACTGGATATTCGAAATTCCAGAGCTCAAGTATCTGGAGCTCGGCTTCAACGCCCTGTTGAGTCTTCCTGAAAGCCTGGGCAACGCCCGAAATCTCCGAAGCCTTTACCTGGCATATAACGAGTTCACCCGTATCCCGTCTGTCATATGGAACCTTGACGCGCTCGAATCAATCAACTTCAATTACTGTCCAATTGAGGAGATCCCGGCCGACATACTTCGACTCAAGCGGCTTAAAAACCTGGAAATTGAGTCCCGGAAGGACGGAAGCTCCAGCGTGCCCGAGCAGCTACGGGTACCGCCACCGGAGATCGCGGCACAGGGTCTCGACGCGATCAAGCGTTACTGGTCACAGGAGCGCGATGCTGGCGTCGATTACCTGGCCGAGGCCAAGCTCCTGATCGTCGGTGAACCAGGCGCCGGCAAGACATCGCTGGCGCGCAAGATCCTCAATCCCGGTTACGCGCTTGACGCCGACGAAACTTCTACTGAGGGAATCGACGTGCTCGCCTGGACGTTTCCAGCGGGCATCCGGGTCCGCGAACAGGGCGGCGAGCGCCTACTCCAGCGTGACTTCCGGGTGAACATCTGGGACTTCGGCGGCCAGGAAATCTACCACTCCACCCACCAGTTCTTCCTGACCAAGCGGTCCGTCTACGTGCTGGTGACCGATGAACGCCGAGAGGACACCGACTTCGAGTACTGGCTGGAGATCGTCAACCTGCTCGGCGGCGGCAGCCCGCTCTTCATTGTGCAGAACCGCAAGCAAGGGCGCCAGCACGGCCTCGACCTGGGCGCGGTCCGCCAGCGCTACCCGAACATCGCCGGCACCCTCGAGCTCAATCTGGCCGACAACAGCGGTCTCGACGCCGCCGTCGGCAAGATCAAGCGCGAACTCGAGCAGCTTCCGCACATCGGCACCGCCCTGCCGAAGACCTGGCAGGCGGTGCGCCTGGCGCTGGAAGCTGACTCGCGGAACTACATCAGCGCGGCTGACTTCTTCAGCATCTGTGCTGCCAACGGGTTCACCGATCGCAAAGACATGCTCCAGCTCGGCGGCTACCTGCACGACCTGGGCATCTGCCTGTTCTTCCAGGATGACCCGCTGCTGTCGAAGACCGTCATCCTCAATCCCGAGTGGGGGACCACCGCGGTGTACCGGGTGCTCGACGACCCGGCAGTCGTCCACGCGCTCGGCGTCTTCACCCGGCCCGACCTGAGCCGGATCTGGTCTGATGCGACCTACGACGGCATGCGAGATGAGCTGCTGCAGCTCATGGTCAAGTTCCAGTTGTGCTTCCAGGTGCCGGGAGCGGAGAGGTTCATCGCCCCGCAGCTGCTCACCCCCAGCCAGCCTGCTTACCACTGGGACGAGAGCGACAACCTCATCCTTCGCTACGAGTACGACGTGATGCCCAAGGGCATCGTCCGCCGCCTGATCGTTGCCCTGCACTACCAGATCGCGCGAGGTGGCCCGCTCTGGCGGAGCGGGGCCGTGTTCGAGTACGAGGGCAGCCGGGCCGAGGTGATCGAACTGTACCGTCGCCGGCTGCTCATCATCCGGATCCGGGGCGGCGACCCGCGCGTGCTGCTCGGGTTGATCGAGCACGAGCTCGGCATCATCCACCGCTCCTACCCGGGCATTAAGCTCAAGAAGTTCATTCCGTGTGACTGCCAGCCCTGCTCGGAGTCAACTGACCCGGCTACGTTTGAGGCAGGCGAGCTGGCGGACTTTTCCCGGACCGGCCATCAGATTCAGTGCCGCCGGAGCCGTCAGCTCCGCGATCCGCGAAAGCTGCTCAGGATTCTTACGTCGGGAGCCTTCGTGGACGGCGTCCAGGTCCACTTCGGAGACGAGCCGAGCCGCTCCCGGCCGGAGACCCACGTCCAACCGGAGGTCTTCGTTTCCTACAAGTGGGGCGGGGACAGCGAAGCGCTCGTCGACGATATCCAGCAGCGCATGAGCGAGCGGGGAGTGATCGTCACCCGCGATAAGGACGAGGTCAGCTACCGCGACTCGATTCAGCAGTTCATGCGCCGCCTCGGGGCAGGCAAGTGCGTCATCGTGATCCTCAGCCAGGCCTACCTTGAATCCAAGAACTGCATGTACGAGCTGACTCAGCTGGCCGAACGCCCGGAGTTCGCCCGCCGGGTTTACCCGGTGGTGCTACCCGACGCCGGCATCTTCGACCCGCTGACCCGGGTCGGTTACGTCAAGTACTGGGAGCGCAAACGGGCAGAGCTCGATGCCGCGATGCGGGAGATCGGCCAGGAGCACCTGGAGGGCATCCGGGAAGAGCTCGACCTCTACGAGGACATCCGCAACACGATCGCCCGAATCACCAGCATCCTGGCCGATATGAACACCCTCACCCCCGACACGCACCGCGGCACCGGCTTCGACCAGCTCTACTCCCAGCTGGCAAGCGCGCTGCAGGCCTAACGGTCTGAGCGCCCCGGAGTCCCTGCGCAGGACACGGTGGAGGTCAGGAGCGAGGCGACGGATACTCTTGGCCCTGATCAGGGCCACGAACTTCCGCCTGTCCGTGAAAGTTCGAGGCTTGCCAGCCGCCAGTCCGGGTGGACCCGGATCCAGTCAGCTCAGCCCGGGAACGCCTGCCGCAGCCGCACCTCGATCAGCTTCTCCACCAGCGCCGCCGGCAGCCCGCGCTCGATGTCGAACCGCAGCGCCCCGGTCGAGTACGAGTACCCGGCCAGCTCTTCCTTCAGCTCAGGAAAGACCGACCCGCTGTGCGGCAGGTAGCTCAGGTGGCTCTTGAACGCGGCGAACCCGGCGATCACCTTGCCGTCGACCTTGAACGCCGGCATGGTGTAGGAGATCACCTGCTCGGCCTCGGGCAGGAAGCCGATGATGGTCTCCCGCAGCTCAGCCAGCGTGGCCCGCTTGGCCTCATCCAGGCCGTCCAGGTACTCATCGATCTCCGCCGCCGACACGTGGCCCATTCTGCTCACCAGCGTCCACCGCGGCAAGCACCACCGAAATCCAGATGCAAAACTTTGCCTCGCCTGGCCACAATGAGAGGCGTGAAAAACAACAGCCCCCTCCCTGGCAACGAAGACCAGGGCCAGCACCACCAGGCCCCGCCGCCAGCGGCAGCCAACATAACGGGCGCCAGCAAGTTCCTGGCCTACGTACTCCGCCACGACCCGGACTCGATCGGCATCACCCTCGGCGCAGGCGGCTGGGTCCCCGTCGCCGACCTGCTGGCCGGCGCCAGGGCACACGGCCGCCGGCTCGACGCCGAGCTGATCGACCAGGTGCTAGCGGCCCCCGGCAAGCAGCGCTACGAGCTCCGCGACGGCCTGATCAGGGCCTCCCAGGGCCACTCAGTCCAGGTTGACCTGGGCCTTGAGCCGACCACGCCGCCGCCAGCGCTGTACCACGGCACGGTCGGGCGCTTCCTCGACAGCATCTTCGCCACTGGACTCAAACCGGGCAGCCGCACCCACGTGCACCTGTCGGCCACCCGCGAGACCGCCGTCACCGTCGGTGCCCGCCGCGGCGTCCCGGTGGTGCTGCTGGTCGACGCGGCGAAAATGACCACCGACGGCCACCAGTTCTTCCAGGCCGCCAACGGCGTCTGGCTCACCGCCCACGTGCCGGCGGAGTTCATCGCCAAGGAAGAGCCGCCAACCGCTAAGGCCAAGAGCCGCCGCATCGCTCCGCTGTCATGAACGTGGATTTTCCTGCACATCCCGTTGTGCAGGAACATCCACGCAGAAGGCCCGGGAGACTCAGGGCTTCCCCGACCGCAGCCGCGCCGCCAGCCCCCGCTGCAGCCGGCTGGGCCAGAACGGCCCCTCGTAGATGAACGCCGTGTAAGCCTGCAGCAGCGAGGCTCCCGCCGCCATCCGCGCCTCAGCGTCGGCCGGAGTCTCGATCCCCCCCGCCGCGATCAGCGTCAGCCGGTTCCCGCAGCGGTCGTCCAGCCGCCGCAGTACCTCCAGCGACCGCTGCTTCAGCGGCGACCCCGACAGCCCGCCCGGCCCCGCGTCAGCCACCGAAGCAGTGTCCTGCAGCCCCTCCCGGGACACCGTCGTGTTGGTAGCCACGATCCCGTCAAGACCGAGCGAGAGCGCCAGGTCAGCGACCGCGTCAATCTCAGCATCGGACAGGTCAGGCGCGATCTTGACCAGCAGCGGCACCCGCCGCCTGGGCGACGCCTCGTCCAGCGCCGCCCGTACCGCGACCAGGATCGGCTCCAGCTTGCTAACAGACTGCAGGTCGCGCAGCCCGGGGGTATTCGGCGACGACACGTTGACGACCACGTAGTCGGCCACGTCGGCCACCAGCCGGGCGCTGGTCACGTAGTCGGTGACCGCCTTGTCTTCCGGCACCGCCTTCGACTTGCCGATGTTGACCCCGATGACCGGCCGGAAGCCGGGGCGGGCGCGCAGCACCCGCAGCCGGGCGGACAGCGCGGCGGCCCCGGCGTTGTTGAACCCCATCCGGTTGACCAGCGCGCGCTCGTCGGGGAAGCGGAACAGCCGCGGCCTGGGGTTACCCGGCTGCGGCAGCGCCGTCACCGTTCCGACCTCTATGATGGATAAGCCATGGGCAGCTAGTCCGAGAACGCCCAGCCCGTCCTTGTCGAACCCGGCCGCCAGGCCGAGCGGCCCGGGGAAGCTGAGGCCGAGCGCGCGCACCCGCAGCACCCGGTGCCGCGGCCGCAGCAGCTGCCGCAGCACCCAGCCGAGTCCCGGCACCGCGGTCGCCGTGCGGATCAGCCAGAACCCGGTCCGGTGGGCGGTCTCCGGCGGCAGGTGCCGCAGCACCGCGTAGCTCGCCCGGTACAACGTCGCGCCTCCCCGTCTCCTGCCTATGTCACCGCGTCAACAGGCACCGCGTCAACCGGCACCGCGTCAACCGGCACCGCGTCAACCACGGCCAGGCCACACTCTACGCCGCGTACTCGGTCTGCCCGATGAACGCCGCCCACAGCCCGGCGTATACCCCGTCTAGCGCCACCAGCTCGTCGTGTGTCCCGGTCTCGGCGACCCGCCCGTGGTCCATCACGATGATCCGGTCGGCCCGGGCGGCGGTGGTCAGCCGGTGCGCCACCACGATGGTGGTGCGCCGGGCGGCCAGCTGGTCGGTGGCGGCGTTGACGGCGGCCTCGGACGCCAGGTCGAGGGCCGCGGTCGCCTCGTCGAGCAGCAGGATGTCGGGATCGGCCAGCTCGGCCCGGGCCAGCGCGATGAGCTGCCGCTGCCCGGCCGACAGGCTCCGTCCCCGCTCGCCCACCTCGTGCTGGTACCCGCCGGGCAGCGCGGTGATCATCTCGTGCGCGCCGACCGCGCGGGCGGCCGCCTCCACCTCAGCGTCCGAGGCGGAAGGCCGCGCGAACGCGATCGCCGCGGCCACCGTGCCGCTGAACAGGTACGCCTCCTGCGGCACGACCCCCAGCCGGTGGTGGTACTCGGCCAGGTCGAAGGCCCGCACGTCGGTCCCGTCGACCAGCACCGCGCCCGCGGTCACGTCGTAGAACCGGGCGATCAGCTTGACGATGGTGGACTTGCCCGCCCCAGTCTGGCCGACCAGCGCCACCGTCTCGCCCGGGTCAATGGTCAGCGACACCCCGGCGATGGCCTCACCCGAGGTCTTCGCGTCGACGTCGGCACCGGACAGCGCCGACCCGGCCCCGTAGGAGAACCGCACGTCGCGCAGCTCGATCTGCCCGGTCAGCCCGGCCGTCGGCAGCGGTGCCGGGTCGGCCGCCTCGACCACGGTGGTGCGCAGCCGCAGCAGGTCCTTGATCCGGGACAGGCCGACGGCGGCCTGCTGGTAGCCGTCGAACACCTGGGAAAGCTGCTGGATCGGCGAGAACACCATGTCGATGTAGAGCAGGTAGGCGATGAGCGCGCCGACCGAGAGGACCCCCGACCGCACCTGTCCCACCGCGACCACCAGGACCAGGGCGGAGGCGACGGTGGACAGCGTCTGCACGAACGGGAAGTACAGCGCGATGTACCGCTGCGCCCGCAGCCGGGAGTCGCGGTAGCCGTGCGAGAGCCCGGCGAACCGTGCCCGGTTGGTGCCCTCGCGCCGGAACGCCTGGGTGACCCGCAGCCCGGCCACGTTCTCGGCCAGGTCGGCGTTGACCACCGAGATCCGCTCCCGTGCCTCGGTGTAGGCAGCCGATGACTTCATCCGGAAGATGATCGTTACCACCACCAGCACCGGCACGATCGCCAGGACCAGCAGCCCGAGCCGTACGTTGATCACCAGCATCGCGATCAGCACCCCGATGAAGGTGAGCAGCGATGACACCATGGTGACCAGCCCGGTCTGCAGGAACGTCGACAACGCGTCCACGTCGCTGGTCATCCTGGTCATGATCCGCCCGGACATCTCCCGCTCGTAGAAGTCGAGCCCGAGCCGCTGGAGCTGGGCGAAGATCTTCACCCGCAGCGTGAACAGCAGCCGCTCGCCGTTCCGGCCGACCACCATCGTCTCGGCGATGTTGACCAGCCAGTCGCCGAACACGATGGCCAGCCCGGCCAGCCCCATCAGCGCCACCACGTGGAAGGCCTGCGCCTGCACGCCCTGGTCGATCCCGCCGCGCACCAGCGCGGGCAGCGCCAGGTTGGCGGCGGCGTCCAGCCCGTCGAGCAGGAACCCGGCCACCAGCGCGATCGCGATCGGCTTGAGCAGCCTCCGCAGCGTGAACTGGGTGTCACCGGCCCGCGCCCGCCCGATGTCCACCTTCGGCCGGTCCTTCACCGGCGGCAGCGCGTCCACCAGCGCCAGCAGCTCCGGGCTGGGCGGCACCGACCCGATCATCCCGTCCGCCCGGCTGGCCCCGGCCCGGCCCGTCCGCCCCCCGGACACGCGCGCGCCCGCTGCCCGGTCGCCCGCGGCTGCCGTCGAGGAGTATCCCGAACGGGTGCGGCTGGCTCCGGCCGCGCCCCGCTTAGCGCCCGTGCCCCCGCCGCCCGCCCCCTCGGGCCCCGCCTGGCCGGTCACCCCGGGCAGCTCACCCGCGTCCGCGCCCTCAACCCCGTCGCCCGGCCCGGTGATCAGCATGCGGAACAGCTCGGAACGCTGGCTGAGCTCCGCCTCGGTGCCGATGTCGGCCAGCCGCCCGTCGGCGGTCATCACCGCGATCCGGTCGGCCAGGTTGAGGGTGGACTTGCGGTGCGCGATCAGCAGCGTGGTGCGGCCGGCCATCACCCGGTGCAGGGTGGCGTGGATCTCTGCCTCCACCCGCGGGTCGACCGCCGAGGTGGCGTCGTCGAGCAGCAGCAGCCGGGGGTTGGTGATCAGCGCCCGGGCGAGGGCGACCCGCTGCCGCTGCCCGCCGGACAGGGTCAGCCCCTGCTCGCCGACCACGGAGTCGTAGCCGTCGGGCAGCTCGCGGATGAACTCGTCTGCCTCGGCCGCCCGCGCGGCCGCGAATACCTGCTCGTCGGTGGCGTCCGGGCGGCCGTAGGCGATGTTGGCCTTGACCGAGTCGGAGAACAGGAAGGAGTCCTCCATCACCATGCCGATGGCCGAGCGCAGCGACTGCTCGGTGACGTCGCGCACGTCGTAGCCGCCGACCTTGACCGCCCCGCCCTGCACGTCGTAGAAGCGGGGCAGCAGCAGGCTGAGGGTGGACTTGCCGGAACCGGACGGCCCGATCACGGCGACCGTCTCACCCGGCCGCACCTCAAGCGACAGCCCGCGCAGCACTGGCTGGGACGGCACGTAGCCGAACTGGACGTCCTCGAAGGTGATCCCGTTGGCGTCGGCGGGCAGTTCGGCCGCGTCCGGCTTGTCGGCGATCACCGGCTTGGAGTCGATGACCTCGAGCACCCGGATGACGCTGGCGCGGGCTTCCTGCCCGATGCTGACCAGGCTGGTGAGCATCCGCACGGGCCCGGTGAGCTGGGCCAGGTAGCTGGAGAAGGCGAGGAAGGTGCCCAGGCTGACGTGCCCCTCGATGGCCAGCCAGCCGCCGAGCAGCAGCACCCCGACCAGGCCGAGGGACGGGATGGCGGTGAGGGCCGGGTTGTACCGGGCGGTGAGCCGGATCATCCGCAGCCGGGAGCCGAACAGCTCCTCGCTGACGCCCTCCATCCGCTCCATTTCCTGCTCTTCCTGGCCGAACCCCTTGACCACGCGGACCCCGCCGACGTTCTCGTCGACGATTCCGGCGACCTCGCCCACCAGTTGCTGCGCGTGCCAGGAGGCGGGGAACAGCCGCTTACGGGAAGAGATGGAGATGAGCCACAGCGCGGGCGCGACCGCCAGCGCCACCAGCGCCAGCAACGGCGACAGCGTCACCATGATGACCAGGGAGAACACGAACAGCAGCACGCTGCCGATAATCAGCGGCAGCCAGGACAGCAGCCCTTGCACCATGTTGATGTCGGAGATGGACCGGCCGACTAGCTGGCCGGTGTGGATCTCGTCCTGGCGCGCCCCGTCCAGCCGTGACACCGCGTCGAACAGCTCGGTCCGCAGCTTGTGCTGCACGTCCAGGGCCATCTTGCCGCCCCGGTAACGGCGCAGGTAGACGCCGACGAAGCTGACCCCGGCCGCGATCAGCAGCCCGGTCGCCAGCGGCCAGACCGACTGCTTGCTTGAGACGATGACGTTGTCGATGATGTTCCGCTGCAGCAGCGGGACGGCCAAGATGGCCGCCGTGTAGAGCACCGCGCCGCTCAGCGAGATGATGACGTCCCGCTTGTACAGCCAGCAGTAGCCCGCCAGCCGCCGCAGCCAGCGGGCCTCGTTAGCCGGTACGTCGCTCGCCCTTTTGCTCAATGCCGCTCCGTCTCCCCGGTTAGACCTCACGCCAAAGTCCAGTAACGCACCGGAAACATGATTCATTTCCCGAGCTAACGATCTTGGCGGGCTGCCTGGTCAGGCCCGGCATCCGCGTGTCGCGCGAGCGGGGCTGATGTCTCCTGTTAATTTCGGTTCGCTGCCCGCTCGGGCAACTGACCACTGGTGCCGGGGGGCTCCGTGAACACGCACTCTTATTCCTGGCTGACGGCGCGCGCGGGGCGGTACGGGGCGATCTCGCTGGCGGCCACCGCGCTGGCACTGGGCGCCCTGGTCCCGGCCGCCGGCCGGGCCGATGCCGCGAGTGTGCTGTACGTGTCGCAGGGGGGCCTCGACCACGGTACCTGCACCGCGGCCAGCCCCTGTGCCACCGTCAGCTACGCCCTCACCAAGGCCCCCTCCGGTGCCGCCATCGAGGTGTCGGGCACCATCCACGACCACCCGGTCATCTCTACCCCGGTCACCGTCACCACCTGGCCCGGCGGCCCGGCCGGCTCGCCCGCGGTCATCGACGGCACGGCCAGCGGGGCCGTCGTGACCGTCGCCGCCTCCGGCGTGACGCTTCACGACCTGACGGTCGAGCACGGGGCCCTCGGCGTTTACAACAGCGAAGGCGTTCTCACGCTGAGCGACAGCACCGTGACCGGGAACTCGACCGTGGCCGAGCCGTACGCCGGGCTCTGGAACTACGCCGACAGCACCACGACCGTCATCGACAGCACCATCACGGGGAACTCGGGCGCCGGCAGCGTCGGCGCCGGCATCGATAACAACGGGACGCTGACGGTCGTCGCCAGCACCATCGCGGGGAACCACGGCGGCGGCATCTACAGCGGACAGGACGACACCGCCAGCCTGGGCGCCACCATCGTGGCCGGCAACACCGGGCACAACTGCTCCGCCTATGACGCCGGGAGCCTCGACAGCGCCGGCTACAACCTGACCAGCGACCCGAACGGCAGTGCCTGCGCCTTCACCGCCGTCACCGACTATGTCGACAAGAACCCGCAGCTCGGCAGCCTGGCCGCCAACGGCGGCCCGACCCGTTCCCTGCTCCCAGCCGCCAACAGCCCGGCCGCCAACGTCATCCCCCGCGGGATGACCCTGCGCGGTGTTACCGTCTGCCCGGGCGCCGACCAGCGCGGTGCCGCCCGGCCGGGACGGGGCGAGACCGGCTGCACCATCGGGGCCGCGGAGGCCAGCTACACCGCCCCCACCGCGACGTCGGTGAGCCTGCAGCCCGCGAAGGTAAAGGCGGGCACCCGGGTCATCTACCTGGCGGTGGTAACCCCGCACCCGGGCACCGGCACCCCGGCCGGGACGGTCACCTTCACGACCGGCTCCAGCAGCCTCTGCCGGGCCGTCCTCTCGGGCGGCGTCGCCGCCTGCGGGGCCGCCAGCGCCCCGGTGGGAACCCGCACGGTCACCGCCGCCTACTCCGGTGGCGGCGGCTACGCGGCGTCCTCGGGCAAGGCGACCCTGACCGTGACGAAGCCCTAGCCCTGGGCGCCCGCCGCTCAGCTCAACTAGGGGTCCCGGCCAGGCCGACGCCGCCGCAATGCCTGCCGTGGTACCGGCTCCGGGCGCCTGGTTGGCTAACTCAACCCCGGATTGTCGGCCGGGTTCGCTACCGTCCTTGCCATGCGGTTCCTGCACACCTCGGACTGGCACCTGGGCCGGTCGCTGCACCGGGCCGACCTGCGCGCGGCCCAGGCCGCCTTCCTCGATCACCTGGTGGACACGGCGCGCTCCGAGCGGGTGGACGCGGTACTGGTCGCGGGCGACGTCTACGACCGGGCGATCCCCCCGGTGGACGCGGTGGCGCTGTACGAGGACGCGCTCGCCCGGCTGCGTGCGGCCGGCCCGCGGGTGATCCTGATCAGCGGCAACCACGACTCGGCCCGCCGCCTCGGCGTCAACGCCGCCCTGGTCGACCACGCCGGCGTGCACCTGCGGACCCGGCCGGAAGCCCTGGCCGACCCGGTCGTGCTGGCCGACGCCGACGGCCCGGTCGCGGTCTACGGCCTGCCCTACCTGGAGCCGGCCCTGTACGTCGCGGGCACGGAGGCCGGTCCCCGCCCCGGCCACGAGGCCGCGCTGCGGGCGGCGCTTGGCCGCGTCCGGGCCGACGCGGCCGCGCGGGAGATCGCCCGGACAGTGGTGCTGGCGCACGCCTGGGTGGCCGGCGGCGTGCCCAGCGCGTCCGAGCGGGACATCGCCCTGGGCGGCGTCGGACACGTCCCGGCCAGCCTGTTCGACCAGTTCAGCTACGTCGCCCTGGGTCACCTGCACGGCCGCCAGACCCTAGCGGCCCACCTTCGCTACTGCGGATCCCCGCTGCCCTACTCATTCTCGGAGAAGGACCACCGCAAGGGCAGCTGGCTGGTCGACGTCGACGCGGCCGGCATCGCGACCGCCGAATGGGTGCCCGCTCCCGTCTACCGGCGGCTGGCCGCGCTGTCCGGCCACCTTGAGGAGCTGCTGGCGGCGCCCGCGCACGCCGCCCGCGAGCAGGACTTCCTCGCGGTCACGCTCACCGACCCGGTCCGCCCGGAAGGCGCGATGGACCGGCTGCGCGCCCGCTTCCCGCACGTGCTCACCCTGGAGTTCAGGCCGGAGGGCGGCACCGCCGACCCGCGCGGCTACCGGGAGAAGGTCCGCGGCCGCGACGACCTGGCGGTCGCGGCTGAGTTCGTCCGGCACGTGCGCAGCAGCGACGCCACCGGACCGGAACGCGACCTGCTGGCGGCCGCGTTCGCGGCGGCCGTCCCGGCTCACGACTAGGGAGGCAAGCCCTGCGCCCGCACCGCCTCCGGCTGACCGCGTTCGGTGCCTTCGCCGGCACCGAGCAGGTCGTCTTCGACGACCTGGAAGGCCTGTTCCTGCTGCACGGCGAGACCGGCGCGGGCAAGACCACGCTGCTCGACGCGATCGCCTTCGCCCTCTACGGCCGGGTACCGGGGGAACGCGGCACAACCCGGCGGCTGCGCTCCGACCACGCCCCGCCCGGCACCGCGACCGAGGTGGAGCTGGAGGCCACCGTCGGCGGCCGCCGCCTGCGGGTCACCCGCCGCCCGGAGCAGGTCCGCCCGAAGCGGTCGGGGGCCGGCCTCACCGCCGAGCCGGCCTCGGTTCGGCTGGCCGAGCTGACGGCCGCGGGCGAGTGGGAGTCCAAGTCGACCAGGATCGGTGAGGTGGACGCCGAGATTGAGCAGCTCATGGGCATGTCCGCCGCCCAGTTCTTCCAGGTGGTGCTGCTGCCGCAGGGCGAGTTCGCCCGCTTCCTGCGGGCCGACGCGAAGGACAAGGAAGCGCTGCTGCAGAAGCTGTTCGGCACCGACCGCTTCCGCCGGGCCGAGGACTGGCTGGCCGACCGCCGCCGGGCCGGCGAGAAGGACGTGGCGGCGGGCCGGGAGGAGGTGGCCCGGCTGGTCGCCCAGGTCGCCCAGGCGGCCGGCGTGCCCGTCCCGGATGACCCGGCCGAGCCCGCCGCCTGGGCGGCTGGCCTGGCCGGGCAGGCCGCGTCCGGCCGTGACGACGCCGCCCGCCTGGTCTGGTCGGGCCGGGCCGACCTGGACACCGCCCTGGCCGCGAGCGCCGCGGCGGGCGAGCTGGCCGGCCGGCAGCGCCGCCGGCAGGACGCCCTCGCCCGGCAGCGGGAGCTACAGGCGGCCGTACCCGAGATCGCGGCGCTGGGCGCGGACGCGACCGCGCTCCGCACGGCCGGCCAGCGGCACCAGTCCCAGGCGGGCCAGTTGTCCGGCCTGCGCGCGGTGCTGCGGCAGGCCGACGCGGAGGACGCGACCGCCACGGGCGCCCGCGACCGCGCCGCCCAGCTCTCGGCCGACATCGGCCAGGGCGAGGCGCGCGCCCGCCAGCGCCGGGAAGACCGTGATCAAGCCGAACGGTTGCGTGCCGCCGCCAGCGACGCGGCCGCGAGCCTCCCGGCCGCCCAGGCCCAGGCGGACCGCGCGCACCGGGTAGCGGCCGACTGCGCCGCCCTGGTCCGGGAGCACGCCAGGCGTGGCGGCCTGCACCAAGCGCACCTGGACGCCCGCGAGGCGCACCAGGTAGCCCAGGACGAGTCGCTGCGTGTCCGTGAAGCGCGGATCGACGGCATGCGGGCTGAGCTAGCTGCCCAGATGACTGACGACAGCCCGTGCCCGGTCTGCGGCTCGCGCGACCACCCGGACCCGGTTGACCCGGGGTCGTTCCCGCCGGTGACCAGGGACGAAGAGGACGCCGCGGTCGGCCGGGCAGCCGACGCGGCCGAGGCCGTCCAGCGGGCCGGCGCGGAGCTGGCCGCGGCCGACGCGGTGCTGGCCGACCTCGCCCAGCGGCTGTCGGCTGCGGGCCAGCCCCTGCCTCCGGCTCCCGGCAAGCCCGCTCCCGCCGACACCACCTCCCTCGCTGACCTCAGCAACACCTCA
>Ga0265338_10004302_pt1 | contig 19326 bp, 14 predicted proteins | sample 42126metaG_FD_193579 | JGI IMG/M metagenome (GOLD analysis project Ga0265338, IMG submission 193579) | Rhizosphere microbial communities from Carex aquatilis grown in University of Washington, Seatle, WA, United States - 4-21-26 metaG | ecosystem: Host-associated > Plants > Roots > Rhizosphere...
AACTTCGTCGCCCAGGCCGTGGCGTCGGTGATCTCGTCGATCTTCGTGATCATAGGCGCCAGCGCGCTGCTGCTCTGGCTGAACTGGAAGCTGGCCCTGGCGGTGCTGCTGGTGCTGCCGCTGATCGGCGTGACCTTCTTCGTGGTGCTGGGGGGCGTGCGCAAGCTGTTCGGCCAGATGCAGGGGATCATCGACATCCTGAACCGGGTGCTGAACGAGAACATCGTCGGCGCGGCCCTGGTGCGGCTCCTCGACACCCAGGCGCGGGAGTTCGGCCGCTTCATCGACATCAACCAGCAGGCCCGGGCCACCGGCCTGAAGATCCTTCGCCAGTTCGCGGCGATGATCCCGATCATCACCCTCCTGGCCAACCTCGCGACCCTGATCATCCTGACCCTGGGCGGCCATTTCGTGATCGTCCGCCAGATGAGCCTTGGCCAATTCTCGGCCTTCAACGCCTATCTCGGCATCCTGATCTTCCCGATCATCGTCATAGGCTTCACCTCCATGGCGATCGGCCAGGCCCAGGCCTCGTTCTTCCGCATCAGCATGGTGCTGAACGCCCCGCCTCCGCCGGCCAGGGGCAAGACCACGGCCGCGCTCACCGGCGCCATCGAAGTGAGGGACCTCACCCTGGCCTATGGCGAGCGCAAGGTGCTCGACGAGGTGTCGTTCAGGATCGCGCCGGGCAGCCGCACCGCCATCGCCGGGCCGACAGCGGCGGGCAAGTCGCAGCTGCTCTACGCCATGACCGGCCTCCTGGCGCCCACCTCCGGCCAGGTGCTCTATGACGGCAAGCCGATCGAGGACTATGCGCCCTCAAGCCTCCACGCCCAGATCGGCCTGGTGTTCCAGGACAGCCAGCTGTTCAACCTGACCCTGCGCGAGAACATCGCCTTCAACGCCCAGGTCGAGGAGGCCCAGCTGGCCAAGGCGATCGAGACCGCCGAACTGCACAACTTCATCGCCGGCCTGCCCCAGGGCCTGGAGACCGTGGTCTCCGAGCGCGGGACCTCGCTCTCGGGGGGCCAGAAGCAGCGGATCATGCTGGCCCGCGCCTTGGCGCTGGACCCAAAGGTGCTGTTCCTCGACTACTTCACAGCGCGCGTCGACGTGGCCTCCGAGGCTCGCATCCTGGCCAATGTCCAGCGCAACTATCCGCATCTGACGCTGATCTCGATCACCCAGAAGCTGGCCCCGGTCGAGGGCTACGACCAGATCATCCTCTTGATGGAGGGCGAGGTGCTGGCGGCGGGGACCCACGCCGAGCTGGCCCACACCAGCCCGGAATACGGCCAGATCCTCCGCTCGCAGCAGAGCACCGACGCCTACGAGGCCGCGTGATGGACTACGCCCTCAAGACTTCCGACGGCTCGGGCAAGCGCGAGACCCTGGGCTCCGCCATCCGGGCCCTGGCGCCCCTGCTGGCCGGCGAGCGGGCCAATATCTCCATCGCCCTGGTCTGCGTGATCGGCTCCTCGGCGGCGAACCTCCTGACCCCCGCGCTGATCGCCCGGGTGATCGACACGGCCATCGCCCATTCCGACTATGGCGCCCTGTTGCGCTACGCCGGCCTGCTCGCCGTCGTCTATGTGGCGGCGCTGGGCGCCAGCTACCTGCAGACGCTGCGGACCGGGACCATCGGGCGCAACGTGCTCTTCCGCCTGCGCAACCAGCTGTTCACCCACCTCTCCTCGCTGCCCATCGCCTTCTTCGCCCAGAACCGCGCGGGCGACCTGATCTCGCGGGTGAACAGCGACACCGACCGGATCAACCAGTTCTTCTCCCAGGCGCTGATGCAGACCTTCGGCAACCTGTTCCTGGTGATGGGCGCGGGGATCATGCTGCTCAGCCTGAACTGGCGGCTTGGGCTGATCGCCATGATCCCGTCCCTGGGCATGGTGCTGGCCACCCGGGCCCTGGCGCCCTGGCTGAAGCGGACCAACCGGGCCAGCCTGGACAGCCTGGGGGCTCTATCGGGCGACATTTCCGAGAGCCTGGCCAACTTCCAGGTCATCGTGGCCTTCAATCGCGTCGACTATCTGCGCGAGAAGTTCAGCGCGGCCAACACGCGCAACTACAAGGCCGCGGTCAAGGCGGGCATCGCCTCGGGGCTGTTCCAGCCGCTCTACACCCTGGCCGGCAGCGTGGGCTCGATCCTGGTGCTGGGCCTGGGCGTCTGGCTGATCGGTCGCCACGAGCTGACCGTCGGCCTCTTGATCGGCTACCTGCTGTACGTCACCGCCTTCTACAATCCGCTGCGCCAGCTGGCGACGGTGTGGTCCAGCCTGCAGCTGGCGCTGGCCGCCCTGGACCGGGTGTCGGAGGTGCTGAACCTGCAGAGTAACCTTGTGCAGATTCCCGACGCCGCCGGCGGCAGCGTTGGCGCCCTGCTGGCGTTCGAGGAGGTCGGCTTCAGCTATCCTGGCGGCAAGCAGGTGCTCGACAAGGTCAGCTTCGCCCTGGACCGCGGCCGGACCTACGCCTTGGTGGGGCCCACCGGCGGCGGCAAGACCACCACCGCCATGCTGATGGCCCGGCTCTACGATCCCACCCAGGGCAAGGTCTATCTGGGCGGCCGCGACATCCGCGGCCTCGCCCCTGCCGAGCGCGCCGACCGGATCGGCTTCATCCTGCAGGAGCCATTCCTGCTGGCCGGCACGGTTCGCGACAACCTGGTCTACGGCAACGCCGCGCTTGTCGGCCTGACCGACGAGCAGCTGGCCGAGCGGATCGCCGCCAGGGGCCTGGACGGCTTCGTCGCCCGATTCCACGAGGGCCTGGCCACCCCGATCAAGACCGGCGGAGAGGGTCTGTCGCTGGGCCAGAAACAGCTGGTCGCCTTCCTGCGCGCGGTGCTGCGCGATCCTGAGATCCTGATCCTCGACGAGGCCACGGCCAACATCGACACGGTCACCGAGCAGCTCCTGGAAGAGGTGCTGGACAAGCTGCCGGCCTCCACCACCAAGGTGATCATCGCCCACCGGCTCAACACCATCCGGAACGCCGACGACATCTTCTTCGTCGGCGGCGGCGCCCTGACCGAGGCCGGCTCGATGGAGCACGCCCTGGACATGCTGCTGAGCAACGAGTCGACGACCTAGAGCGGGTTGCGATCTGACGGTCTCAGATCGCCCGCTCTAGATCCTTGTATTCACGGGCGTTTTGTCCCGAAAACCGGTTCCCACTTTTCGGAACGCGCTCCAGGAAACCCTCAGTCCGAGCCGACCTCGAGCACCACCTTGCCGACCACATGGTCGTCCTTCAGATGCCGCTCGGCCTCGGCGGCCTCGTCCAGGGGGAAGACCTTTTCGACGGTCACCTGGACCTTGCCGGCGTCGATCAGGGCCCCGATCCCGGCGAGCTGCTCGCCATTCGGCTGGCAGGTGTAGCGAGAGGCGCGCACGCCCGCGGCGGCGGCCTTGTCGGCGTCGGGCTCGTGCACGGTGGAGATCAGGGTCCCGCCGCGCTTCAGCACCTGCCAGGAGCGCTCTTCGGTCTCGCCGCCGATCAGGTCGTAGACCAGGTCCGCATCCTGGACGATCTCCTCGAACCGCTCGGCCTTGTAGTCGATGACCCGGTCGGCCCCGAGGCGCCGGACATAGTCGCCACTTTCGGCCGAGGCGGTGGCGAAGACCTCCGCGCCCTTCACCTTGGCGAACTGCACCGCGAAGGATCCGACCCCGCCGGAGGCGCCGTGGATCAGCAGCGCTGGCCGGCCTCGAGACCACCGTGGTCGAACAGCCCCTGCCAGGCGGTCAGGGCCGCCAGCGGGACCGAGGCGGCCTGGACGAAGTCGAGACTGCGAGGCTTTCGGGCGCACAGCCGGGCCGGCGCCGTCACCTGCTCGGCGTAGCCGCCGCGGTCCTGCGGGACCATGGCGAACACCTCGTCGCCCGGCTTCAGGCCCCTGGCGCTGGCGCCCACCTTGGCGACCACGCCTGACACGTCGCGGCCGAGGATGATCGGCAACTGGCTCTGCTTCACTGCCGGATAGCCGCCCTCGCGGATCTTGTAGTCCACCGGGTTGACGCTGGCGGCGCGCACCAGGATCAGCGCCTCGTCTTCGCCGAGCACGGGCTCGGGAACCTCCTCGAAGCGGAGGACGTCAGCGCCTCCGAACTCGTGGATGCGAACGGCTTTCATGGGCGGCTCCTGGCTTGCTCGCTCCTAGAACCCCGCCCTCGCCCGAGTTGTTGCAACGGCCCCGCTCGACCTCCGCCTCATGAGTCGGTTTGCACACCGAGGACGAGAGCGTGGTGATGGGCCCTCGGCGGGACGGCCGGCGCGCGGCCCTGGTCGAGTTCCTGCAAGGCGAGCCCGCGCTAGAACGGGGCCTCCACGCCCCGCCCCTCCGCCATGGCCGCCATGTAGACGAACCAGCCGGCGAACAGGTCCTGCGCGATGGCGCCCAGGGACTTGTAGAGGGTGACCTCGCCGGGGCCCGTGCGGCCGGCGATCTCGCCCGCCATCACCTGCCCGATTTCGGCGACCACATGAGCCTCGCCGATCAGGCCGGCATCCCGGGCATGCAGATATTCCGCCCCCTGGCGCAGCACCCCCTCGCGATGGTCGGCGATGAAGCGGGCGCGGACCACCAGGGCGTCGTCGATCTCACGCGGTCCGGCGCGGCTGGAGCCCACCAGGTTGATGTGGGCGCCCTGCATCACCCAGCGGTTCTCCAGGATCGGCTCGGCCGCCGCCGTGGTGGCGCAGACGATATCGGCCTCGCGCACGGCGTCTTCGACGGTCGCGGCCGTGCGGACCGGAACGCGCAGCTCGGGGCCCAGCCGATCGGCCAGGGCTTCGGCGCGCTCGGGATTGCGGCCCCAGACCACCAGCTCCGAGACGGGTCGCACCTTGGTCATGGCCACGGCATGGGCCATGGCCTGTTCGCCCGTTCCCAGGATCGCGACGCGATGTGCGTCGGCGCGGGCAAGGACATCGGTCGCCGCGGCGCTGGCGGCGGCCGTGCGGATGGCGGTGATCTCGCCGGCGTGCAGCACCGCGACCGGCGCGCCCGACGCGGCGTCGAACAGGGCCACCACCCCGCGATGCGACTGGATTCCCTCGGCCGAGGGCGGGCTGACCCCGATCAGCTTGGCCCCGAAGGTCTCCTCGGTGGCGCCCGGCATGACGCCGAACAGGACCTGGTCATCCAGGTCGATGATCTGGCGCAGGCGCTGATGAGTCCGCCCCGCCGAAAGCGCCATCATGGCCTCGCGCATCAGCGGGATGCAGGCCTCGTAGGGCAGAAGCGCCCGCACCGTCTCGCGGTCGATGACCAGCAGCCCCACGGTCAGCCGCCCCAGACCTCGCGCGCATAGGCCACGAAGTTCAGGCCCATGATCTTGTCGACGCGCCGCTGGCTGAAGCCCTTGCCTTTCAACAGACCCGCCAGCTTGCGGAACTGCTCCACGCCCCTCAGGTCCACCACGAAGGGATAGGTGTCGGCCCGCTCGCCGCTGGCGCCGATGCCCGCCTTGGCCCGGCCGGCGACCTCCTCGGCGAGATGCGATTGGTAGGCTTGCAGGTCGTCGATGCCGGTGACGTCGCCATCGGTGCCGATGCCCACGTGATCCTCGCCGCAGACGTCGACCGCATGGGCGATGTGAGCGACCACGTCCTCGGCCCTGGCGTGGCCCGATGGGTTCAGGAACGGCATGAAGTAGATGCCGACGAAGCCGCCCTTGTCGGCCACGCCCCTCAGCTCGGCGTCGGTCTTGTTGCGCGGCAGGTCGTTCAGCGCCCGGCAGCCGGTGTGGTTGATCGAGATCGGCTGGCGCGACACGGCCATGGCGTCCAGGCAGGTGCGCTCGCCCGAATGGGACAGGTCGACCATGATCCGGCTGGCGTTCAGCCGCGCCACCACCTCGCGGCCGAAGGGCGTCAGGCCGCGATTGAGCGGCGCCATGGAGCCGTCGCCGATCTGGTTCTCCGGGTTGTAGGTGAGCTGGATGATCCGCACGCCCAGGCGCTTGAACGTCTCGATGCGGTCCAGCTGGTCGCCCACCTGGGCGGCGTTCTGGAAGCCGTAGATGACCCCCACCTTGCCCTCGTCGCGGGCGCGCAGGATGTCGGCGGCCGCATCGACCTTGATCAGCTCGCCGGGGCGCTGGCGCAGGATCTCGTCCCAGGTGCGGATGGTCTTCAGGGTGTAGTCGTAGGGATCGTCCGGGCCCGCCACATAGCCCAGGGTGATGTTCACCGCCGTCAGGCCCGAGGCGTGGGCGTCGCGGATCGAGCGGTCGTCGATGTCGGGTTTGGAGGTGTCGGCCGGGGCGCCCTGGGGCTGGCCCAGCGCCAGGTTCGGGTCCTCGATTCCACCGAGGGCGTTGATCACGATCGGCCGCTGGCTGGCGGTGAGGGTTTCGGCCATGGCGGTCATGGGCAGGACCGCGGCCGCGGCGCCCAGCAGGGCGCGCCGGCTCGGCGTCGGTTCGAAGGCTGCATCCTCACGTCTATTGCTCACGTCGCTCCGCCGCCGTTTCCGCCGGGGTCTGATGATAGTCCCGACGCCAGAACCGGACCCCGCGCTTCACGGTCAGCACCACGGTGCGAAGCGCATGGACGTCCCGCGCCGGATCATCGCGCGTGAACACCAGGTCCGCCAGCTTGCCGGGCGCGATTGAGCCGATCTCGTCCTGTTCGTGCAGGGTCATGGCGCCCACCAGGGTCGCCGAGCGGATCACGTCCAAGGGCGCCATGCCGGCCTTGTCCTGCATCAGCTCCAGCTCGTCCTGCAGGGCCGGCCAGGGGTCGGTGGGCGCCGAGAAGCTGTCGGTGCCGGCCGAGATCGGCAGCCCGTCGCGATAGGCCTGGGCGGCCAGGCGCTCGGCCAGCGCGGCGCTGCAGTAGGGGGCAGGCCCCTTGGGATGGGCCGCATGCTCGCGCGCCATCTCGGCATAGACGCGCAAGGTGGCGTCCAGGATGGTCCCCCGGCGCTTCATGTCCTGCATCAGGGCCTCGACGACCGGATTGGCTCCCGAGGCGAACTTGTCGGCCTGGACCGGCGCGCGGTCGTGATAGGCGCGGGGCACGGTGTCGGAGGCCTGATAGGCCAGCATGCAGACGTGCGAAACGCTATCGACGCCGGCGTCCACCACCTCGGCCGGCGAGGCGGGGAAGACCGCCGCGTGGGCCCAGACCAGCATCCCCTGGCGGTGGGCCTCGCGGGTGATGGCGGCCACCAGTTCGCCGGGCAGGTCGGCGTAGATCTTGATGGCGACCGCGCCCGTTCCCCGGGCCTCGGCCACGGCCAGCACCAGGTCCGTCTGAGGCGTGATCGCCTGCATCCAGGGCACGGCGCCGGCGACGGCGCCCCGGGTGACGGCGTGGGTGCGTGGGTCCTTGAAGAAGTCCGGTCCCGCCATCAGGGCGGGGAAATCGATGTCGGGGGCCGGGATCTCGCCGACCAGGGAGGCGCGGGCGATGTCGCCGAGGGCGCGGAGGTCGTCGGCCATGTCGCGCACGGTGGTGACCCCGCCATAGAGGTCCTTGCGCAGCTCGGCTTCCGCGAACCCCCGATCGGGCGGGGTCGCCAGATGCTCGTGGGTATTGACCAGGCCCGGCAGCACATAGAGCCCCGAGGCGTCGACCAGCCGGGCGCCCTTGGGCAGGGTCAGGCCGGGCCCGACTTCCGCGATATGTTCCCCCCGCACCAGGACCGAGACGCCCCGGCGGACCGGAGCGCCGGTCCCATCGATCAGGCTGGCGTCACGATAGAGGGTGACGGCGTCGGGCGCCGCGAGGCCCGGCGCGGACGCGGCCCTGGCCTCCGGGCCCCACGCGAGAAGGCACAACGCCAGGAGGGCGCCGACCCTGAGACCGCTGATGCGAACCCGCCCGCCCATGAGATCAGGGCGCCGGGACGATGGCCACCCGGTCGCCCATGTAGGTGCCGACCCAGAGCTGGTTCCCGACCTTGAGCGCCGAGGTGGCGTCGCCGAACGACGGCGTGGCGGGGACGTGCAGGAGCACCTTCAGCGCCATGGTCTGGGGATCCAGGTGCGCGACCCACCAGCCGGCCACGCAGCGGGGCTTGCCACAGGGCGCCAGCAGCCGCTTGATGTCGCCATCCTGGCCCGCGACCAGGATCCGGCCATCCGGCAGGCGGCGGACATTATCGGGCAGGAATGGCGTGGCCACCGCCTCCGGCGCGGCCTCCGAACCCATGCGGAAGCGGTAGACCTTCTGCTCGGGCCAGGCATTGACCAGGATGACGTGGCCGGAGACCTCCACCCCGTTCGAACCGGACATGTCGCTGTGGGCCAGCTTGCGCCACCCCTTGCCGGGCGACCAGGCATAGACCGCGCCGGTGGGCTTCATCGCCGACATCTTGCCGAAGGCGCCCTCGTCGCCCGCGTCCTCGAACTTGGAGGCCACGAATCCGCCGTCCGGCAGGGGCGCCACGCCATTGCCCGAGCCGTTGTCGGGCAGCACGGCGCAACCGATCCAGCGCAGGGCCGGCCCCTCGGGCGTGACCCTCAGGCGGAACACCTCGATGGACTGCCGTCCGCCGTGGTTCACCAGCCAGACCTTGCCGTCCGCCACATAGAGGCCGTGCGGCGCGAACCTGGCCAGGTCCAGCGGCCCGGGGCAGTCGTGGTAGATGGCTTCGGCGGGGCCGACCTCGGGCCTGATCTCGTGGAAGCTCCGGGTCCTGGAATCGATGGCATAGAGATGGCCGACCGGCACGGTGGGACTGGTCATGCCCGAGCCGATGATCCAGCGCCCGCCCGGCGCCAGGTCCATGTCCTCGACGTTCATCAGCCCGCAGAGATAGGCCACCTTCCCGTCCGGTGCGCAGCCCGCCGCGGCCCTGGCCGGCGCCGCGGGAGCCCCCGACGCCAGCCCCAGGCCCAGCAACAGGGCGCAAAGCCCGATCAGACGCTTCATGCGATCACGTGCCTTTCCTGTGATTCCGTCATCGCCCGGCTCGACCGGGCGACCCAGGCGGGGCGCCGAACCTCCGCCAAGGCAGGCGCCGCCGGCTTCGCTTGGATGGCCCGGTCAAGCCGCGCCACGACGATTGGGGTTTGTGCGCCTGGGCTCAATGCGCCGGCGTCCATTGTGAGTGGTCGCTCCAGACGTCCTGCAGGCCGTAGGGCGCGTGCATGACCAGGGCCTCGACCTCGTGGATCTTGCCGTCCTTCACCTTGAACAGCTCGCCGATCTGCCAGGTCCAGGGCGTGTCGTACTGGGTGGGGACCACCTGCCCGTTCGTCAGCCTTTCGTTCCGGAGATCGCCCTGATGGTCGAAGAAGGCCGCCGCGTAGATCAAGCCTTTCTGGCTGTCGGCGATCAGGAATCGGCGGTCGCGGATGTGGGTGACGAAGCGGAAGAAGCCGGTGCGGAACTGGGCCTCGCAGCCCATCTTCTTGATCCCGGCGGGATCGGGCCGGCCGACCTTGGGCGGATCGGGATTGTTGGTGGTCTGCACGCCGCTCTCGATGCGGTTGCAGTCGGCGGCGAAGGGCGCGAACACCGTGCCGTTGTTCTGCTGCAGGGTGTCGAAATAGGCGTTCGCCACGGCTGAGAGCTGGATTCTGGTCAGGCGCTGGTCCGCCGGGACATCCTCGTAGAAGGCCGCGCGGGGCTTCATCGTGGCGGGCTGGCCGAAGCCATTGTTCTCCTGGGGCCGCAGCACGATGGTCTCGACCTCGGAGATCCTGCCGCCCACGACCTTGAGCCGGACCATGAGGTGCGCCGGCTTGCCGTCCTCGACCACCACGCCATAGAGCCCGGCCTGGCCATCCTCGGCATCGATGAAGGGCAGCCTGTAGTCGCCGATCTCGTCCACCGTCCGCCAGGCCCCGTCGCCGAGCGCCAAGGGCACGCCGTTCTCGGTGAACCTCACGCCCTCGGCCAGGGGCAGGCGGGACGGATCGTGCGCCTTCAGGGCGGCCAGGTAGGCGTCCAGCAGTCCCGACAGGCAGGCCCGGTCGCAGGCCGGCGGCGGATCGGCCGCTCTTGCGCCGGCGCCGCCCAGTCCAAGAGCCAGGATCGCAGCCGCGATCACCGGCGTCAGCGCTCGCATTGACATTGGCGCCCCTCCCCTTCCTTGATCTTAGACACATCAGCAGGGGCTGTGGGACTCTCTTGACGACCCTCCGTTCAGAGCCGACCGGCGCCCTGGAGGTCGCGCTCGCCCACGCCGCCCGCCTGCTCGGCCCCCGCCCCGACCTGGCCGAGGCCCAGGCGCGCGAGATCCTGGCCGTGGTTCCGGCCAGCGCCGAGGCCTGGGGCCTGATGGCCGAGGCGCGGCTGAGGCAGGGCGACGACGCCGGCGCCCAGGACGCCTACGCCGGTCAGATCGCGGCCTCGGTGCACGAGCCGGAGCTGCGCCAGGCCGCTGCAGCCCTGGCCGAAAACCGGCTGGCGGTGGCCGAACGCCTGCTGAAACCCTTCCTCAAGCGCCAGCCCGACAACGTCGCGGCGCTGCGCATGCTGGCCGAGGTGGCGGGCCGCATCGGGCGCTATGACGACTCCGAGGTGCTGCTGGATCGGTGCCTGGAGCTGGCGCCCGGTTTCGAGGCCGCTCGCCACAACCACGCCCTGGTGCTCTACCGCCAGAACCGCCCGGCCGAGGCGATCGAAGAGGTCGACCGGCTGCTGGCCGGCCAGCCCGGGCACCCCGCCTATCGCAGCCTCAAGGCGGCGGCCCTGGCCCAGATCGGGGAATACGAGGGGGCCATCGGGGCCTACCAGGCGGTGCTCGCCGAACATCCGGTCCAGCCCAAGGCATGGATGAGCCTGGGCCACGCCCTGAAGACCGTGGGCCGCGCCGACGAGAGCATCGCCGCCTATCGGCGGAGCCTGCAACTGCAGCCGGGCCTGGGCGAAAGCTGGTGGAGCCTGGCCAACCTGAAGACCTTCCGCTTCGCCCTGTCCGACATCGCGGCCATGGAGAGCCAGCTGGCGCGAACAGACCTGCCGGACGAGGACCGGCTGCACCTGCACTTCGCCCTGGGCAAGGCGCACGAGGACGCCGGCCAGTGGGCGGAGTCCTTCGAGCACTACCGCCTGGCCAATGCGCTCAGGCGGAGCAGCCTCGCCTATGAGGCGGACGAGACCACGGCCCACCTGGAACGATCCAAGGCGCTTTTCACACCGGCCTTCTTTGCCGCGCGCGCGGGCTGGGGCAGCCAGGCGGACGATCCGATCTTCGTGGTGGGGCTGCCACGGTCGGGATCGACCCTGGTGGAGCAGATCCTGGCCAGCCACCCCGAGGTCGAGGGCACCATGGAGCTGCCCGACATCGCCTCCATCGCCCGCCGCCTGGGCGGCGAACGCAAAGCCGGCGAAGCGCCCGCCTATCCGGGCGTGCTGGGGGAGCTGGGCGCTGGCGAGCTCGAGGCCCTGGGCGAAGAGTACCTGCGGCGCACCCGCATCCAGCGCAAGACCGCCCGGCCGCTGTTCATCGACAAGATGCCCAACAACTTCGCCCACCTGGGGCTGATCCACCTGATCCTGCCGAAGGCGAAGATCATCGATGTTCGCCGCCACCCGCTGGCCTGCGGCTTCTCGGGGTTCAAGCAGCATTTCGCCCGCGGCCAGGGCTTCACCTACGACCTGGAGGACCTCGGCCGCTACTACGCCGACTATGTGGCCCTGATGGCCCACTTCGACGCCGTTCTGCCGGGCCGGACCCACCGGGTGATCTATGAGCAGCTGATCGAGGATCCGGAAACCCAGGTGCGAGCGCTGCTGCACCACTGCGGCCTGGACTTCGATCCGGCCTGCCTGCGCTTCCATGAGACCGACCGGCCGGTGCGCACGGCCAGCTCCGAGCAGGTGCGCCAGCCGCTCTATCGCGAGGGCCTGGAGCAATGGCGCCACTACGAGCCGTGGCTGGACTCCCTGAAGGCCGCGCTCGGCCCGGCCCTCGACGCCTATCCCGCCGCCCCCGGCGCCGCCTGACTGCGCTTCCGCCGATCATCCGGGTGCGGCGCGAAGCGGGAGCTTGACAAGACTCCCCGCCCTGTCCGCTCATCCCCCTGGGACAGACTGGCTAGGGGCCGTGTGATGGGCAAGGTGGGATCGCGCCGTTGGCATGGCGCGGCGAGCGGCATGGCGTTGCTGGCGGCCGCGGCCGCGCTGGCGGGCGGAGGCTCGGCCCTGGCGGCCGACTCGAGCAGCTCGGCGACCGTGTCGGAGCTGGTGGTCACCGCCGAGAAGCGCGAGGAGAACGTGCAGCGGGTGCCGCTGAGCATCCAGCTTCTCACCAACCAGCGGCTGGAGCAGCTGCAGGTCGAGAACTTCGACGACTATGTGAAATTCCTGCCGAGCGTCTCGTTCTCGTCGTCGAGCCTGTCGGGCGCCGGCGGAGGCTCGCCCGGCATTGGCAACGTCTACATGCGCGGCGTCGCCAGCGGCAACGACGGCAACCACTCGGGCTCGCTGCCCAGCGTCGGGGTCTATCTGGACGAACAGCCGATCACCACCATCGGCGGCTCGCTCAACATCCACATCTACGACATCGCCCGGGTGGAAGCCCTGTCCGGCCCGCAGGGCACGCTCTATGGCGCCAGCTCCCAGGCCGGCACCCTGCGCATCATCACCAACCAGCCGCAGCTTGGGGTGTTCAAGGCCAGCTACGACGCCGAGGGCAACACCGTCGACCATGGCGGCCAGGGCGATGTGCTGAACGGCATGATCAACGTGCCGGTCGGCGACAAGGCGGCCATCCGCCTGGTGGCCTGGCAGGAGCATGACGCCGGCTACATCGACAATGTCGACGGCACCTATGCCGCCGGCGGCCTGGTCAACGGGGTGCGCACCTTCCCCACATCCGGCGCCACCGAGACCGTCGCGGCCAAGAACAACTACAACACCGTCGACACCCTGGGCGGGCGCCTCGAGGGCAAGATCGACCTCAACGACAACTGGACCCTGGAGCCCATGCTGATGGGCCAGAGCGAGAAGAGCAACGGCAACTTCGCCTACGACCCGCACATCGGCGACCTGGAGATCTCCCACTTCCGGCCCGAGTTCCTGCACGACCGCTGGTACCAGGCGGCGATGACCATCCGTGGCCAGCTCTCCAACTTCGACGTGGTCTATTCCGGCGGCTTCATGAGCCGGCACATCTCGTCGAGCTCGGACTACTCGGACTACGCCTTCTTCTACGACCAGCTCTACGGCTACGGCGCCTATGTCACCGACAACGCCGGCAATCCGATCGACCCGACCCAGCAGATCCTGGGCGAGGACCACTTCACCAAGCAGAGCCACGAGCTGCGCATCTCCACCCCCAAGGAATGGCCGCTGCATGCGGTGGCCGGGGTGTTCTACGAGCGCCAGACCCACTTCATCCAGCAGGACTACCAGATCAACGGCCTGGCCGATTCCCTCTCGGTGACCGGTTGGCCCGGCACCCTGTGGCTCACCGAGCAGGAGCGCACCGACAAGGACTACGCCGCCTTCGGCGAAGCCACCTACGACATCACCTCGAAGCTCTCGATCACGGGCGGGGTGCGGGTGTTCCGGGCGGACAACGCGCTCAAGGGCTTCTTCGGATTCAGCTCGGGCTTCAGCTCGCACACCGGGGAATCGCAGTGCTTCGCGCCGGTGAGCGTCGGCACGGGTCCCTGCACCAACCTGGACAAGAGCGTCTCGGAGACCGGGGAGACCCATAAGGTCAACCTGACCTACAAGTTCGACGACAGCCGGATGGTCTATTTCACCTATTCCACCGGCTTCCGGCCCGGCGGCATCAACCGGCGCAGCACCGTGCCGCCTTATCTGTCGGACTATCTGACCAACTACGAGGTGGGCTGGAAGACCAGCTGGCTGGACGGCCGGCTGCGCTTCAACGGCGCCCTCTACTGGGAGGACTGGGACAACTTCCAGTTCGCCGTGCTCGGGCTGAACTCCTTCACCGAGATCCGCAACGCCGGCGAGGCCAACATCAAGGGCGCCGAGAGCGACATCACCTTCAAGCCGGACGAGCACTGGACCTTCACCGCCGCGGGCGCCTTCACCGACGCCAAGCTGACCCAGGACTATTGCGGCGTGAACGATCCGGCGACGGGCCTGCCCGTGACGGTGTGCCCCGGACCGTTGGATCCCAACCCGCCCCAGGCGCCGGCCGGCACCCGCCTGCCGCTGACGCCCCGGTTCAAGGGTGACGCCACCGCCCGCTACGAGTTCGACCTGCACGGCCTGCGGGCGCACCTGCAGGCGGCCGGCACCTACCAGGGCCCGAGCTGGCCGGACCTGCGCGTGCAGGCGCCCGACCCGATCACCGGGGTGATGGAGCCGATCCGCAGCGCGCTTGGCCAGCAGCGGGCCTTCGCCACCCTCGACCTGACCGCGGGCGTGACGCACGGGAACTGGTTCTTCGACGTGTCGCTGATGAACGCCACCGACACCCGCGCGGACCTCTACCGCTTCTCGGAATGCACGCCCCAGGTCTGCGGCGCGGAGCCCTACATCATCACCAACCGCCCCCGCACCCTGGCCATCAAGTTCGGCCAGAACTTCTGAGGACGAGGGCGGCCGGCGACGCCGCCCTTGATCCCGCCCCGCTCCAGGCGCCACTGTCGCGCCGGGGATTGGGAATGGCTCAGATCACGCTGGAAGTGGACGGGCGGCGGCGCACGGCGGAAGCCGAACCGGACGAGCCCTTGCTCTATGTGCTGGCCGGCCAGCTCGGCCTGACCGGCCCCAAGTTCGGCTGCGGCCTGGCGCAATGCGGCTCCTGCTCGGTGCTGGCCGACGGGGTCGAGATCCGGTCCTGCGTGACGCCGGCCGCGGCGGTGCAGGGCAAGGCGATCACCACCCTCGAGGGCCTGCCGGCCTGGTACGCTCACGAGCGTCGCCTGGCCAAGGCGCCCGACATGCACCCCGTGCAGGCGGCCATGATCCGCGAGCAGGCCGCCCAGTGCGGCTATTGCTACAACGGCATGATCATCAAGGCGGCGGAACTGCTGGCCAAGTCGCCCCGGCCGACGGAGACCGAAATCCGCACAGCCATGAACGGCCACATCTGCCGCTGCGGCACCTATCCGCGCATCATCAAGGCGATCCAGCAGGAGGCCCAGGCCATGGCGGGCGAACAGGCATGAGCGACACGGCCTTCTCCCTGCCGCGACGGGACCTGCTGAGGGGCGGGGCCCTGGTGGTGGGCTTCGCCCTGGCCGGGCCGGCCCTGGCCCAGGCGCCGGGCCCTCGCGCGGGACCGCCACCGGCGACGCCCGACCCCGCTCAGGTCGACACCTGGCTGGCCATCCACAAGGACAACAGCGCCACCCTCTATCTCGGGTTCGTCGAGCTCGGCCAGGGCACGACCACCGCCCTGCCTCAGGTGGCGGCCGAGGAGCTGGACCTGGATCTGGATCAGTTCCGCGTGGCGCCGGCCGAGACCAACGTCACGCCGAACCAGGGCGGCACCTATTCCAGCGCTTCGATCGCCCGGGGCTCGCCCCAGGTCCGCGCGGCCGCCGCCGAGGCCCGTCTTGCGCTCCTGACCCTGGCCGCCGCCCGACTGGCGACGCCGATGGACCAGCTGGAGGTCTCGCGCGGGGTCGTGTTCGTCAAGGGCGACCAAGGCCGCCGGACGGTCACCTACGGCGAACTGATCGGCGACAGGCGTTTCGAACTGAAGGTCTCGGGAAAGGCGCCGACGAAGTCGCCCCGGGCCTACCGGCTGGTGGGGTCCAAGGCGGAACGTCGCGACCTGCCGGCCAAGATCAAGGGTCAGCACCCCTACATCCAGCATGAGCGGCTGGACGGCATGATCCACGCCCGCGTGGTGCGGCCGCGCGGCCAGCCGGCCTACGGCGCCGGGGCCAAGGTGATCAGCGTCGACGAAGGCTCCATCGCGGCCATTCCTGGCGCCAGGGTGCTGCGCCGCGGCGACTTCCTGGCCGTGGCCGCAGAGCGGGAATGGGACGCGGTCAAGGCCGCCCGCCAGCTGAAGGTGGTGTGGGACGCGGTTCCGACCTTGCCGCCTCAGACCGAACTCTACGACCGGATGCGGGCGGACAAGACCACCGACACCATCGTGCTCCAGCGCGGCGACGCGGCCGCGGCCCTGTCCGGCGCGGCCCACAGCGTCTCGATGACGTGCCGGGGCCCCTATCAGTCACATGCCACCTTCGCGCCGAATTGCGCCCTGGCCGACGTGCGGCCGGACTCCGCCCTGGTGATCTGCACCAGCCAGGACATCTACAATCTGCGCCGCGAGCTCGGACCCATCCTGGGCTTGGCGGAGCCCAAGATCCGGGTGCAGTTCCGGGACGCCTCGGGCACCTATGGCCACAGCTGCTACGACGACGTGGCGCAGGCCGCGGCCATCGCCTCCCAGCTGGCCGGGCGGCCGGTGCGGCTGCAGTTCATGCGCTCGGACGAACTAGGCTGGGACACCTACGGCCCCGCGCACCTGGGCGACGTGCGGGTCGCCGCCGGTCCCGACGGCAAGATCATCGGCTATCAATATGACGGCTGGCACCACAACTGGAGCCAGGTGGAGACCTCACAGCAGCTGGCCATGGGGACCGCGCCCACCGAATGGCCCACCTTCGCCTCCCAGACGGTGGCGACCGGGACCTGCGGCGGCCAATACGCCATCCCAAACCTCAAGCTGGTGAACCACCATGTGCCTGGCCAGGGCTATCTGAGGGGCGCGTGGCTGCGATCGCCCCTGGACCTCAGCTTCGCCTTCACTTCCGAGCAGGCCATCGACCAGCTGGCCTACAAGCTCGGCCGCGATCCCTATGAGTTCCGCCGACTGAACATCGCCGACGAACGCTGGATGGGCGTGCTGGACGCCGCGGCCAAGGAGGCCGGATGGACGCCCCGCCCGGCCGCCGCGAGACTGGCGGACGCCAACGTGGTCACCGGCCGGGGCATCGGCCTGGGCACCCACCTGCAGTCCTGGGGCGGGGCGGTGGCCGAGATCGAGGTCGACAAGGCGTCCGGCCGGGTGCGGATCAAACATCTCTACGGGGCGATCGACGCGGGTCTGGTGGTCAATCCCGGCAACGTCGAGGCCCAGATCATGGGCCAGCTGGTGCAGACGGCCAGCCGCATGCTGATGGAGGAAGTGACCTTCGACGAGCATGGCGTCACCAGCCTGGACTGGCGCGGCTATCCGGTGATCGGCTTCCAGGACTGTCCCGAGGTGACCCCCGTGGTGGTCCAGCGCCTGGACCAGCCCTCCTCGGGCGCCGGCGAAGAGGTGATGGCCGCCGCCGCCGGCGCCATCGCCAACGCCTTCTTCGACGCCACCGGCCGGCGCCTCGACCAGTACCCACTCACCCCCGACCGCGTGAAGGCGGCGCTCGCCAGCCCCGCCCTGGTCTGACAAACCATGAGAAAAAGGAGACGCTTATGAACATCCGCACCCTGATGATGGCCGCAGCCGCGGCCGGCCTTCTGGCCATTCCCGCCGCCCAGGCCGCGTCCGAACCGGTGGTCGGCGCCGCCAATCCAGAGGCCCTGTTCCACGACAAGAACCCTAAGCTGGACCGCAACAAGCAGGCCGCCTACCACATCGAGAAGGAGCTGCTGGAATGCGGCGAGTGGAGCCGGGGCGGCGAGTGGCTGACCAAGGCCTATCACCAGCATAATCCCCAGGCGAACTCGGGCCTGGACGGGGTGATCTACTTCTTCACCCAGGTGCTGAAGGTGCAGCCCAAGCCCTGCCCCGAGAAGATCGGCGTGCCGATCGTGGCGGTGATCGCCGAGGGCGACTACGTCACGGTGATGACCCCGCGGGTCTACAAGGACAAGAATGGCGAGAACTACACCTCGACCTGGTTCGACACCTGGCGCTTCGTCGACGGCAAGGCCGACGAACACTGGGATCCGGCGATGAAATGATCTCCTGGAGCGGGCGATCGGACTCAGATCGCCCGCAGCCGGGCCACCCAAGCGGCTTAGCCGATTCAACCTGGATCGCCCGGTCAAGCCGGGCGACGACGGCTGGGTTATGGCTGGCCGCCGCCCTTGCCCTTCCAGCTTTCGTACTGGTCGTGCATGGCCTTTCGGGGCTGGTCGAGGCCGAGCATGGAGAGACGGTCGTTCCAGGTGTCGACCAGCTCGCGCACCGTCTCGGTTCCCCAGCCCGGCGGCAAGGTGGTGGCCCAGCTGTGCAGCGAGGCGGCGTTCAGCACCAGCAGGGTCAGCGTCGCGAACAGGATGGTGCGGCTGATCCAGCGGCGGGTGCGGCCGGCGGCCAGTTCGTCGTGTTCCTCGTCCTCGGCGCCGGGATCGTAGCCGCTGGCGAGGCGCAGGCGGTGGACCATCCGCTCGAACGCGTCGGGCGGCTCGGCCGCGGGCAGGGGCTCGGCGGCGGCGATGTCCTCTTCGAAGCGGTATTCGAAATCCATCGGCCCGCCCCTAGAACTGGAAGTAGATGAAGGGCGCGATGCCCTCGGGGCGGATCGCCTCGACCCCCAGCATCAGGCCGCCGATGACGAGGCCCAGGGCCGGCGAGGGCGCGAACTTGGCCACCCCGCCCAGCCGTTCCAGCGCCCGCGGCGGCAGCCAGTGCATCAGGAGGCCAAAGCCGATCATCCCCACCAGGAACGGCGTCGCCTGGGTCGGCGCCTGGCTCCAGTTCATGGTCAGGCCCTTCAGGAAGGTCAGGGCGGTGGAGAAGGAATCGGCGCGGAACAGGATCCACCCCAGGCACACCACGTGGAAGGTGACCACCACGCCGATCAGGCCCGGGAACAGGCTCTTGCGCGCGCCCTTGAAGATCCGCTCGATCGACAACACCAGCCCGTGCAGCGCGCCCCAGGCGACGAAGGTCCAGGCTGCCCCGTGCCAAAGACCGCCCAGCAGCATGGTGAGGAGGATGTTGCGGCAGGCCTTCAGCACCCCGCCCTTGCCGCCGCCCATGGGGATGTAGACGTAGTCGCGCAGCCAGCTGGACAGGCTGATGTGCCAGCGCCGCCAGAACTCCTGCAGCGACGCGGCGCGGTAGGGCTGGTCGAAGTTCCTCGGGAAGCGATAGCCCAGCAGGGCCGCCACGCCGATGGCGATATCGCTGTAGGCGGAGAAGTCGCAATAGATCTGCACGGCATAGCCGTAGGCCGCGGCCAGCAGGTCCAGGGGGCCGAAGGCCGAGGGGTCGAAGAACACCGGATCCACCAGGCCGGTGGACAGCTCCGACGCGATCACCGTCTTCTTGAACAGGCCCCAGACGATCAGCAGCAGCGCCTCGGCGAACATGGCCCGGCTGGGCCTGGGGACCTGGGCGAACTGGGGCAAGAGGTCCCGCGCCCGCACGATCGGTCCGGAGACCAGGTGCGGGAAGAAGGACATCAGCAGCATGACGTCGAGCAGGCTGCGGGCCTTCTGGCAGGTGCCCCG
>Ga0265338_10004303_pt1 | contig 19324 bp, 16 predicted proteins | sample 42126metaG_FD_193579 | JGI IMG/M metagenome (GOLD analysis project Ga0265338, IMG submission 193579) | Rhizosphere microbial communities from Carex aquatilis grown in University of Washington, Seatle, WA, United States - 4-21-26 metaG | ecosystem: Host-associated > Plants > Roots > Rhizosphere...
TAATTTCAAAATTAAGTATTAAACCCGAATGAAAACACAAGAGCTTATAAACACGGCAAAAGCGATGGTCGCAAACGACAAAGGACTTTTGGCAATGGATGAAAGCATTACAACTTGCAACAAGCGATTTGCTGGGTTGGAAATTCCTCAAAATGAGGAAACTCGTCGAGCTTATCGGGAGTTGATTGTTAATACACCCAACTTAAATGAATGCATCAATGGAGCGATACTCAGTGATGAAACAATCCATCAACATTTGAAAAACGGTACCACTTTTATCAAAGCACTTACTTCATTGGGAATTATTCCCGGAATCAAAGTAGATACAGGGAGTAAGGACTTGGCAGGACATCCCGGAGAGAAAATAACAGAGGGCTTAGACGGATTGCGTGAGAGATTGATTGGTTATTTCCAATTGGGTGCTCGTTTTGCCAAATGGCGCGCAGTCATTACCATTGGCAATGGAATTCCCAGTAAAGCTTGCATTGAGGCAAATACACATGCATTGGCTCGTTATGCTGCGTTGTGTCAAGAAGCCGGTATGGTTCCCATTGTAGAACCGGAAGTACTCATGAACGGCAGCCACAACTTGGAGCGATGCTTAGAAGTCACAGAAGAAGTTTTGCATTCACTTTTCGAACAACTTTACACACAAGGCGTGAAAATCGAAGGAGTAATTCTAAAACCCAATATGATAGTTCCTGGATTAAAATGTCCAAAACAAGAATCGGTAGCTGAAGTAGCTATTGCTACCGTAAAATGTATGTTACGGTGTGTCCCGGCAGCCGTTCCGGGAATTACATTTTTATCCGGAGGACAATCCGGTATGCAAGCCTCTGCTCGGTTGAATGCCATGAATGTAATATTTAAATCTCAACTGCCTTGGGCCCTATCCTTTTCGTTTGCCCGTGCCATTCAAGAACCGGCAATGGAAATTTGGCAGGGAAAAGAAATAAAAACATTAGAAGCTCAAGAAGCTTTGTATCATCGGGCAAAATGCAATCTAAATGCACGTCGTGGTGAATATAATGAAAACATAGAATAATGCTATTTATTTAAAAAATTGATTAAATATAAATCTAAAAACTTATTTATTATGAAATCAAACATTAAAATTCTACTAATATCACTTGCATTGATTACTACTTCAGTAATATTTCCGCAAGAGGCATCTGCTCAATATGCTAATGTGAGTTTTCAAGTTTTCTATGATCAACTAAGCCCCTATGGTCAATGGGTGGATTATCCAAGCTATGGCTATGTTTGGATTCCCAATGCCGGGCCTGACTTTGTTCCTTATTCAACAGCAGGTCATTGGGTATGGACAGAGTTTGGATGGACATGGGTATCTGATTACGATTGGGGATGGGCTCCTTTCCATTATGGTCGTTGGGATTACGATGACTTTTATGGTTGGATTTGGATTCCCGATGATGTATGGGGACCTGCATGGGTATCCTGGAGATTTGCCGATGGATTTTTTGGTTGGTGTCCGTTAGGTTTTGGCATTAGTGTCAATGCCAGTTTCGGTAGACATTTTGATAGAGACCATGACCACTGGATGTTTGTAAAAGACAGAGATCTTGGGCGAGACCACATCAACAAATTTCTTGTCAATGGAAAAAATAGTGATAGAATTCTTTCCAGTTCTACGGTGATTAATAATTCACTTGTTGATAATAAGCGAAATGCCACTTATGTTACAGGACCTTCCAGAGAAGATGTTCAAAAAGTTACGGGAAGAAAAATTAATCCTGTTACTATACAAGAAAATAGTAGGCCTGGACAAGTTTTAAAAAATGGTCAGTTACAGATTTATAGACCTCAGGTTATTAATAATAATGATCGAAGAGCTATTCCAACAAGAACATCTAACTTGAAGGATGTGAAAAGACCTTCTGAACGAAACGCAACAAATACGCGTAATACTGTAACACCAATAAATAATAATGAAAGGATTCAGCAACCTAGAAATGAAACTCCGCCAAGTAATAATGAAAGGATACAGCAACCTAGAAATGAAGCTCCTCCAACTAATAATGAAAGAATGGAGCAACCTAGAAATGTAAATCCTCCAATGAATAATGAAAGAATGCAGGAGCCTAATATGACCAGACCTGAGAACAACAATAGGAATTCTGAACCTAGACGAGAAGAAAATAACAGACGATACTAGTGTATATTTGCCTTATTACTCAGTATATCATCACAATACAAAAATCCTACTACATAAAAGTAGTGGGATTTTTACTTTTATTAAACTGTGAATAATGTAAAGTTTTACAATAATTGTGTAAAAAAGGTTTCGGACAAAAAACCTAACTTAGCAGTATAAATATTCAAAATAAAAAGACATGAATCCTGATCAAAATCAATTGATACTAACGCTTTCTAAAACAATTTCTCAAGAAAGAGGGCGAACAAATATTCTTAAAGAATACGAACAAAAATCAATTGCTTTTCTTGTTCAACGGATTCCGTTATGGGTAAGTTCCGACATACTCACAGGGATTGGATTTTTAGGAAGTTTAATTGTTTTACTAAGCTTTATTTTGGCTACCTACATTAACGAGAATTACCTTCTTCTAGGCGTTTTTGGTTTCTGTGTAAGTTGGTTCGGCGATTCGCTTGATGGCAGAATTGCTTACTACCGCAATAAACCACGCAAGTGGTATGGGTTTGCACTTGATTTGACTGTCGACTGGCTTGGTATTCTTTTAATGGGTCTTGGATTTATGATTTATGCAAACGAAGCATGGAAATTTTTAGGTTTCGGGTTTGTAGTTTTATATGGATGGGGAATGATAACAGCGTTAATTCGATACAAAGTGACCGGAAAATACTCCATCGATTCGGGTAAATTAGGCCCTACTGAAGTGCGGATTATTATCTCTCTCATACTTATATTTGAAGTAATCTTTAAAGATTCCATTTTGTATTCTTCCGCAATGGCATGTGTTGTTTTGTTTATTGTTAGCACCCTGGATGCTATTAAATTGCTAAAATTAGGAGATGCTCGCGATGATGAAGAGCGACAAGTAAAAAAGGAAGAAAATGAAAACTTTGAAAGAAACCTTGAAAATGATAAAAAACAAATACTTTTATCCAATACCGTTCTTAGAACAGTATAATAAAATACCTGAAAGACTCCTTGTTTTTACTAAGGCTCAAATTTCATCATTGATCGGGGGGGTAATTGATTACCTGATTATGATTTTTTTTACTGAAGTTTTTCATGTGCATTATATTATTTCTATAGCCATTGGTGGAGTTATTGGAGCTTTTATAAATTTCTCATTAAACAGAGTGTGGGCTTTTCATTCAAAGGATTCTCCTTTTAAACATTCAGCCCACAAACAATTGATAAAATTTGTATTAGTTGTTATCAACAGTATCATATTGAAAAGTTCAGGAACCTATTTTATTACTACTTTTCTTAGAATTGACTATAAAATAAGTCGTTTGATAACCGATTTAATTATTTCTATTTTATTTAATTACAACTTACAAAAATACTGGGTTTTTAAAAAAATTGAAGTAGACTAATCATCTTTATATTTATTAAAATCCTAATTAAAATAATGACCAATAATCTATAATTAATTATGCCAGCATTAGCAGCCGTATCAAAAATTGATTTCCCTTTCAAAGTTGACCAACATGAAGTAAAACAATATGCCAGAGAATTATTTGCACCTTCTTATCCAGAGGTTGAAAGAATGCTGTGTGCTTTCGATAACACTGAAATAAAAACAAGAAATTTCTGCAAGCCTCTTGATTATTATTCTTCAGTCCATACATTTAAGGAACAGAACGCAGAATACATTCGCTTATCTCTTGAGTATTCTGTGAAAGCAATTGATGCATGTATGTCTTCCGCAGAAATTAGCAAGGATGAAATTACGGATATTATTTTCGTTTCAACGACCGGACTTGCTACCCCAAGTTTAGATGCTCTTATCATTAACGAAATGAAATTAAATCGCAATGCCAATCGGATGTCTATTTTCGGTTTGGGTTGTGGCGGAGGTGTTTCCGGTTATTCAAAAGCTAATATCCTGGCAAAAGCTAATCCCGATGCAGTGGTTTTACTTATTGCTGCGGAGTTGTGCTCTTTGACTTTTTTACGAGATGATTTCAGCAAAAGTAATTTTATAGGTTCCAGTTTATTTGCCGATGGAATAGCTGCCTGCATTGTTACCGGAGATAATCACACAAATAAAACAACAAACGAAATTACTTTTCTCGCCACACAAAGCAAATTGTATTACGATACATTGGATGTAATGGGATGGGAATTTAATGATAATGGATTTAAAGTGTTGTTTTCACATGATATTCCAACTATCATCTCAAAAAATATTTACAATGATGTTTCCTCTTTCTTAGAAAAACATCAATTGAAGATTTCAGACATAAAGAATTTTATTTTTCATCCGGGAGGGAAAAAAGTATTAACTGCTTATGATGAAGCCTTAATGGTAGAAGGAGATTTTCTGAAAAATACAAGAGAAGTGATGAATGGGTACGGCAATATGTCCAGTTCTACCGTTTTATATGTATTGGAAAAGTTCTTTACTCATGGCTTTGAGAATGGTTACGGACTAATGGTATCTATGGGTCCCGGCTTTTCGTGTGAGATGGTTTTACTTCAAATGAAAAAACAGTAGTATGATGGTTTTCATTCCTTTTATCTCATTTATTATTCTCTTGAGAATAGGTGAATTATTGCTTTCCAATAGAAATGAAAAATGGTTGTTGAAAAATGGTGCCATTGAATACGGAAGCAGGCATTACCCTTTTATTGTAGCTCTTCATGTTTCTTTTATTATTTCGTTGATAGTAGAATATTCAATGAAACAGGGAACTTCTTACAATTTGTATTTTCTCATTCTTTATCTTTTATTACTTACATTTAAAACCTGGGTTATTTTATCACTTGGAAAATTCTGGAACACGAAAATTTATCGTATTAAACATTTCCCCTTAATAAAAAAAGGACTATATAAATATATTAAACATCCGAATTACCTGATCGTAATTGCTGAAATTGCCATCATCCCGATGATATTTTATTTGTATTACACCTTAATTATCTTTTCAATTCTGAATGCAATTATGCTGTTTGTGAGAATTAAAGAGGAAAACAAGGCCTTGGAAAAATAAATCAAAAAATAATTTTATAAAAAAGGTTCTATGTAAAAACATAGAATTAACAACCCGTATTTTAACTAATTAAATTTTAAAAAAACATGAACACAGGAACAGTAAAATTCTTCAATGAATCAAAAGGATTTGGATTCATTAAAGACGAAATGTCATCTAAAGAGTATTTCGTACATGTATCAGGATTGAAAAGTAGCATCAGAGAAAATGACAAAGTAGCTTTTGATCTTCAAGAAGGTAAAAAAGGATTAAATGCAGTAAATGTTAAGATAGTACCCTAATTTATTAATTAGAAAAAATATCTTTAAAAAAAGGCCTTCTAAAAAGAAGGCCTTTTTTTAAAATTTCTAAACATCTAGCATGTTGCGTAATAAAAGGATTAAGAAACCCATAATGCATTTAGGCCTTAATCTTTATTAGAGTACTCTCCCCCTCCTCTTGGACTAATCTTTATACACATCTTAGAGTTAACGGTTTGGGCATACAGGGAACTCCGCCTCAGCTAGAAATCGTTAAGAAATGAACGAAGTGAATTCATGAGTTCCAAAATATAAAAATTAATCTGCGAATAAAATTGATGTAGTGGAGCGTTAAAAAATCATCCTTGTTTGACGACCGGAGGGAGGAGTTTGATCCCGCAAGGCGGGATTAGCGAAACGGATTCAATTTTTAGATTTCTAGGTGTAGCGGCGGCTTTTTTTGCTTACTTTTTTGAGCTGTAGCAAAAAAGTAAGAGCCCGGGAGTTTATCCCGACTCTTCGGGAGCTTTAGGACATAAAAAAGATGTTTTCAAACTAGAAAAAAAGATGTGTATAAAGAGTAGGGTTCAACCGACGGATATTTAAAGGGTCAGTAATAAGGACTTTAGTCCAATTTCAAAATTGAAAAGCTTTTCTAAATTTAATACGGGTAAATAATAATATTAAAGTAAATAAGTATGGAACCAAGCACAAACCCATTCTGGAGTACAGACGCAACAGCTTGTATCTCCTCTCTAAAAACTACAACGAACGGACTATCAGACGATGAAGCAAAAAAACGACTGGTTACCTACGGAGCTAATCGATTACAACAAAAAAAACGATCGGATGCCATTACACTGCTTATTGCACAGTTTAAAAGTCCTATTATTCTTATTTTATTAGCTGCAACAGGCTTATCTATATTTTTACACAACATAGTTGATGCGTCTATCATCCTTGCTATTGTTGTTGTAAGCGGACTCCTTGGCTTTTGGCAAGAATACAGTGCGTCCAATGCAGTAGCTAAATTGCTTGCCATTGTACAAATCAATGCAACAGTTCTGCGCAACGGCAACAAACAGGATGTTCACATAGAAGACATTGTACCCGGTGATATTGTGATTCTCAACGCTGGGGATATAATACCCGGTGATTGTCTGTTAATAGAAGAGAAAGATCTCTTTGTAGATGAGTCCATGCTCACTGGGGAAACCTTTCCTGTAGAAAAATCAATCAGTGTTCTACCTGCCGAGACCGCCCTAGCGCAACGAACAAACACTGTGTGGATGGGAACTCATATTGTAAGCGGATCGGCAAAAGCAATTGTAACACTTACCGCTAAAGATACAGAATTCGGTAAGGTATCAGAGCGTCTTAAACTTAAGCCTCTAGAAACCGAATTTGAACGAGGCATCCGACGATTCGGTTATTTTTTGGGACAAGTCACGCTGATGTTGGTAGTCATTATCTTTGCCATCAATGTGTATCTACACCGTCCCGTGCTCGAATCTTTTCTTTTTTCACTCGCTCTTGCAGTGGGTTTAACGCCCCAACTATTACCTGCCATCATCAGTATCAATTTAGCGCATGGAGCTAAAAAGATGGCTAAAAATAAAGTTATCGTCAAGCGACTTTCTTCTATCGAAAACTTCGGTAGTATGAATATTATTTGCTCCGACAAAACAGGAACTCTAACCGAAGGCACCGTACAGGTTGAATCTGCTTTCGATGTAAATGGCATAGCCAGCGATAAAGTGTTTCTCTTTGCTTACCTCAATGCGTCATTCGAAACAGGTTTTACCAACCCGATAGACCAAGCTATTCTTAATTATCGCAAGATAGACCTTGCAGAATACCAAAAACATGATGAAATTCCCTATGATTTTCTCCGTAAAAGATTAAGCATTGCCGTGAAACAAGGGGATGCCAATTTTATGGTAACCAAAGGAGCACTCACCAATATACTCGAAGTATGCTCCTCTGTGGAAACCAACGAAGGAACCATCGTAGAAATCGCATCCATGCAAGCACAGATAGAGCAACATTTTGAAGACTTTAGCAATCAAGGTTTTCGTACCTTGGGTCTTGCGTACAAAAAGCTATCTTCGGAATCGCCCATAAACAAAAATGACGAAAAGGATATGACTTTTATGGGTTTTCTCACCCTATTTGACCCACCAAAGGAACATATTGTTGACACCATTGCCGACCTCAAGAAAATGGGTGTTTCACTCAAAATAATTACGGGCGACAACCGGCTCGTTGCAGCCTGCATCAGTAAAAAGATTGGCTTAGAGAATACCAAAATCATCACCGGCCCCGAACTTTCTCAAATAAGCGACTCTGCACTGCTTCATCGTATAGCCGATGTAGATATTTTTGCCGAAATAGAACCCAACCAAAAAGAACGCATTATCATAGCCATGAAAAAAGCGGGAAATGTGGTAGGATATATGGGCGATGGCATCAACGATGCCTCTGCAATTCATGCAGCCGATGTAGGTATTTCAGTAGACACGGCAGCCGATGTAGCTAAAGATGCAGCTGATATTGTGTTGCTCGAAAAAGACCTCAGTGTGTTGGTGGAAGGCGTGCGTGAAGGTAGAATGACTTTTTCCAACACGCTGAAATATGTATTCATGGCAACCAGTGCCAATTTTGGTAACATGTTTAGCATGGCGGGGCTCTCACTTTTTATTCCCTTTCTGCCCTTGCTCCCAAAACAAATTTTGCTCACTAATCTACTCACTGATTTCCCTGAAATGACCATCGCCACGGATAATGTAGATGAACAAATGATAGACTACCCACGCCGTTGGGATATCAAAGCCATTCGTAAATTCATGATTACCTTTGGGCTGCTAAGTTCCCTGTTCGACTATATGACCTTTGGGCTGCTGCTAATCCTTCTCCATGCCAACGAAGGACAGTTTAGAACCGGATGGTTTCTCGAATCCGTTATTTCGGCCTCAATCATTGTACTGGTTATCCGTAGTCGCAAACCTTTCTTTAAGAGCAAACCCGGTAAATATCTGTTGATAGCGACCCTATCCATTGCTATAATCACCATGTTTTTGCCCTTCACTCCAATTGGCACATTGTTCGGATTTAGCCCTCTCAGCCTCACCACCTATTTGCTTCTATTGCTCATTGTGGTGTTCTACATCTTCACAGCTGAAATCACTAAACGGATTTTTTATAAAAAAGTGAAATTCTAAGACTTCTGTATGCTATTTAAAAAAGGAAAAATATGTGAATCATGTAACTTATTCAGATAATTATGTAACAATTTCTTATGCAAAATAAAAGATATTTGTATAGTTTTTTACTTGGTTTAGTAAATAATCGACGATTTATAATCGTCATCAATTAAAGTAGGCGTGGTTGGCTACTTTTACCGAAGGCTGGTTGAAAAACCAGCCTTTATTAATTGGTACAACCATTGAAGCTTTGAAAGTAACAACACAAAGCTACATAGTATTAGTTAGCCGGAACCTTCCTCACGAAAGGAAAAAGACTAACAAAAAAAATTGAACAAATAGTAATTGCGAATGATAAATGTGTGAAAGATGTAACTTTTCTCAATAGTTATGTAAGACTTAAAAGAATAAAAAATCTCAACTTTGAAGTGTTATGAAAGAACTTATTGTTTTAACTATAATCTAAGAAGTTATACTAAAATGAAAACAACAGAAATCGTTCTTCATGTCGGCAGAAGTCAAAATGAAGAGAAACAAATAGAGGTAAGAGCTGTTGGTATATTAAAATCAATATTGGTCATCCTTTTGTTATCCGCTATAACAGTTTTATTCTGTATTGCAGTTGGTTTTCCTTATCAGCGGCTATATGATAATCAACAAGATACAGCTGTTATTAATAGAGAAACAATGATCAATAAATATAAATATCTTGATCGGAATGAAAACAATAATCGGATTGAGTATAATGAAATCCATAACGAAAATTAGCGTTTAAAATAAGTTACTAAATACTAATCCTAAAATCAAAACATTATGGTAAGTCTAGTTTCTTTCATAGCATTAATAATTATCTTTGCATTAGCAATGGGTTACAATGCATAAAATAGGCATGTATCTGCTGTTACAACAGCAGATACTTAAATAAAAAAGCAAGTTTAAATCAACATAGTAATAATTTTAAAAAATAAACATTATGAACTCAGGAAAAGTAGTATTAAGCGTACTGGCAGGCGTAGCCGCCGGAGCAGTGTTAGGTATTTTGTTTGCACCTGACAAAGGATCTGAAACCCGAAGAAAAATAGGTAAAAAGAAAGATGAATTAACAGATGAGTTGAAGGATAAATTCAACGAAATTGTTGATACCGTTTCTGATAAATATGAAAGAATAAAAGGGGATTTAATGACCAATTCCGATCATAAAAGTAAGTCGGTAACAGTCGAAAACAAATAACGAGCTTTCTAAAATTCAAAATTCTCAAAACCCGAAGGCTTACTTACTAAAAGCAAGCAAGTCTTCGGATTTTTAAAAATATTAAATATAAACAGCACTTATAGAGCTGTCAAAATTAGTCAATCATGGAAAACAACACACAATTAATCGACACGCTTCTAATAAGTGCGTCGGAATATGGTAAAACAAGTTTTGAGTTAGTAAAGCTCAAAACAATAGATAAAACTTCGGATGCAATATCCACCGTTTTACCTTTTACCTTTGTGCTTGCATTACTTTCCTGCTTTTTTCTTTTTATCAATTTAGGATTAGCTTTATGGATTGGGGATATTCTTGGGAAAATGTATTACGGATTCTTACTGGTAGGAGCTTTTTATGGATTCGTTGGAGTTGTATCACACTTCTTTTTACATAATTGGCTCAAGAAAATTTTCTGTAATTATATAATCAAAAAAATGCTAAACTAATTAATAGCTCATTAATATCTAATTCGTAATTAAACTCAATAAATACTAATGGAAAAAATCACTTCCTCTGCCGAGCTTAAAAATGCTATTAAACAATTAGAAATAGAACACGCTGAGAAAGGAATACTTTTGAAGGAACAATTCCTCATTACCTACGAAAGTCTAAAACCCATTAATGTTATAAAGAATTATTTTAAAGAAATAGTTTCAGCTGAAAATTTAGCCGATCACTTGATGGGCAATGTCCTAAGTGTGGTTTCGGGTTACTTCTCTAAAAAAATAGTTGTAAATGGATCTGATAATAAATTCAGACAACTACTCGGTTCGGTTTTGCAATTTGGTGTCACCAAAGTTATTGCCCAACATGCTGAAACCATCGAATCTATTGGTAAATCCATCTTTCAGCACTTCCTCCATAAAAAAGAATAACAAACTGCCATTCAGACAAGTATAACAAATGTAAAAAAACCAAAAAAGTGTGAATTCTGTAACTTTTTTAGGTTTGAAGTTTGTAACTTGCTCACCCTTTGATTGCTTATCAATTAAATTATCAATTACCTAACATTCAGCAGATATGAATATATCGTTGAAGTTGCTTGATACATTATTTTTTATATTTTTGTATCAAGTTTCTTTTGTCTAAAGAGGTATATGTTAGTAGAGACAATTTGTAAAGAATTTAGATAGATTTATATTACGGAGAAGATACAAATAATTTACTTAAAATTAATTTAAGATGAAGCTATACATCAAATACATGGTGAGTAGCCGTTGCAAGATGGTGGTAAGAGAAGTGCTCAATAAACTTGAACTGCACTTTGTCATACCGGATCTGGGAGTGGTTGACATCATGGAAGATATTACAGCCGAACAACGAAAGTACATAAAAACGGCTTTAAGTGAGGCTGGTCTTGAACTGATGGAGGACAAAAAAGCAGTCCTAATTGAGAAAATAAAAACGGTAATTATCGAAATGGTTCATTATGACGGCGAATTACCGAAAATAAATTTCTCGGATTATTTAAGCGAAAAATTAAACTATGATTACACTTATATGGCAAATCTTTTCTCCGAAGTACAAGGAACAACTATTGAACAATTTATAATAGCACACAAAATTGAACGGGTTAAAGAATACATCATGTATGATGAATATAACCTTACCGAAATCGCATGGAAGATGCAATACAGCAGTGTAGCGCATCTGTCTAATCAATTTAAAAAAGTAACCGGCCTAAGTCCTACGCGTTTTAAACAACTGAAGGACAGGAAACGGATACCTATTGAAGAAGTATAGATTAGCATTGTGGAACCAATAAAAAACATTATGGTAGATAATACAACTATAGAAAAAAACACAGATAGGGTTATGTCTAAACATTTTAATTTGGATTACTTAACTAAAATCACCAAATCAGACCCTAGCTTGATAATGGAAATGATTTCAGCTTATTTGGAACAAACGCCTCCTTTAATTGTTACGATGAAACAAAGTATGGTGAATGAGGATTGGAGTTTATTACAAGCAGCAGTTCATAAACTAATCCCTTCTTTTTCGATTATGGGTATGCCTCTTGATTATCAAAACATGGCAAGAAAAGTACACGAGTATGCAAGTACCAAAGAAAACACAGATAGAATACCGGACATGGTATTGCTTCTGGAAAATATTTGTACTCAAACCTGTAAAGAACTAAAAGAAGAGTATAATACTATAAAACACAAAATTAATGAGCAAGGACAGAATTAAAATTTTTTTAGTTGATGACGATGCTGTTTTTCTAAAATCATTAGAAATTGAATTTTTAGAACATGCTGATTTCACTATTGAAACTTATGCCACAGGGGAACTGTGCATAAAGAGTTTGTCACGTAACCCGGATGTCATTATTCTTGACTATCAACTGAATGGCATTGTACCCGATGCCATGGATGGGTTAGAAACACTGGATAAAATAAAGGTAATTAATCCCGAAATTCCGGTTGTAATGTTATCCAGCCAAGATAAAATTGAAGTGGCTGTAGATTGTATGCATCACAAGGCATTTGATTATGTAGTAAAAAGTGAGACCGCCTTTATGCGTTTACAAAAAATCATTTCAACTATTTTCAGATACAAAAAAATTGAAAAAGAATTGAAATGGTATATGGAAAGAATGTAGTGAAGCTATATATAATTTTTTTCGCTATTATCTACTATTTCGTAAATCGAAAGTTATACAACAAGAACTTACGAACTTAGAAGTTAAAGAAGTTAAGAAAAAGAGCCAGTTGATATTCATTCAACAGTATTTTTCCTACCTTCCTTAGCTTCTTTTTTTTATAATAATACACATAAAAATAGTCTTGAGTCTATTTCCCGCTAATATAAACTCACAAATTTGAAATGTTTTCGTAATACCATTGTAATAACATTCGTATATATTTCTTGTTCCTAATTTTATTTTAAACTGAATTTAATACATATAACCCATAGTGCATTTAGAGAATTATTTTTGAAATTGCATTTTGGCTAAAGCCCTATAAAGAGATATTTTATACCGTTAGATAAATCTAACGGCAATGAGAAAAAGTTGATTTTCATTGCCGTCGGTTTTAACCGACGGACGTTTAAAGGGTCAGTAATAAGGACTTTAGTCCAATTTCTAAATTGGAGTATTTTCCTAAATACACTACGAGTAACAGTTACTAATTTATAACTTGAGTCTGATTTACAAATACTCGTAGTGCATTTGGGACATAATCTACATAACACTTTCCCCCTCCTTTGGAGGGGGGTTGGGGGGAGGTCAGATTTATGAAGCATATAAGGGTTTATTTAAGCAAAATAAAATTACAAAATGCACTACAGATAAAATAACCGAATAATGCGAATTAGGATTGAGATTATAACCACAAAGTGTTGATTGAGTCTAATATCATCCCGCAAAGCGGGACTAAAAAAAAGAGAATAACTCCAACCCTAAATGCGCATAAATATAATACTTATATAACTAAACAATATGAAAAAACCACGCCACTCTATAATGCCAACAACTACTCAAGATGTAGTAAAATTGGCAATCATCATAGTACTTGCTATAAGCATCCTTAATCTTATAGGCTGGATGTTTAACATTCCCTTATTTAAGAGCATTGACTCTGATGCGACACCAATGAGAGTTATCACTTCCTTTTGTTTAATCCTTTCGGGTATAGCCCTCTTCCATATACTAATGAGGAATCAAACTCGACTACAGAAACTAATCCCAAAAGTGGTAGGGGCAACAATAAGCACGGTAGGTTTTTTTACTGTTGCCGTTCACTTACATGTGTTGGCTACAGGGACAGAATCCCCTTTTGTTAATAGGGCATTTTTCAATCAATTCTTAGATGCCGATTCAAGGATGGCGTTGATTACAGCTTTTATGTTTGTGATTATCGGTATCGTATTATTCCTTCTTTCCACCGGGAAACAAAAAAGTGCAAACATAGCCCATGCCCTTATATTACCTGTTTCGGTCATAACTTATTTGATATTAATGAGTTATATTCTAGGAGTTCATTCTATACATAATTATAATAACCTAAGTGTAGCAATAAATACAGATATTGCATTTTTCGTACTCTGTTTTGCCGTTTTATTCATGCGTACCGATACATGGTTTATGAAGGTATTTATTAATAAAAATGCCGGAGGCGAAATGGCACGCAAACTCTTACCTATTCTCATGGTACTTCCGCCTATAATTGGTTGGGGTAGAATCTATGGAGAACAAATGAGTATGTATAGATCGGAAGTCGGTGTTATATTTGTAGCTTGTATGTATGCCGTATGTTTTATTGTGTTGGTGTGGATTACAGCCAGATCCGTTAACCGAACCGATTATAAAAGGCAACAGTTACAGGACGACCTTATTGAAAGTGATCAGCGCTTGGCTGTTACGCTTGCGTGCATTGGTGATGCTGTAATATCTACTGATGTGAAAGGAAATATAACTTTCTTAAATGCCGTAGCAGAGGAATTAACCGGTTGGACATCAGAAGAGGCCATGCAAAAGCCCGTAAAAGAAGTTTTCAATATCATCAACGAATATACCCGCGAAATAGTTGAAAGTCCGATACCAAAAGTGCTGGAACTGGGACTGATTGTTGGTTTGGCAAACCATACTATTCTTATAAAAAAAGATGGTTCCGAAATTCCGATTGATGATAGCGGTTCGCCTATTAAAGATAGAAATGGAAATATAATAGGAGCCGTACTCATTTTCCGCGACTTCACGGAACGCAAGGATGTAGAAAGAAAATTAAAATCAGCTGCCGATGAATGGCAAAATACCTTTGATTCCATTTCAGATTTGGTGTCAATTCAAGACAAAGATTTCAGACTAGTACGGGTAAACAAAAGCTATGAAAAAGCGGTTGGATTAACCAATGAACAACTAGTTGGGACGAAATGCTTTGAAGTAATACATAAAACATCCTGCGCGATAAACGGATGTCCGCATGCAAAAACAATCGAATCAGGCAAAAACGCCTGCGCAGAAATATATGAACCTACGCTGGATACTTATATTGAAGCAACCACCTCTCCTATTCTAAATGAAGAAGGAGAAGTTATTGGAACGGTACACATAGCCAAAGACATTACGCAGCGTAAACAAGCAGAAATGGCGCTTAATAAAAATAATCGTACACTCAAAGCAAAAAATAGAAGCAGTCATCAGTTATTTCATGCAAAAGATGAAGTAGCATATATAAATGAAGTATGTAAAATAATTGTTGAAGATTGTGGATACAAAATGGTATGGGTAGGGTATGCAGAGTATGATGAACAGAAAACTGTTAAGCCTATAGCAAGTTATGGTTTTGAAGATGGATATGTTGAAAATCTAAATATCACATGGTCGGATACAGAACGTGGAAGAGGACCTACAGGAACTGCAATAAGAACCGGAGTATCAAGCATGTGCAAAGACATGCTTACAGATCCGGCTTTTGAACCTTGGAGAGAGGAAGCTGTAAAACGAGGTTATGCGGCATCATTGGTGTTACCTTTAAAAGATAAAAATCATCCTTTTGGTGCACTTACCATATATGCTAAAGAAGCAGACCCTTTCTCAGACGAAGAAATCTATTTGCTTTCTGAATTAGCGAATGATTTGGCATTCGGAATAAAAACTATAAGAAACAACAAAGAAAAAGAAAAGGCACAAAAAGAGTTGAAAGAAAGTGACGAACGACTCCATTTTTCTCTTAAAGCAAGTATTATCGGTGCTTGGGATATGGATCTTATAGATCATACTTCTTTCCGAACAATAGAACATGATCAAATTTTCGGCTACAAAGAACTACTTCCATCATGGACTTTTGAAATGGCTCTAGAACATATGGTTCCGGAAGACCGTGAAGATGTAAACAACAAATTCACAACGGCTATAAAAAATAAATCAGACTGGAATTTTGAATGCCGTATTCGTCGGGCTGATGATAATAGCCTGCGTTGGATTTTTGCAACCGGAAGACACCAACTGGATGACAAGGGAAATGCCTGCCGCATGGCAGGTATTGTGCAGGATATTACGTTGCGCAAGCAAGCCGAGAACGCAATAAAAGAGAGTGAAGAACGCCTACACTTTGCACTTGAAGCAGGGAATACAGGTGCATGGGAAATGAATCTTATTGACCATACGGCTATTCAAACTATTGAACATTCTCGAATTTTCGGTTACAACGAACTACTCCCGAATTGGACGTTGAAAAAGTTTTTTGAACATGTAATTCCGGAAGATCGTGAACAGGTTAAAAATGCAATAGATACTGCCATAGACAAAAAATCAAACTGGAACCTGGAATGCCGCATTCGTCGTGCTAATGATAATAATATGCGCTGGATATCGTTAATGGCAAGACTTCAAGTTGATAATAAGGGGAATGCAAGCCGGGTGGTGGGTATTGTACAGGATATTACGTTGCGAAAGCAAGCCGAGGAAGCAATACAAAAGAGTGAAGAACGCCTACACTTTGCACTCGAAGCAGGAAATACCGGCGCATGGGAAATGAGTCTTATAGACCATACTGCTGTTCAAACAATTGAATATGCTCGAATTTTCGGCTACAACGAACTGGTTCAGGATTGGTCGTTAGAAAAAACGTTAGGACATGTAGTTCCGGAAGACCGTGAATTTGTAAAAAATACAATAAATAGTGCCATACAAAACAAAAAAGACTGGAACATTGAATGCCGCATTCGTCGTGTTGATAATGCTCTGCGTTGGGTATCGGTAATGGCAAGACTCCAATTTGATAGCAAGGGCAATGCAAGCAGGGTGTTTGGTATTGTACAAGACATTACTACACGTAAACAAACAGAAGAGATCATTCTGAAAAACGAACAGAAGTTGAAATACCATTTCGAAAACTCTCCGCTGGCAGTTGTTGAATGGGATAATAATTTCATTGTAACCACTTGGTCCAAAGAAGCTGAACGGATGTTTGGTTGGAAAGAGGAAGAAACAATTGGAAAAAGAATTGATTCGCTCAACATGATATTTGAAGATGATATACCGATTGTAAACCGTACCATGGAAAGACTCACCGGTGGTGATGAACGGATGGTTAAGTCTACAAACCGCAACTATACAAAGTCTGGTGAGATTATTCATTGTACTTGGTACAATTCCATCCTATTAGACGAAAAAGGACAGATGTCATCCGTGATGTCATTGGTGGATGATATAACAGCCCGCAAGCAAGCTGAAGTTACACTTAAAAAGAATCAAGAAATTGTAGGACACTTAGCATCCATAGTGCGTTATTCCGAAGATGCCATCATAAGCAAAAACTTAGATGGAACAATACGAACCTGGAACAAAGGTGCCGAAAAAATGTTTGGATACACCGAACAAGAAGCTGTAGGTGCAGACATATCGTTGATAATTCCTCCTGAACATGTAGATGAAGAAAAACATATCTTGGAAATAGTAAGCAAAGACCAACCTGTTGAACCGCACGAAACCATACGAAGAAATAAAAATGGAGAAACATTTCCTGTTTCGGTTTCGGTTTCACCACTTAAAGATTATGCCGGAAAAGTGATTGGCGTGTCTAAAATTGCACGAAATATATCGGATCAAAAAAGAATTGAAAATGAATTAATACAAGCCAAAGAAATTGCAGATGAAGTAGTGAAAGCAAAACAGCAATTCCTGGCAAACATGAGTCACGAAATCCGTACACCCATGACAGCCATTATAGGTTTCACTAAAGTAGTGTTGAACACAGAACTAACTCCCAAACAACGGGAATACCTGGCAGCCATAAAAATAAGTGGCGATGCCTTACTCGTGCTTATTAACGACATACTCGATTTAGCAAAAGTAGATGCCGGAAAAATGACTTTTGAGCATATACCTTTCAAAATGTCACTTTCCTTATCAGCCATGCTTCATCTGTTTGACAGCAAAATTCAAGAAAAGAATTTGAAGTTAATCAAAGAATATGATTATAATATTCCTGAAGTGTTAGTTGGAGATCCTGTGCGTTTACATCAAATCATTTTAAACTTGGTAAGCAATGCCGTCAAATTCACCTCGAAAGGAAGTATCACTGTAAGTGTCCGTTTATTGAAAGAAGACAAAAAAAGCGCAAGCGTTGAATTTGTAATTGCAGACACCGGTATTGGTATAGAGACGAATAAGTTAGAAGATATCTTTGCAAATTTCCAACAAGCATCCAGCGGCACTTCCAGAATATTTGGCGGAACCGGATTAGGACTTGCCATAGTGAAGCAATTAGTAGAACGACAAGGAGGTACTATAAGCGTAAAAAGTAAAGTTGGCGAGGGCAGTACTTTTAGTTTCGTATTACATTTCCAGAAAACAAAAGAGGTAGTTAACCTCGATAATCAGGTGGAAGAAGCAGTATTACTAGATGATGAAAATAAAACGATAAAAGTATTGGTTGCCGAAGATATGGTACTCAATCAATTATTAATTAAAACACTATTGAAAGATTTCGGGTTTGAACGCGATATTGCTGACAATGGGAAAATAGCCATCGATAAACTGCAAGAAAAACCGTACGATATTATTTTGATGGACTTACAAATGCCTGAGATGAATGGATTTGAAACCACAGCACACATTCGCAATACAATGAAATCCGACATTCCTATAATCGCTTTAACAGCAGATGTAACCACTACTGATTTAGCAAAATGCAGATCGGTGGGTATGAACGATTACATCGCAAAACCCATTGACGAAAAACTATTGTACAACAAAATAATCGAGCTGGTAAATAAGAAATCCTAATCATTCATCCTATTTAGGTTTGAAATTATAACCACGAAGTGGTGAAATTATTATAGTAACCCGTAGTGCATTTAGAAAAAATAATTAATTACTAATTTAGGCTAAAGCCTTTATTCTGAAATTAATAATACCGTCGGTTAAAACCGACGGCAATGAAAAATCACAATATTCATTGCCGTTGACTTTAGTCAACGGAATATAGTAGGTTTTAAATTAAGGCTTTAGCCAAATATATTTTTCAATGTGTTTTTCTAAATGCACTACGGGTTATATTTTTTTCATTAAAAATGGAATATCTGAATGTATAATAACACTTTTAGCACAACACCAAAGTACCCTTTAGGGAACCAACGGTCAATGACCGAAGGGAATTAATTAGGGGTGCTGAAAAGGTGAATTGCTAAAACATTCCAACCCAAAATTCACACAAAAAATAACAAAGACATGAAAAGCCCACTAACAATACTCATAGTATTAACGATGTCCTTTTTCTCCACTATATTGTATGCACAACAAGACACAGTACCCGGTGTAGCCATTGCCAATACCAAATTTGAAAAGATTATCATTGTCCGTTTAAAATATAAAACGGATATGCTCGAAGGAATCAAAAAAGCAGTAGAAATGGAGCATATCAAAAATGCAGTAATTATTACAGGGATAGGTTCAGTCACAGCATATTCCATTCATGCAGTAAACTCAGACACATTCCCAACAAAAAATA
>Ga0265338_10004304_pt1 | contig 19323 bp, 19 predicted proteins | sample 42126metaG_FD_193579 | JGI IMG/M metagenome (GOLD analysis project Ga0265338, IMG submission 193579) | Rhizosphere microbial communities from Carex aquatilis grown in University of Washington, Seatle, WA, United States - 4-21-26 metaG | ecosystem: Host-associated > Plants > Roots > Rhizosphere...
ACTTCGCCTGGTTTGATTGTCTGCGTTCTAGGTTGGGTGACTTTGCTTTTGCCAGTCATATTTGTGGTTCTGTAACTCATGATGTTGATTCCGAAGTCTAACACCGCGCTGGAGCCGAAGACGACTGCCCCTTGAGTTTTGGACTGAGCGACGAAGATTGGATGTCATTATCGCATTGGGAGCCTAACCGCCAGTGGCCGTGGCTCAGCTTTGGATCATTAGGCGACATGAAACTATGGATTACGACCGGCCAGTTTATGCGGTGGCAGACGCGCTGACCACACTGCTGACTTGTGGCGTCTGGTGGCTTGCAGTTGCCAAGATCCCACGAGTCAGAGTGTTTCTCGTTCTTGCCATTACTCGTAGCGTCGCTGTCCTGTTTGCCTTCGTGAACGTCTATCTGGCATTTGCCGAGCGGCCTTTGATTTCGTTCGCATCCCCCGAGGCCACCCTTGCCTTTTTCAGAGTGTGCGCTTATACGGGGATATTGGTGCGGGTCATTGAGGCCTGTGCCTACTTGCTGTTGGCGCGGTGGATCGTGCAGAAGTATCGGACACAAACACCATGAGGCCGAACCACACAGTCGTCTACTTTTCACGTTAGGCGGAACATTAGGCGGAACACGAATTGGGGTCACATCTTCGCATTTTGCAATTAGCGCTGCTATTCACCGCCGGGTCGCGAAGGGTCTGTGAATTGTAAAACGTTGACCCCTTAGACATTCATTTGTTCGCCGCGCGTGGGGTGAACACCCCATGGTATCGCCCTGGGAGTTATGTCAGGTTCCCGGCATCGAAGGAGACATACGTATGTACAAGGGAATAGCAGCGGCGTTGATGATAATGATAGGGGCGGCGGTGGCGGCCCAGACCAATTCCACTTTGACGGTGGGCGGGGTGATTTACACGAACGCCGTGTTCGGGGCGGTGACTCCATACGCGGTCACGATCAAGCACTCCACCGGCGTCGCTGAGGTGCCGCTGTCCGAGTTGCCCGACGATCTGCAGAAACGGTTCGGGTACGACCCGGAGAAGGCGCAGGTCTACTTTGAAGAATCAACGGCGCGACAGGCTGCGTTGGTGGCCCGCGACAGTCAGGAAGCAGTCGACCGATCAGCGCGTGAACATGACGCGGCCGTGAAGGCCGACGTTGCGGCCACCGAAGCGGCTGAGAAGGCCAAACTGGTGGCGCTCACGGCGGAAATCAGCGGAGAGGTCATGGTGACCACCGCCGACGGCATGATGCTCAAAACGAGAAACGCCGGCAGCCGCACGCGGTATCAGGACACCACGGGTGTGATCGAGCCGATCAACGTCGACCGCGACGTGAGAACGATCACGACGGACGAGGAATACGCATTCCTGGTGGGGTATCCGGATCCGTTGGCCCCGAAAACCGGGGTGCGTTGCCTCGCCTACCCCGACGGCTCGAAAAAGATCGATGGTCATACGATGCCTCGGTGGGTCTACCAAGGGAACGGGGTTGCCGTCCCATATGTGACGCGGTGAGGATCGGTCATCAATTGGCGTCTGCTCTATCACGCGCTGCAGCCAATTCCTTTTGCACGCGGTCGTGGAGGGCGGTGTCAGTGAAGCGACGCCAGAGTTTGTCCACCCTGGCCAGATTCTGTTCGCGTTGTTGTCTAAGGTAAATCGCAAGCGCGCGCGGCGGCAACGGCCCTTCGTGCGCCAAATGCTGCATCGCCATGTCCACGTCGTGAATGCGTGCGAGAACGCGTTCAACCCGGCGCAATCGTTTGACGAGCCGGGTGGCATCAGGTCCCAGCACGGGCACGAAGAATCCCGCCAAATACCGGGCTTTGCGCAACGCGATGCGGAGTTCATGCAATTTTTTCGGGGAAGTCGAATGACGGAACCGACCGCACTTCAGGGCGCGGCGCAATGCCTTGCCGAATTGCGTCGCGGCGAGTTTCGGCAACGAGCCGTGTGGTTCGGTTTTGGCCAGCCGCGGCAATTCCTCCCGCAATAACCGATTGATCTTGAGTCGTTGGCTGGCGAAATGCGGCCCGCGGAAACAGCGGCGCACGGTGGCGTGGACCAATTGACGCCGCTGTTGATGGTGGCGCAGGTACGCGGGAAACAGCCGGCTCCGTGCCATGCTTGATTGGATCGGAGACGACTGCAACAAGTCCACCCACACGTCGAGGTCACGAACCGGACCGATTTCCTTGCTGATTTCAGCTAAGAGGTTTTCGATTTCCTGTCGCGGTTCCTTCGGCAGGTGTTTGCGAAAGACACGGAGGAGACTCCGCATGCGGCGGATGGCCACGCGGACATCGTGCAACGGTTGGCTGGTTTCACCTTTGACCGCGCCATCGAGATTGGCGCCGATGGTCTTGAACTGTATCCACAACAACCGCCGCGCAGCCTCGACGACGTGCATGTTGGCATGAACCAATGGATTGTGGTCTTGTCGCGTGACGGGTGCAGCGATAAATCGAATGTCGTAAGGAAACACCGCGCGCCACAGGTCGGCCTTGCGATCCGCGCGTAAGAGGCATTGCGGAAAGGCGTCACTACGCACCGTCACCGAGATGGTTTGCCGGGCGCGGTGGACGCCAACAATCCGCGCCGTCTGCGCGTGGCTGTAATCCAATCCGTCGCCGATACGCAGAAACGCGGCCAGTTGTAACAGGCGTTTCGGGGCCCCAATCGCGTTCGCTTTGCCAGAGTGCCGAAACATGATCTGGATGATCTGGTCGCGTTCCGATTTGCGAAACCCCTTGATTCCATCCTCCAACACCAACTGCACGCTCGTCTGCACGTGGTGTATCGGGTCGACGCTGTAGCCGACATCATGTAACCGCCCGGCGGCGTTGAGGAGACGGCGGCCGCTGACGGGCAGGCCAAGCCACGCGCGGGTGCGGTCGAACAACTGTAACGCGAGCGCTGTGACGTGCTCGGTGTGCACGTCCTCGTTGTGGTACGTCGCGCACAACTCATCGATCGACAACCGATCGATTCTGCGGATTGCCAATGGCATATCAGGTGGTGGACGGCGGCGTCACGGGCCGTTCCGGCACAAATGTTTGGTAACGATCCTTCCGGGCCTGCTTGGCGGCGTCTTGCGCCTGCTCGAAGAAGGTTCGTTGAGAGCGCAACGCCTTGGCCGCACCCGGCGGCTGCAGTCTCTCGTAATGGCCGTCGGCCTTGAGGCGACGGGCTTTCACGTTGTCTTGGAAGGTGGTGTTCAAGATCGAAATCAGCCGCTCCCGGCAGGCCGTGTCTTGGACAGGCACCAGCAATTCGACCCGGCGGTCGAGATTGCGCGGCATCCAGTCGGCACTCGAAATAAACACCAGCGGTTCGCCGCCGTGATGAAAATACAGGATGCGGCTGTGTTCGAGAAACCGGTCGACGATGCTGACCACCTCGATGTTCTCGCTCAACCGCGGAACGCCGGGCCGCAAACAACAGATGCCGCGCACGTTGAGTTGGACCTTCACGCCCTGTTGCGACACGCTGTACAACGCCTGGATGACATCGGCATCGACCAGCGAGTTGAGCTTGGCCATGATGTGGCCCTGTTGTCCCTGCTTGCTGCGTTGCGCCTCGCTCTCGATCAACGCCAGCAGTTGCGCGCGCAACCCGAGCGGCGCGGCCTCGAGCCGCCGATACTTGATGGGCTGCGAGTAGGCGGTGATGGTGTTGAAGAATTGCGTCGCGTCCGCCCCGAAATCCTCGTTGCAGGTCATCAGGCTCACGTCGCTGTAGAGTCGGGCGGTGACTTCATTGTAGTTGCCCGTGCCGAAATGAACGTACCGACGGAGGCCCGTCGGCTCGCGACGGACGACGATACAAATCTTGGCGTGCACTTTCAACCCGCGCAGCCCGTAGATGACCTGTACGCCGGATTGTTCGAGTGACTGGGCCCAATCGATGTTGCGGGCCTCGTCGAACCTCGCCTTCAATTCGACAATCACGGTGACATGCTTGCCCTTGACGGCGGCCCGCGCCAACGCGGCGACGATCGGGCTGCTGCCACTGGTGCGATAGAGGATCTGTTTGATGGCCAGCACGTCGGGATCATCCGCCGCCTGTTCCAGCAGACGCACCACCGGCTCGAAACTCTCGTAGGGATGGAACAAGAGGATGTCGCGGCGCGTGATCGCCTCGAACATCAGTTCCCCCGGCTCGATCTGCGGCGAAGGTTGCGGGGGCCAGAGTTCATGCTTCAGGTTTTCGTAGCCGGTCCGGCTGGCCATTTCACGGTACGGCGCCAAATCCAGTGGCCCGGGGATGGTGTAAATCTGGTCGTCGTTGACTTCGAGGACGTGCTTCAAGAACGATAACGCAGGCTTCGAGATGCTCTGGCCAACTTCCAGCCGCACGCAACCACTGCGTTTCCGGGCATCCAACACCTCGCGCATCTGTGACAACAAATCTCCCGCCAGGTCTTCACGAATAATCAGGTCGGCATTTCGGGTGATGCGGAACGGGACGCACTCGACGACCGCTTCGCCGGGAAACAGCGTTTCCGTGAACATGGATACGACATCTTCAAGCAGGGCGTAGTCGTAGCCCTGTTGTTCCACGGGCACGGTGATGAATCGGCTGAGGCGTTTCGGCAACGTGATGATGGCGAAACGCGGTTTACGTGAACTTGCCGTGGCGGATTTCAGGCGCACCAGAAGTTCCAAACCCAGCCCGGTCAACGATGCGAAGTGAGCGGGGGATTCGACCGCGCGCGGCGTGATGATCGGATAAATCTCACGGTCGAACAGCCGTTCCAGATACTCGATATACTCCGGCCCGAGCTGCCCGACGGCCAAACGGCGGATACCCGCGCCGGCCAGTTTGGGTTCGATGTCCTCCAGGAAACACCGATACTGCTCCGCCACAAGTTCGTGTGTCCGCCGGCTGATTTGGGCCAGTTGTTCGCGGGTGGTCATCCCGGCGGGATCGAACACATTCTTGCCTTCGTTCAGCAGTTGCCACAGGCCGCCCACGCGCACCATGAAAAACTCGTCCAGGTTGGCGCTGGTGATGGAGAGAAACTTCAGGCGCTCCAGTAACGGCACGGATTGGTCAGTCGCTTCCTCGAGTACCCGGTGATTGAACTCGAGCCAGCTCAACTCGCGGTTCAGGAACAAGTCGCGGGTCTTACCCATCGGACACCAATCCCTGTGTCGATTCCGCATTGCGGACGACGGCTTTCATCCCAAACACCTCTTCGAATAAGTTGCCTTTTTCCTTCAGGGCCAACCGCTCGAGCGTCAGGTCCGTGGTATCACTGATGGAAATAACAAACTGGCCGGGCTCGCGGGTGAACGTCATGGCGCGCACCTGCTGCATGTGGTCGCGGTCCAGGGCGTCGGCGACGCGCAGGATGGCAGCCATCTTGGCCACGGCGATGCGGCCATCACGATCCAGGGACGTGTATTCTTCGTGATAGGGACGCGGCGTGGCGCGGCGATGGTAACGGGCCACCAGCGCGATGAGCGAAATATCTTTCCGGGTCAGCCCGAACAATTCGCTGTTCATGATGATGTACATCGAATGTTTGTGGTGGCTTCGGTCCCCGATAAACATGCCGACCTCGTGCAACAGGGCCGCGATGTTCAACAGCAACTCGAACCGTTTGTCCAGGCGATGCTCGGGCTGCAACTCGCGGAAGAGACGGACGCTCAGTTCGGCAACCTGTTTCGAGTGTTTTTCGTCGAAGGCATATTTTTCGCCCAACGCGAGCGCGGATTGGAGCGCTTGTTCGGAAAACCCTTCCGTCCACGTGCCGCCCGCGGCAATCTCCTTGAGCAAACCTTCGCGCAGGCTCGTTTTCGGGACGAGGATTTGTTTCACATGGAAGATGTTGGCCAGATGCGAATACGCGAGCAACGCGGGGCCGACCGTTTCCGCTTCCTGGTAGGGAATGCGGTATTTGCGCACGAGATCATCCACGGGAGTGGGGACCAACTGTTCCGTGAGTGAGGAAAACGTCTTCACGTTGACGGAACTGATCCGCGCCTCGGCCCACTTGGGGGAGAGCATCGACGCGGCGAATTGCGCATCCCCGGAAATCGCGACCAGGTATTTCACCTTGTCCACGGGCACATTGCGGTACAACTGGTCGACGACGCGGTGAATGTGCTGGTCGAGAATGGTGCGCACGCGTTCCGCGGGTGCGCGAAAAGTTTCGAGCGTCTCCCGCATGCGCAACGAGCCGAGGCGGTAGCTGTTGGCGAACGTGACGCTGCCCTTCTGCATCAACACGAGTTCCGTGCTGCCGCCGCCGACATCGACGATGATCGCGTCGGCGTCCTTCAGTAAATCGTCCTGCTTCAGGACGTCCTGCACGGCGATGTACGTGAGGCGATTTTCCTCCGTGCCCTCGATGACCTCGACGTTGATCTGGGTGGACATGTAGATGCGATCCACGAACGCGTAGCGGTTCTCCGCCTCGCGCACGGCACTGGTGGCGACCGCGCGAATCTGATCGTCGCGGGTGATGCCGTATTCGATCATCACGCGGCGGAACCCGAGGAGCACTTTGATGCAATCCTCAATGGTGGAAGCCTGGATGCGGCCGGTGCTGAAGGTGTCCTTGCCCAGCCGTAGCGCTTGTTGGAGCGAATCGAGGTTGTGGACTTCGCCATTGGGTCCAATCTCGGCGATCCGCATCCGAATGGCGCTGGCGCCGATGTCGATGACGGCGACCGGTCGCGTGCCCGGGGTCGTCCGAGGTGTGGTCTCCGTGGTTGGCGTCTTTGGATCGGTCATGATTTCTGTCAACCCCGTGCGCCACGGATGGATTCCGCAGCCAGGGCGGCGGCGCCCATCGCCACGGCGTCGTCGCCGAGTTTCGCCACCACGACCTTCAAGGATTTCGTGTACGGCCGCATCGCCTGCTTTTTAATCGAGGTCCGGACCTGCTGAACGTACAGGCTCGGCATGGCTTCGACCAGGCCCCCGCCGAGAACAACCATGTCGGGGGCGAGCAGGTTGATGACGCTGCCAATGGCGATGCCTAGATCCTTGGCCGAATGGCGGACAATTTCCTCGATGACGTGGTCACCCGCCTTGATGGCTGCCGCCAGCGCGCCGCTGCGGATCGCCGCCACATCAGTCCCGGCGAGTTCGAACAAATGCGGGGCTTCGCCGCGATACGCCGCCGCGCCCGCTTCCGCGGCAATCGCGAGCCGGCTGGCCACCGTCTCGAGGCAGCCGCGTCGGCCACACCCGCACAACCGACCTTTCGGCTGCATATGAATGTGGCCGATTTCCATGCACGAGCCATAGCTACCCCGAAAGAGTTTGCCCTCGTAGACCAGTCCGCCCCCGATGCCGGTGCCGGGAAACACCCCGAGCAGGCACCGCACGCCTTGGCCGGCGCCGAAACGATATTCGCCATAGGTGCCCGCATCGACGTCGTTGGCGACCACGACCGGGCATCCGAAATCCTTGACGAGTTCTTTTTTCAAGGGAACGTTGCGGAGACCGAGATTTGGCGCCCACAGAATGACGCCGCGATCCAGGTCAAGCCAGCCGGGGGAGCCGATGCCGATCGCGGTCAGGCGCTTGTGGCTGAGATGGGCGGCCTGCAGCGCCTCCTCGACGGTTTCGACGATGCGGGCGAGGACGCCCTTGGCGCCCTTGGCATCCTTGGTTTTCTTGCGGCGAAAGGCGACGATGTTGAAATCCTTGTCGAACACCGTGGCCATCATCTTGGTCCCGCCAAGATCAAAGCCCAACCAGTAACGGTTCTTGGAAGATGATTTCATCCGTTCTCCTTCTACCATCAATAATGGCCGGCCTCTCGCTGGGGCCGGCGACGGTTACGACACAGTCTACCCGTTCTGGTGACGAATGTCGCGCCCTTCGTAGAGATAGACAATATCTTCCGCAATATTGGTGGCGTGGTCCGCGATCCGCTCCAGATTATGCGCCACGCTCATCAAGTTCAAGCACCGGGTAATGGTATGCGGGTCCTCGATCATGAAACTGGTCAGCTCGCGGTGAAGCTGGCGGTTCAACAGGTCGACTTTTTCATCGCGTTTGACGACCTCGCGCGCCAGGTCGGGTTTGGCGTACACAAAGGCGTCGAGCCCGTCATGGATCATGCCCTGGGCATGGTCGGCCATCCGGGGAATGTCCACTAGCGGTTTCAAGAGCGGTTCCTTGTTCAACTCCTCGGCGCGGTGGGCGATGTTAACGGCTTGATCACCGATGCGTTCCAGTTCGCTGCTGATCTTCATGGCCATGGTGATGAAACGAAGATCGGTTGCGATGGGTTGGCGGAGCGCGAGGAGCTTGATGCAACGATCGTCGATCTCAATCTCCAGTTTGTCGAGCAGACTGTCATCCGCGTCGACCTTGGTCGCAAGGGAATGGTCGCGTTGGACGAGGGCTTTGAGCGCCTGGGCCACGCTTTGCTCGGCGAAGCCGGCCATGCGCAGCAAGTGTTCCTTCAAATCGGCAAGTTCCTGGTCGAAGTGGCGTTCCATGGTCAACCAAACCTTCCGGTCACGTAATCCTCCGTCTGTTTGTTCGACGGGTTGGTGAATATCTTTACCGTCTTGTCATACTCAATGAGCCGCCCCAGGTAGAGGAACGCGGTGTAATCGCTGCACCGCGCCGCCTGTTGCATGTTGTGCGTGACGATCACGATTGTATAGTCCTTCTTGAGTTCCTGAATCAACTCCTCGATTTTCATGGTGGCGATGGGGTCGAGCGCCGAGGCCGGCTCATCCATGAGCAGCACTTCGGGCTGCACCGCCAACGCGCGGGCAATGCAGAGCCGTTGTTGCTGGCCGCCGGACAGGCTGGTGCCCGGTAGATCGAGATGATCTTTGACTTCGTCCCACAACGCGGCCATGTGCAGGGCCCGTTCCATCCGCTCTTCCAGAACCGGACGCTGGCGGACACCATTGAGACGCAGGCCGACCGTGACATTCTCGCGGATACTCATCGTGGGGAACGGATTGGATTTTTGGAATACCATGCCGACGCGGCGACGGACGAGTGTGGCGTCGACTCGCGGCCCGTAGACATCCTCCCCAAACAGCCGGATGCGTCCGTTCAGCCGGCTGCCGCGCACGAGTTCGTGCATGCGGTTCAGGCAGCGGAGGAACGTGGATTTCCCGCAGCCGCTCGGGCCGATGATGGCGGTGACGGCCTTGGCGGGGATTTGCAGGTTCAATCCATAGACCGCCTGCTGCTGCCCGAACCAGCAGGAGAGATTGTTCACCTCGAACGCCACCTCGGAAACAGGCGTGCTGCGGGAAGGCGTCTCGGCGCGCCCGGCGGAAGCCAGATGAGCCAATGGGCTGCGTTGATTGTTCTCGGTGGTCAGGGGTTTGTCTTCTTTTTTGGGTTGCGCCGTGGTGATATTCGCGCTCATCGCGTCGCTCCTGAGAATTTTCCCCGCGTGAGCGCCCGCACCCCGATGTTGATGAGGAAGATGATCAGGATCAATACCAGTGCTCCCGCCCACGCTTGGCGGTGCCAGTCGTCATACGGGGAGATGGCATACGAGAAGATTTGGAGCGGCAGCGCGGCGATGGGGTCTTTCAAATGGTGGGTCCAGAATCGGTTGCCGAAGGCCGTGAACAGCAGAGGAGCGGTTTCGCCCGCGATGCGCGCCACGGCGAGCAACACCCCGGTGACGATTCCCTTGAGGGCGGTCTTCATCACGATCCTCAGGATGATCTTCCAGCGCGGGATGCCCAGGGCCAGCGCGCCCTCGCGATAGCCGTTCGGGACGAGCAACAACACTTCTTCGGTGGTGCGAATGATCAGGGGAATCATCATGAAACCCAACGCGACGCCGCCGGCATAAGCCGAGAACCCTTTCATGGGCACGACCACGAGGGCGTAGGCCACAATCCCCCAGACAATCGACGGGACGCCGTTGAGCACGTCCGCGCCAAAGCGAATCCACCAGTTGACCCGCTCGCTGCCGTATTCCGACAAGTAGACGCCGCCGAGAACACCGACGGGTACGCCGATGAACGAAGCCAACGCGAGCAGCATCAGTGTCCCGACGATGGCATTGGCCATGCCGCCGCCCAACTCGCCGACGGGCTTGGGCAGTTGCGTGAAGAAATGCCAGTCGAGTGAGCTGGCGCCCGCCTTGATGAGGTAAAACAAGACCAATGCCAGCGGCGCGATGACCGTGATGGCGCACGCGAATGACAGGACGGACATACTGTGGTTCTTCACCTTGCGCCATGTGTGATAGGGAGAAATCGTGTTCATCATCAGGGCATCATTGAACGGCGCGACTGGTTTTCGGGCCCGCCGTGGACGCGATGAGCAATTGCGCCAGGGCGTTGGTGAGGATGGTCACCCCGAACAGCACCAGCCCGATTTCAAACAAGGCTGACAGGTAGAGGTCAGTCGTGGCTTCCGAGAACTCGTTGGCGATGACGCTGGCCAGGGTGTATCCCGGCGCCAGCAGTGACGCGGAGATTTCCGGTCGGTTGCCGATCAACATGGTCACGGCCATCGTTTCGCCGAGGGCGCGACCGAGTCCGAGCACGACCGCGCCAAACAATCCGCGTTTCGCGTAGCTGAGCACCGCGATGCGGGTCACTTCCCAGCGGGTGGCGCCGAGGCCGTACGCGGCTTCGCGCTGCAGGTCGGGTACCGAGCGCAGGATTTCCCGCGACACGGAGGTGATGATGGGCAGAATCATGATGGCGATGATGATTCCCGCTGCCAACATGCTGACGCCGTAGTTCGGTCCCTGGAACAACGGTAGGAACCCGAACAGTTTCTGGAGCGAAGGGAACAGATGCACCCGCAGCCACGGGATCAGGACGAAGATGCCCCACAACCCGAAAATCACGCTGGGCACGGCGGAGAGCATCTCGATGACCGAGACGATTGGCTGGCGCAGCCGGGGTGGGGCCAGTTCCGTCAGGAACACTGCCGTGCCGATACTCAGCGGCACGGCGATCACCAGCCCGATCAGTGAGGACACGAGCGTGCCGTAAATGAAGGGTAGCGCGCCGAACACCTCCTGCACCGGGTCCCAGGTGGAACTCGTGAGAAACCGCGATCCGAAATGATGGACTGACGGCGAAGCCCCGCGCCAGAGCGTGAAGCCCACCAGTACAATCAACGCACCGACCGACAACCCCATGGTCATGGTCAGCCATTTGAAAACGCGGTCGCCCACCTTCGACGATGGCGCCAATTGCGCCCCGACAAGGCCCCGCGATACTGTCATAATAGTCTCAGCCATATCTCGCCAACTTCGCCAGCCGTGCCAGACCATTCGGGGAAGGAGCGCGAATGCGGTGCTCTCCTTCCCCGACCCAACGAACAATTCATCCAATGAACTCGCCGCCTAAAATTTGATCTCTTTGACCCGGGCCAGGGCGCGTGCCCGGAGGCCGTCGGGCAGGGGCGCGTAATTCAGGGACGCGGCCATCTGCTCGCCATCGGTGAGCGCCCAATTCAGGAACTCCACCAGTTTCCTGCCCTTGGCCGGGTCCTTTTGGGTCTCGTAGACCAGCAACCACGTCGTGCCGGCAATCGGATAAGCGTCGGTGCCCGGGGCGTTGACCATCGAGAACCGGAAATCATCAGGAACCTTCGCCGTGGCCGCCGCGGCGGTCACCGAATCCAACGAGGCGGAGACGTATTTCCCAGTAAGATTTTTCACGTCGGCGAACGGGAGTTTGTTTTGCAGTGCGTAGATCAATTCTACGTAGCCGATGGCGCCGGGCGTTTGCTTGATTTGGCCCGCGACGCCCTCGTTGCCCTTGCCGCCGAGGCCGACCGGCCATTTGACGGCGGTGTTCCTGCCCACTTCCTTTTGCCAGGGGCTGCTGACGGCGCTCAGGTAGTCGGTGAAGATATACGTGGTGCCGCTGCCATCAGAGCGGTGGACGACCACAACGTCCGCGGCGGGTAATTCGACACCGGGATTCTGGACGGCAATACGTGGGTCGTTCCATTTGGCGATCTTGCCCCGGAAGATGTCGACAATCGTTGGCCCATCCAGCTTGAGCTTTGGTTCGCCGGGCAGATTGTACGTCACGACCACGGCTCCCGCGACAGTCGGGATGTGGAGGAGTTTGCCGGGCGCCTTGGCAAGATTCTCGTCGCTCATCGGGCCGTCCGATGCGCCGAAATCGACCGTCTCGGCGAGGATCTGTTTCTGTCCGCCACCCGAACCGATCGATTGATAGTTGAACCGAACAGACGGATCCACTTTCGCGTATTCGTCGAACCACTTGGAATAAATCGGGTAGGGGAACGTGGCGCCCGCGCCATTGATCAGCATTTGGGCTGACGTTTCTACAGCCAATCCGGTCATCGTCGCGACGGCAACCAGACTGCAGAATTGTTTGGTGAGCTTCATCGGCGTCTCCTTCATTAGATATCCGTTTTATTTGTTACGTTTGCGTTACAGGCTCGTTTCGGCCTCGTGATATTGGCGTCGACGTTCTCTTCAAAATGCGCCCCGGATGACCAAGCACGCGCGGTTGCCAGCCTAGAACGAAAACTCCGCGCGGGTCATGATTTCATCGAACTGGTCGCGACCGAAACCGGGATTCAATTCACGGAAGTGCGACCACGTGTGCAGGTAGTCCAGCATCAGCGTGATGTCCCGGCCCTTGATGTACCAATTGATTCCGCCAGTGACGGTCCGCAGGTCGTCACTGGGCAATTGATCCGGGTGGAAATACTCCCACTTGCCGACCAATTCCAATTTCTTCGGAATGATCTGATAGCCAACGATCCCCCAATACCCGCTCGCGGTAAACTCGGGGACGGCGGCGACGGCGTGTACGAACCGGGTCTGGAGATACTCGGCCTGGACGGTAAGCGGTCCGCAGGTGAGCATTTGGTCCGCGCCATAGGCCAACCGTCGGTCCGCCGCCGTCTGCACGCTTAACGCCTTCAACGAACCATCGGGCTGCGCCCAGATATTGCCGGTTTGACTGAGCAACGTGTTGGTGCCGTCCGCCGAATAATAACCATCGATACCGAGTTTCCACGAGGCCGGTTGACCAAACAGGGTGCCCTCGAGAGGTTTCACCTCCACCCGGGCCATATACATGAACTCGTTGTTGTCGTTCACGGTGACGTTTCGCAGGTCGCCGTTGAAAACGCCAAAGTAGTACGCGACAAGATTCTTCTCCTCGGGCCAGAGGTCCGCGAGTGGTTTGCCCCAGACCATCACGCCGATTTGTCGTTCCGGACGCAACCCTTCGGTCACTTCCGATCGTTCCGGCGTCAAGGTCAGCATATCGGGAATCGAGAACTGCTCCATGCCGAACGGTGTATCGAACTGGCCGAATTTGATGTTGGCCTCGGGGAACTGATGCCAATTGAGAAATACATCCGTCCCGGAAAAAGCCGTGCGGGGACTGAGGCCGTCTCCCTGTCCAAAATCACCCATGAGCTTGAAATCAAAGTTCTCCCAGAAATCGCCCCAGACCCCGAGGCGGGCGCGGCGAATCTTGAAGCGATCGAAGGCCCGTCGGTTATTGTTGCCTGTGCCTTCCCACGTGCCGCGATACGCGTCCACATCCCCGAACTCGGCGTTGCCCTGGAAATAACCGCCCAAATACAATTTGCCTTCCTTCCCGGCCGGGATGACGAACAGCGCCGGCTCGTTCGTGATGGCGGGCGGCATGACGTTGGTTGTCTTCGGGGATTTGAGTTCGCTGATTTCCCGCTGCAACTCCTGGTTCTGGTCGCTGAGCCGATGCACGGCATCCTCCAACTTCTGGATTCGATCCGCATCGGTTGCGGACGAAGGGCTGGTCGCGTCCTGGCCATGGCTCTGGTTGGCCACACACAGCACGATACCAAGGCTGAGAATGGTCGCCAGAGTTTTCCAATGTTTACACGTCATCGCTTCTCCTCCCTGGGTTGCACACAGGCCATGGACGGCCCTTCACGTCGGTTCGGGTTCAGTGTGACGCGGGGACGGTAGAAAATGTTTGTTACAATCGCGGCGCGAGATTGCCACAGGATGGAAAACTCACGCAGGGCGGGGTGAGCGCAGTAACGATTCGACGCGGGCAAGCATCTCCGACACTTCGAATGGTTTCGTCATGTAATCATTGGTGCCGAGGGTGAACCCATGCACCTTGTTCTCAGCGGTCGCCATGGCGGTGAGCATGAACACGGGGATGTGACGCGTCGACGGACTCGTCTTCAACATGCGGCAGACCTCGAACCCGTGCAGTTTAGGGAGCATCAGGTCCAGGATGACGAGGTCGGGGCGACGTTCGAAGGTGAGATTCAACGCGTTGAGACCGTCGGACGCCACGGTCGTGTGATACCCGTGCCGCTGCAGATGAAACTGCAACAGGTTCGCCGTATCCGGTTCATCTTCGGCAATGAGAATGGATTTGTGTTTCGGCATCGGCTGACCCGAAGCCGACGATACCAGTGCCATGCGCCATCACCGTCGCAACCGAGTTACAGGGTAGTGACGAATGGCGGGGACGAACTCACGACTGGTAGCCGACGTGGTCCCGGGTCGCGGTTGGGGAAATTCACGCAACCGAAGCGACAACGGGCGGAGTGTCAGAAGCGAGATGCTCGATGACTTGCTCGCAAAACAAACGCAGTTCCTTTTGGAGGTCTTCGTGTGTCAACTCTCCGACGCTCCACTGTTTATCCCAGCCTTCCCGCTTTTGTGAATCGGACCGGCCAACCGTCTTGGCGTTGAATAGAATCACGCCGCCTGCCTCATCGCAGCTTATCAGGACATTGGGCTTGCCGGGGTAATCAAAACTGAAACGACAGGCCAGGTGAGAGGGTTCAGACAAGTCCTTATCCACTCCCGCTTCGACTCGAAATCCCTTGCTTTTGAGATCGTCGGCGCGTTCCTTCAGCACCGGTTCCACGATCCGCTTCATGACGTCGACACAGGTGCACTGCTTCTTTTTCTGGTCTTCAACCCGCTTGCCGGAATCTTCCTCTTCGTGCCTGGTCTTGGTCTTCCATTTTGCGATCAGCTCGGGCATTCGTCCATCATCAGTCGTATTCATATAATCCCTCCAACAACTGCCATTCCCACACGTCCAGAGCTTACGCGGCATGTCATCCGCGCTCAATGGGGTGAACACCCCACCTTAAGTTCCCTCATGAATCATGGCCTTGCCCGCGCCATCACCGTCGCAGCCGAGTTACAGAGACGAGCTGTCACTCCTCGCAGCACTTCTTGTCTCGATCGAGATCGCGCTTGAGGAAATCGACATCGCAGAAGCAATTTTTCACGCAGCGGAGGAGGGATTGGTGGACGCTGGACTGGGGTTCAGCGAGCGAGTAGTGGATCCATTTGCCTTCGCGGCGGGTGACGAGCAGTCCCGAACGCCGCAAGTAGGCGAGGTGACGTGAAATCGTCGGCTGTGGCACTTGGAGAATTTCCTGAAACTCGCAGACGCATCGCTCGCGTTGCGCGACCAGGTTCAGGATGCGCAACCGGGTCTCGTCGGCGAACGCTTTGAAAAGTTGGTTGGGTTTGTCCATGGTCAGCGCGACGGTTTACGGGCGGATACGGCAAGGCTGGTGATGTAGTCCTTCGGTTCCGCGTCGGCGGGCAGGTGCTCCATGATTTTTCGATACAAGGGATCATTCCAGTCCGCCTTGGCTTGTATGTAGTCCGGCTTGGAAACGAGTTCGATGTTCGTCAGCCCCGCGTCACGGATCATCCGCTCGGTTTCTTCGACAAGGACGGCCCCCGCGACGCAGCCGATGAGTGCTTCGACCATGTCGCGAATTCCAACTGGCAACGGTTTGAGCAGAGCGAGGTCGGAGACGGCCACGCGGCCACCGGGCTTGAGCACGCGCACGATCTCGCGCCAGACCTGCGGCTTGTCTGGTGAAAGGTTGATGACGCAATTGGAGATGACGACGTCCACACTGGCATCGGCGACTGGCAAGTGTTCGATTTCGCCCAAACGGAACTCGACGTTGTCGGACCCGGTTTGTTTGCGGTACGTCTCGATATTGCGGCGGGCTTTGGCCAACATTTCGGGCGTCATATCCACGCCGATGGCACGGCCGGTCGGGCCGACCTTGCTGGCGGCAATAAACACGTCGAATCCGCCACCACTTCCGAGGTCGAGGACGACTTCGCCTGGTTTCAACGACGCGATGGCGGTCGGATTACCGCAGGAAAGACCCATATTGGCGCCTTCGGGAACGACGCTGAGTTCGTCGGTTGCATAACCGATCTGGTGGACAAGGTCGTCCGAGGATTTGCGGTCCGAGCCGCAACAGGAGCCGCCGCCTTTGGCGATCTCGGTGTAGCCTTCGCGCACCTTCTGGCGAACGAGTTCAGGGTCGTTAACAAGTTTCGCGTCTTTCATGTGATTCTCTCCTGGATAATGGGTAGCGAGGTGAGGGGTGGTCCAAAATATCTTCGTTGAAAATACAGGGCGACATTGACGAGGCCGATGAGCGCGGGAACTTCCACAAGTGGGCCAATAACGGCGGCGAAGGCCGCGCCGGAATTGATGCCGAACACGGCGACCGCGACCGCGATAGCGAGTTCGAAATTGTTGCTGGCGGCGGTGAACGAGAGCGTGGCGGTTTTCGAGTAATCGGCGCCGATCTTGCGGCCAAGGTAGAAGCTGACGAGGAACATGACGACAAAGTAGATGAGCAACGGCACGGCGATGCGCAGCACGTCGAGCGGGATGCGGACGATGCGGTCGCCTTTGAGGCTGAACATCACCAGAATCGTGAACAGCAGCGCCACGAGTGTCACCGGGCTGATGCGGGGGATGAAGGTGCGTTCGTACCAGACGCGGCCTTTCGCCTTGAGCAGCGTGAAACGGGTGAGGATGCCCGCGAGAAACGGGATGCCGAGATAGACGAACACGCTTTTGGCGATTTGGGCCATGCTGACTTCGACGACGCTGCCCCGCAGCCCGAAAAGCGGCGGCAGTTTCGTGATGAACACCCACGCGAACAAACTGTAGAAGAGCACTTGGAACACGCTGTTGAACGCGACCAGCCCGGCGCAGTATTCCGTGTCGCCCTTGGCGAGTTCGTTCCACACGATGACCATGGCGATGCAACGGGCGAGGCCGATCAGGATAAGGCCGACCATGTATTCGGGGTAGTTGTGCAGGAAGATGATGGCGAGCGCGAACATCAGCACCGGGCCGATCACCCAGTTTTGCAGGAGCGACAGGCCGAGGATTTTCCAGTTGCGGAACACGTCGCCCAATTCCTCGTATTTCACTTTCGCCAACGGCGGATACATCATGAGGACCAAGCCGACGGCGATGGGAATGTTGGTCGTGCCGACCTGGAAGCGGTTGATGAATCCCTCCACGCCGGGGATGAACCAGCCCGCGCCGACCCCGATTCCCATGGCGAGGAAGATCCAAAGCGTCAAGTAACGGTCGAGAAAGGACAGCTTTCGGGTGATACCGCTATTCATGGTGGCTCGCGAGAAATTGTTGGATGCGTTGGCGGATTTCGTCGCGGATGCGGCGAAAGACAGTGAGTTTCTGCTTTTCCGTGCCCGTGACGTGCGCGGGATCGTCGAAGCTCCAGTGTAATTGCTGCGCAGCGCCGGCGTACGTGGGACAGGCTTCGCGGGCATTGTCGCAGACCGTGATTAGGTAATCGAACTTTTGGCCATCGAAGACGTCGAGTGATTTCGAGGTGTGGCGCGAGATATCGACATCGAGTTCCTGCATTACCTGGATGGCGAGCGGGTGAACGTGGCCGGCGGGTTGTGCCCCGGCGCTGAAGACTTCAAATCGATCACTGGCGAGTTTGCGCAACAGGCCCTCGGCCATGTGGCTGCGGCAGGAGTTGCCCGTGCAGAGGAAGAGAACGCGCGTGGGATTCATGTGGCTGTCAACATATTCGCTTATGCGAATATGTCAAGCACGCGGTAAAGGTGGCGAGGTGTCGTTACGTACGGGGCAACAAAAAGGGAGCGCCAGGTTCGGCGCTTTCAGGCTGCACTGCCCTGAACGCACCATAATCCAGCCATACCTTGTAACAGAGTATCGGAGCGGCCGTGGCCAGACAGGCGACCTTCCCGAGCAGGTAAAGGCCGGCCGAGAATGGGTACAGGATGCCGTGAAAGACGACAGTCAACGCCCACACGATAGCCATTAACCAGAGCAAGGTTTTCAATCTGGACGGCAGCGGCGGACGACGCGGCTTAATGAGTTCGAGAATCGCTGTTGCCGCACAGAACAGGGCTAGCCATAAGAATCTGTACCGCCAGGAAAAACAGAGCAGAAGTCCGAACAAAACCAGCAGAAGCCAAGAGCAGATGATTTTTATACGGATGATGTTCATGGTCTTAGAGTCGCCGAACAGTATTATTCGGCCATACTGGAATGCCTGGATCGCATTGGAGAAAAGGCCGCGTTCCGGCGCAAGCGTAGGAGTGGCAATTCGTTGTGTCAATCGCAATCGGAACAGGCCGCCAAATATCGGTGCGGCAAAAGCCATACTAAGTTGGGGTTTTGCAAACTGATATTTGGGTGTCGCGCAGTTGGTCGGCATGGACGGAAGCTGCGGAGAAACACTATTTGACAATGGGAAATGGTCGATGGTTAGCAGGGAAGGCACCAACAGGCGGGATACCTGTTCAACGCAGGATGTCGGTGAGTATCGAGAATCGATATTATTGCTGGACGCGGGGTGATGGGGAGGGTATAATGGCTGGTAGTTCTTTGATAAATACGAGGTGTGAAGAAGTCGGGAGACCTTCGGTCGAAAGCTGTGCGGGGTCGGGAGACCGCTCGCACAACTGGGTTGGGTGAACGGCGAAGCGGTGACAAGTCACCGCACTTCAAAGGTGCGCGGGCAGGGGGACTCTCTATAAGGAAGAGTATTTCTGCCAAACGAACCCACCGAAAAAATACGGATGTGATTCGGTGTGAGGTTGTTGGGTAAAAAGTGAGTTGGGTTCGTTCTGCAAAAAACGGGCCTAAAAATGGGAAAAAGGCGCCGGAAACAGTGTCGAAAAGGTGATTTTTTGCGCAGAAACGAACCCAAATCTGTTGGGGATCGCCGTTAGGGAAACAGTGTCGGCTGGATTGATGGTTCTGCGCGGGGGAGGGTAAAATAGAACGCGCTGCCGCCTTCGATCTGGCTCTCGGCCCAGACGCGACCGCCATGGGATTGGACGATGTGTTTGACGATGGAGAGACCGAGGCCGGTGCCGCCGAGTTCGCGGCTGCGGGCTTTGTCGACGCGATAGAAACGTTCGAACACATGGGGGAGATGTTCCGGGGCGATCCCGGGACCGTCATCCGTCACCGCGGTTTCGATCATGCCGTCTTTCTCGGTAGCGAGGATGGTCACGTGACCGCTGGGCTGCGTGTACTTGATCGCATTGTCGAGAAGGTTG